>Ga0206815_1090_pt1 | contig 25388 bp, 21 predicted proteins | sample Alteio_BWOrgCont_91_FD_152864 | JGI IMG/M metagenome (GOLD analysis project Ga0206815, IMG submission 152864) | Enriched cells from forest soil in Barre Woods Harvard Forest LTER site, Petersham, Massachusetts, United States -... | ecosystem: Environmental > Terrestrial > Soil > Temperate forest >...
CTACCTCAAAAATGGAGTTTTTAAGCATCCGTTTAGGGATTGGAATGGGAGTAGCTGGGGAGTTTGGGGGTTAGTTTGCGGACTAGAAACTCCTGGAAGAGGTTTTGCGCTGCGCTGCCGGCGATGCCTAGCCCCAAGTTCTCGAAGGTCAGGCTCACTCCGTTGCGGTCGCTTGCCGGGTAGTAGAGGTTGGAGATCCCGCCGCCGGCGAGGTTTCCGAGGAGGCCGGAATAATTCGCCTGCCATTTTCCGTTGTCACCCTTGCAGATGACTGAGTTTGCGATGGCGTAGAGGATGCGCGATTTGATCGTGCCTGTCCCTTTGTAGAAATAGCGCGGGTCCTGTTTCAGAAGCGAGGGCAGGATGGCGCTGCCGATCATGGTGCTGATGAAGCTGTCGCCGTAGTTGGCGCCAAATCGCTTGGCATATCCTTGAGCGCCCTGTCCATAGCCAGGGAATTCGTTGGTGGCTTGCTCGATTCCGGCGAAGAATCCGGCGGCGAGGAAGGTGACGGGGTCGATGGAGGATCTCCAGGCGAGGTGGAATTTCTGGCGGGGGTTGAGCGGCGGGGCGTTGGGTGCGTAGACCACGTAGAAGTTTGGAATGACGCCGAAGACGCGCTGCTGTTCTTCGTCTTTAAGCTGGGCCTGGGCTACCTCGACCTGGGATGCCGTAACCTGCACTTCGCTGGTGGCGGTGGCGAAGGCGAGTACGATGGCGGGCGCTTCGAAGTTTTCGCCGGGATGCAGGAGGCCTTGGATGACCTTGGTCGCGAACCCCTCGGAGGTGACGGTGAGTTGGAATGGGCCGGGAGGGACGCCGGTGAATTGGAAGCGGCCGTTGCTGTCGGAGGTGGCCGTTTTTGCCGGAGCTGCGATGGCGGTTTGAATGAGGGTGATGTGAACGCCCTCGTATACGGCTCCGTCATGATCGACGATGACGCCGTGGATGCTGCCGTTGGAGCTTGCCGGGGCAGACGGGGCATCGGAGGATGGCTGCGGGGATGTTCTGGATTCGGCTTGGGCTTGCGGGGCGTCGGGCAGAGTGGGATCGGGCGCTGAGTCGGCTTGCTGGGAACTTGCGCGTACCGCAAAGCTGAAAAGCAGCAGGAAGACAACGACTGGGATGGTGAAACGGACTGGAAGTGCGAGGCTGGGCCGCTGAGGGTTGGCTTCGCGCTCGGGATTGGATTCCTTTCCGATTCGTCCCGACATCAGTTGCGGAACCCAGGGCTGTTCATAGTGAGAGGATAACCGGCGCGAAAGAGTCGCTACCGGTTAGACGGAAGGTTGGGCGGGAAGATATAGGGATGGGCAGCTTTCGGCCGCTGAAGCTGTCAGGCAAGAAGTTCGCGGACGGCTTTTTCGAGCTTGGCGGTCAACTCGGCGGGCTCGGCTTCTTCGTCTACGGGGATGGGTTTGCCGACGCGGATTTCCAGATGGCCGGAGCGGAACCAGCCGGATTTTTGCATTTCTTCGAGGCCACGCAGCGCTACGGGCAGGATTGGAATGCGGGCTTCCTGGGCGAGCAGGCCGATGCCTTGGCGGAAGGATTTCATGCCGCCTTCGCGGCTGACTGCGCCTTCGGGGAAGACCATAACGGAGTAGCCGCGGTCCATGGCTTCTCCGGCGTGGCTGAAGCTGCGGCGGAAGCCGTGCAGGCGGGGCAGCGGGAAGACGTTGAAGAACCCTGTGACGAGCCAATACTGCGGGGGCGCGAAGAAGTTGAGGAACCAGTTGCCCTGGTTGCGGCCGCGGCGGAAGTCGAGCAGCAATTCACCCAGCATGGCGATGGCGATGTGGCGGCGGATTTTGCTGGGCAGACCGTAGAGGACCAGGGCTCCGTCGAAGCGGCTGACGTGATTGGCGATTACCAGCATCGGTCCGGAGGGAATTTGGGCCTGCGTTGGAACCACGCGCGGAGCGGCGAGCAGCCAGGTGAGAGGGCGGATGACAACTTCGTAGAAGGCGATGCGCAACGCGGAGATGGGCCAAGACCAGGGCCAGCGGGGATAGAAATGCTCGGAGGTGAGCGCCTGCTGGGCGTCTTCGGAGCGGCCGCGGACCTGATCGTCGGTGTATGGTGCGGGAGCCTGATGGTCGCCAGGCGTGGGTGCGACGGGTTGCGTATTCTCTGGGGGAGCGGGCTCTGGATTGGATGGGCTCGATACAGGCGTTGGGGCTGTCGGTGCTGCCGGTGCATCGTGCGGCGCTGTACCTAGCGCTTCGGGTGCGGCTTGTTCGGCTAGGATGGCGCGCAGAGCGCCGAGCGTTTCCATACTGGCGAGCGCGTCGTCGGGCAGCTCGATGTTGAGGCGCTGCTCGAGTGCGGATTGGAGCTGGACACGGCCCAGGCTGTCTAGGTGCATATCTTCGGTGAGGCGCATTGCATCCCCAGAGTTGGGAATGCGCTCGCCGGTGACCTCGGCGATCATGTCGAGGACGATGTCCGTTCCGGTCTGGGCGGAATGCGGGCCGGGGGTCTGTTGGTTATGGATGTCTTGGCAGACCCAGTCGGCGATCTTCCGGCGCAGCAGCTTGCCTGTGGAGGTGTAGGGAAATTGCAGCTCTGGCCACTTGAGGGCGCGGCGAATCTGCTGGTAGTCGGCCAGCTCGCGATTGGCGGCGACGACGGCTTCTTGCAATTGTGCGTCGGGGCCTGATAGCAGCACGACGGCGACCGGTTCGATGCCGGAGAGGGTTCCGCAGGGGACGACGACGCAATCGCGAATGCCTGCCTGCTTTTTCATGGCCTGCTCGAGGTCGTCGGGATGGATGTTCATGCCGCCGCTGGTGACGATGACGTCGCCTTTGCGGCCGAGGAACTTGAGCTCGCCATTATCGTTTTGGACGCCGAGGTCGCCGGTGGCCAGCCACTCGCCTTCGCGCTTGCGCATGGCTCCGTGCTGCCAGGTGGCGCCGGCCAGCATGTCGCCGCGGACTAGGATTTCGCCTTCTTCGCTGAGGCGCACTTCGCGGCCCGGCAGGGTTTTGCCGATGGTGCCCTGGGCGATCTTGAAGGGGTGGTTCAGGGTCACGAGCGCGGTGGTTTCGGTCATGCCGTAGCCCTGGATGAGCGCGATGCCGATGCGGTTCCAGAACTCTTCGATCTCTTCGGGCAGGGCTGCTCCGCCGGAGATGACGGCCCAGAACTTCCAGCCCAGGGCGCTGTGGACGCGACGGAATTGCCACCACTGCTTGAGCGGGAGCAATTTGTGCGATTTGGGTGCGTGCGCGACCTGGTCGGCGAGGGAATCAAAGCGGCTGAGGAGGTGGGTGCGCAGCAGCTGAAGGACGCGCGGGACGGCGACCAGCACGGAGATGCGCTCGCGGCGGATGAGGTCGGTCATGCGCCGGGCTTCAATCTGATCGGCGAAATGGACCTCGCCTGCGAGCAACGGCGGCAGCCACAGGCCCATAAACTGGCCGAAGACGTGGCTCAGTGGCAACGTGTGCAGGAAGCGGAGTGGATGGACCCAGCGCTCGTATTTCCTGTACTTGTTCATCTCGCGCTCGATGGGGCTGACGCTGGAGAGGACGTTGGCGTGGGTGTGGACGATGCCCTTGGGCTCGGAGGTGGTGCCGGAGGTGAAGACGATCTGGAAGGGAGTTTTTCCGGTGACGGCTTCGCTGACGGTGTAGTTGGGCTCAGAGGGAAGCTGGGTGTTCAGTTCTGAGAGCCAGAGATGAGGAATTTCGTCTGCGCCGGTGAGATGGTGGATGAGGTTGGGGTCACCGACGATGAGCTTGGGGGCGACGTCTTGGACTACGCGGGAGGCGAATTCGGGTGAGCCGGCGGCATCGAGGGGGACGGCGATGACGCCGCGGAGAAGACAGCCGAAGAAGGCGGCGATCCACTCGGCGGAGTTGGTGCCCCAGAGGACGATGCGCTCGCCGGGGGCGATGCTGCGGCGTTCCAGTTCGGCGGCGAAACGGCCAGCGAGTTGGGCTAGTTCGCCATAGGTGGTGCGGTAGCGGCGGATGCCGCGATGAGCCACCACCGCTGTCTCCTCAGCATGGTGGCGGAATTCCTCGACCAGGCTGGCGAGATGGGTGCGCACGGTACCATCATAGATGCGCGAGCCGGGGCTTCGGAGTCAGTTTGAGGAGATTCAACCCTCGGGGCTAAAACCCTGTTCTTGACTCAGGGATTATGTACGGGCTGAAGCCCGTACCCTTCAAACTCACCCACTACCGGATTCTTAGCTGAAGGTGGCGTCGTCCCACGATTGCGCTTCGTCCCACATCGGAGTCGGTTCGAAGTAGCCGGTTCCTGGCTTGAGATGGCGCTTCAGCTCGTCGTCGTTGAGCGTAATGCCGAGGCCGGGAGTGTCCGGAACCTTGATGTAGCCCTTGTCGAGGATTGGCTTTTCGATTCCGGTTACGAGGTCTTGCCAGAACGGTACGTCGAGGGAGTGGTTTTCGAGCGCGAGGAAGTTGCGCGTGGCGGCGGCGCAGTGGACGTTGGCCATGCAGGCTACGGGGGTTCCGGCAAAGTGCATGGCCATGGGCACGCCGTAGCGGAAGGCCATGTCGCCGATGCGGTGGGTTTGCAGAATGCCGCCGGAGGTGGCGAGATCGGGATGGATTTTGTCGACAACGTGGTTTTTGCAGAGATTCTCGAAGTCGGTGAATTCGTAGATGTCTTCGCCGGTGATGGTGGGCGTGGGACTGGCTTCGGTGATCTCTTTTAGAAGATCGGTGTAGTACCAGGGGATCACGTCTTCGATCCATTCGAGATTGAATTTCTCATAGGCCTTGCCGAGGCGGATGACGGATTTGACGCCGATGTGGCCGAGGTGGTCCATCGAGAGGGGCATGTCGTAGCCGATGTTGTCGCGGACTGCGGCGACGTATTCGCAGAGCCGGTCGATGCCTTTGTCGGTGACCTCGGTTGCGATAAAGGGATGGGGCTGATTGTGCAGCTCCCACTTTTCGAGGCCGGCGGGCTGCATGACTGTGCCGGGGATGTCTTTCAATACTTCGATGCCGAGGTCCATCTTCATCCAGGTAAGGCCCATGGCTTTGCGCTCTTTGGCGCGCCGGCCGTACTCCTTGGGGTCGGGGGACTCGGTGGTGTCGGCGTAGATGCGGATGGAGTCACGCCACTTGCCGCCGAGCATTTGGTAGATGGGAATGTTGTAGACCTTGCCGGCGATGTCCCACAGAGCCATTTCGATGGCGCAGACGCCGCCGGCCTGGCGAGAGGTGCCGCCGAATTGGGCGATTTTTTGAAAGAGGTAGTCGATTTTGAGAGGGTTTTCGCCGAGGATGCGGCTCTTCAAGACCATGGCGTACTGGGGGCCGGCGATGTCGCGTACTTCGCCGAGGCCGTATACGCCCTGGTTGGTGTCGATGCGAATGAGGACGCAAGGGCTGGGGCCGGGCTTGACGATGACTGCATAGCGCATGTCGGTGATCTTCAACGTGGAGGGGCTGGAGGCTTGATTCACGTTGCGGATCGCGGGTTGCTGCGCGTCGGCTGTGCGGGCGAGCGTTCCGCCGGCGAGGACGGCTAAGGAGGACTTCAACATGCTGCGGCGATTGAGGCTGGGATTGCTGTCCTTGGGCATCTTTGAGACTCCATTTATCGTTGAGCTGCTGTGTCTCGTGCTGGCGTGCCTATCGATATGTGCGCATGGGTCTCAATGGTCCGCGTGCTGCTTTACTTTGGCCAGCAGGGCGTCGAATTCGCTGCGCTGCATCTTCAGCTTGTCGGGGTGATCGTTGATCCACTTTTCGAAGCCGGCGTACTTGTTCAATGTCCAGCCGCCTTCGAATTCGGCGCCGTTCTTGCCTTCGCGATTGAGTTCGAAGTTGTAATCGTCTTTGAGGCCGGTGAATTCCGCTGTGCTGATGGCCTCTTCGGCGAGGATTGCGGGGATGAACAGGACGCCTTCGGTTTTGGCGAGGACCAGGTCTCCGGGCAGGACGACGGCGCGGCCGATGCGGATGGGCGCGTTGATCGAGGTGAGCTCCATCTGCGCCCAGGCGGAGGGATCGTAGCCGCGATAGAAGCCGTTGAAGTTGGGGATCTCGCGGTTTTCTTCCTGATCGCGGATGCCGGCGTCGAAGATGAAGCCGGTGTGGGTATGGGCGGCGATGCCGTTGCCGAGATTGGAGCCGATCAATGTGCCTTCGATGATCTTGCCAAAGCCGTCGGCAACGTAGACGTCGCCGATTTGCAGTTCATTGATGGGCCACATGTTGGTGCCGCCTACGCGCCCTTCGGCTTTGCCCTCGGCGGTGATGGCCTTGGCCATGTCGGGCCGGGCGGGCATGTACTGCGCGGTCAGGGCGCGGCCGGCGAAGGGTTTCTCGATGTGCAGAGCCTGCCATCCGCCTTCGAATTGATTTTGGTAGCCGCGTGAGCGCAGGAAGTCCCAGACGTCTTCGATGGACATGTCCACGGCGCGTTTGAGCAGTGCGTCGGGCAACTTTGGCCGGCCGTCGGGATAGCGGTCGCCTTGCCAGTCGGAGGTGTAGAAGAGCATCTGGTCGCGCGTCATCTTGACCTGGCTCTTGGCGGGCGACGCGGCCAGCAGGAAACAGGCCAGCAGGGTGGATATGATCGCTGTCTTCATTGAGGCTCTCCGGCGTGCGATTTTCTGTAGTGGTCGTAAGTTCCTAAAACGTCAGCGCCAAGTGTAAAACAGTTCTGCAGCGGGGAGGTTTTCTGAGATGCAAGTATTGGGTGAGTTTGAGGCAATTCAACCCTCAGGGGCTAAAGCCCCAGTGATTTTGGGGAGATTTATGTACGGGCTGAAGCCTGTACCCTTCATGAAGTCCTTGCCCTTCATACTGACCCACTATAGTGGTGCGGCTTCTGTCTGGCGGTGTCTGGCCTCGCTGCTACAATCGAAGAGGCTCAAACCGCGCCCATCCTGACCTTTGTCTCAAACAAACTGCACGACTTGCGACCCATGCCCCTGCGCCTTTACAACACCCTGAGCGGACAACTGGAAGAGCTGGTCCCCTCCGATGGCAATGAGCTGCGGATGTATGCGTGCGGGCCTACGGTTTACGACTACGGGCATATTGGGAATTTCCGAACGTTTCTCCAGATCGATGTGCTGAGGCGGCTGCTGCATCTCGAGGGGATCAAGATGCGGCATGTGATGAATATCACGGATGTGGACGACAAGATCATTCGCAACGCGGCGGCGGCTGGGGTGCCTATCGGCGAGTACACGCCGCTGTATGAGCAGGCTTTTCTGGATGATCTTGACTCGCTGAGGATCGAACGGCCGGAGATTCTGGCGAGGGCTACTGCTCATATTCCGGAGATGGTGGAGTTGGTGGAGCGACTGGCGGAGGTTGGCGCGGCGTACAAGACTGGTGACGGCGCGGCGGATGGGACTGGACAGGGCTCTTGGTATTTCCGGCTGAAGGCTTTTCCTGAGTATGGCAAGTTGAGTAAGAAGGATCTGGAAGGCATTACGGACGGCGCGCGCGTGGATGTGGATGAGTACGAGAAGGATTCGGCGCGCGATTTTGCCCTGTGGAAGGCTACCAAGCCGGGCGAGACCTGCTGGGAGACGGCGATTGGAACTGGGCGGCCGGGGTGGCACCTGGAGTGCTCGGCGATGGCGATGAAGTATCTGGGCGAGAGCTTCGATCTTCATGCCGGCGGCGAGGATTTGATGTTTCCTCACCACGAAAACGAGATTGCGCAGTCGGAGACGGTGACTCACAAGCCGCTGGCACGGCACTGGATGCATGTGCGCTTTCTGCTGGTGGATGGGAAGAAGATGTCGAAGTCGGAGGGCAACTTCTACACGCTGCGGGATCTGCTGCTGAAGGGATACAAGGCTTCGGCGATTCGGCTGGCGCTGATTTCAGTGCCGTACCGGCACCAGCTCAACTTTACCTTTGAGGGGCTGACGGCAGCGACCAACGAGATCGACCGGCTGCGCACGTTTGTGGCGCGGCTTAAGAAGGCTTCGCTGGCGGAGGGTAAGAATGAAGCTCTGCAGGCCGCTACGGAGAAGGCTGAGGCTGGTTATTTTGCCGCGCTTGAGAATGACTTGAATACGGCCGAGGCGCGGGCGCCGATTTTCGACCTGGTGCGGACGGTGAACTCGGCGCTGGATACGGGCGCGGTGCTGGCGGGGGATCGGGAGCGGGTGCTGGCGGTGCTGGAGAAGTTCGATGCGGTGTTTGCGGTGATTGCCGATCAGGATGCCGCTCCCACGAAGGCTGCGCTGGCGTGGGCGGAGAGCCAGGGGCTGCTGAACAAGGTTGCGCCGGAACTGCTGGTGCGCGATGGGTTGAGCGATGCCGAGATCGAGGCTCTGATTGCGGAGCGGAATACGGCGCGGAAGCAGAGGAATTTTAGGCGTTCGGATGAGATTCGCGATGAGTTGGCGGCCAAAGGTGTTGTAATTGAGGACGCCAAGGATGGGGTTCGCTGGAAGCGTAAGTAGAACGGGGGCAGCGTATGGAAGCCAACGAAGCGGGGGAATTGCAGGAACACGCGGAGCATGGTGCGCACGATACGACGATGCGGCCGGTGGCGTTTACGATGTCGGTGCTGGCGGTGCTGGTGGCGATTGTCACGGTGCTGGGTCATCGTACCCATACCGAAGCGGTACTGGATCAGGCCAAGGCTTCCGATCAGTGGAACTTTTATCAGGCCAAGAATATCCGAAATACCGACACCGACAACATGGCGGATTTGCTCTCAGTGATGCCGGTGACCGACGCTCAGAAAGCTGCTGCGATCGCCAAGAAAGACGCTGACAAGCAGGCAAAGTGGAAGGACGATCTCAAGGAAGAGCAGGAAAAAGCTGAAGCGTTGGAGACCAAGGTGGAACATGCCGAGGCCAAGGCAAGCCGCTACGACCTGGGCGAGGCGCTGCTGGAGATTGCCCTGGTGACGGCTTCGATTACCCTGCTGACACGGAACCGGGCCTATTGGCTGCTGGGGCTGATTTTTGGCGTAGCGGGGATCCTTTCGTCGGCTTCGGTGCTGTTCCTCAAGTAACGCTTCAAATCAAGACTTGTTCCACCGCAGGTACTGATCCGGGCATCGATGGCCGGGTAAGTGCTACCGCGTTTCCCACGCGGCATGGTATGCTCACGCCAATGGGCTCCATGCTTATGACTTTCTTACATTTTCGCAATGACTCCCTTTCTTCGGGCTGCTGGAGCCGTCCGAATACGGGGGTGAATGCGCGCGTGGTGGGGCTGCGACGGCACCTGCGGGTGTTGCCTAGCCGGACCCGGCCGAGTCTTTTCGCCGGCGATTGACTTTTCCGCTCCCGGAACAAATCTGCATCCTGCTTTGGAGCTCAGGCTTTTGGCGTTGTGCCGAAGCTGAGATCGCGGGATTGTACTCAAGCAGTGTTTATAAGCCCTACTGAGGAGAGATCGTCATGTCGCATTCCGAGCTGTATGCCAAATTTGGACCTAAATTGAATGGCGAGCTGCCGGGGCCCAAGGCTCGGGCTGCCGTGGAGCACGATGACCGGGTGATTTCCCCCAGCTATACGCGCTCCTATCCGCTGGTGGCCAAGAGCGGACGTGGCGTTCGCGTGACCGATGTGGACGGGAATGAATTTCTGGATTTTGCGGCGGGCATTGCTGTGAATTCGACCGGGCATTGCCATCCTGAGGTGGTGGCTGCGATTCAGAAGCAGGCGGCGGAGCTGATTCATATCTCGGGGACGGATTTTTACTATGAATCGATGACCGAGCTGGCGGACCGGCTTTCAGCGGTGGCTCCGATGCCGGGGCCGCACCGGTTTTACTACGGAAACTCAGGCGCGGAGGCGGTGGAGTGTGCGCTGAAGGTTGCGCGATACCACACCAAGCGGCAGCAAGTGATCTCCTTCTTCGGCGCTTTCCATGGAAGGACGATGGGAGCGCTTTCGCTGACGGGCTCGAAGCCGCAGCAGAAGCGGAGATTCTCGCCGATGGTGCCGGGCGTGACGCATATCCGGTATCCATATGTGTATCGTGGGTGTTCGGGCGGGCCGCAGGAGGAAGAGGCCTTTAGCCTGGGCTGCGCGCGCTTTATCGAGGAGAAGCTGTTCAAGACCATCCTGGCGCCGGAGGAGGTTGCGGCGATTTTCCTGGAGCCGATTCAGGGCGAGGGGGGGTATGTGGTGGCTCCCGACAACTTTTTGCGCGAGATTCGCGAGATCTGTGACCGGCATGGGATTCTGCTGGTGGCGGACGAAGTGCAATCGGGCGCGGGGCGAACGGGCAAGTGGTGGGCGATTGAACATTCCGGAGTCCAGCCGGACATCGTTTGCATGGCCAAGGGTATTGCTTCGGGCATGCCGCTGGGCATTTGCATGACGCGCGCGGAGATTATGGATTGGGCGCCGGGGTCTCATGCTTCTACCTTTGGCGGGAATCCGATTGCGATTGCGGCGGCGCTGGCGACGATGGATATTCTGGAGCGCGAAGGGATCGACAACGCCGGGCGCGTGGGTGGCAAGATTCTGGAACGACTGGAGGGTTGGAAGCACTCTCATCCGCTGGTGGGCGATGTACGGGGGCGGGGGCTGATGATCGGCATCGAGCTGGTGCTGGATAAGGAGACACGCGAACCGGCACAGACGCTGCGCAATCTTGTCGAGGGGCTTTGCTTCGAAAGAGGACTCTTAATTCTTGGATGTGGAGAGACGTCTCTCCGGCTCTGTCCGCCGCTGATTGTGAGCGAGGATGAGGCTACGGTGGCGCTCGATATTCTGGAAGAGGCGCTGACGGAGGTAGAGCACGCACATGCACGGGCGCAAGAGTTGGAGACGGTGGACGCTTAACTTTTTCTCAACTTTGAATAGAGGAATCCCGGTGGGTGCAGAGATGCATTGGCCGGGATTTTCTATTTGGGGTGGGCCCCGCAATTCGTGAATTGCGGGGCGCTTGTGCTTCCCGGGGATTTGAACGGACAATCGAGGGCAATGCCTATCGCCTGGAATTTAGGGATCGACGTTGTTGAGCGCGGGGTTGCAGCGCTGAATTGGCTGGCTGAGCGCGGAGGCCGGCAGTCTTTGCTGGCACCGCATTTGCGAACTGGCGAGCGCGGCGAAGAGGCTGCGTTCTTCTATCTGCGACGGAATGGGTTTACGGTGGTGGCGCAGCGGTGGAATGACGGGCCGCTGCCGGGCGATCTGGACCTGATTGCCTGGCAGGAAGACGTGCTGTGCTTTATCGAGGTGAAGACGCGAAGCAGCAAGGAGGTCGCTACAGCTTCCTCTGCCGTGGACAGGAACAAGCGGCAGACATTGAGGCGGTTGGCCTGGGCGTATCTGCGCCAGCTTCCGGAAGGGGAACGGCCGGAGACGCGCTTCGATATTGTGACGGTGTATGAGCTGCCGGGGAAGCCGCGGGAGATTCGGCTGATTCCGGGGGCTTTTGGTTGGAGCGAGTGAGAGTAGACGACCGCTAACAGCAGATTCCCTTCGGGAATGACAGAAAGAAAAGCAGGTCCTTCGCTGCGCTCAGGATGACAACGATGATTTAGCTCAGGATGGTAGCGGCGATTTAGTTCTGCGCGTCGACGTACTCTTCGTGCCAGGCCATCTGGATGGCTTCTAGGCGGCTCTCGTTGGATTTGGCGGGGTCGTCGGCGAAGCCCTCCAGCTCGGTGACGAAGCGGTGTAGGTCGGTGAAGCGGACGGTCAGAGGATCGGTGTCGGGGAATTTTTCCTGAAGCTGAATGCCGATCTCTTCGGCGTCGTTCCAGTGGATTTCGCGGGGCATGATTTGGTCTCCCAGGTTGGAGCTTTTGTCGGTTCCCACCCTTGACGAAAAGACTGTCAAGGATGGGGCACCCAGAGTGTTGCTGGGTCTTACTTACCTTCGGCGAGGGTTAGGGGCTTGCCTTCGGAGGTGTAGTTGCGGTTCCACTTGGGGATTTCTACTACGTAGTTGCCGGGCTTGGTGATGACGGCCTGGCAGCCTAAACGTGAGTTGAGCTGCTGATCGGCGGCCATGTCGAGGCGGTCGATTTCGTCGTCTTCGGCTTCTGAGATTCCCGTTTGATCCTTGATCCAGAGATGGCATGTGGTGCAGGCGCAGACACCTCCGCAGGCATGGTCGAGGAAGATGTCGTTGTTTTCGGCGACGTCGAGGAAGGACATGGGCTTGCCGTGGTGTTCGTAGGGCATGGCGCCGTATTCGAACTCGACGACGCGGCCTTCGGGTTCGAAGGTGACGCGGACGAGCTTATCGGCTGGGATTGTGGCACTGTTGGATTCTGTCATTGCTGATCCTCTTCGGGGCTTGCTCCCGGCTCTGTATTTATCTTAGTCGTGTCGGACAGCTGGGAGTCGTCAATATCGGCTTTGGCGAAGGGGTGGGGCGCATGAATTTCTTTGCCGAGATCGTCGCCCGCCGATTGCATGGTTTTGCCGCGCATGGCACCGGAGACGGCTGCATCCATCATCTTTTCTGCGAAGTTGCGAGTGGCGTGGTCGAGTGCAGTGGTGGCAGCGCGGACGCCTTGCAGGTCGCCGGCCGGCTTGATTGCTTCGAGATGCAGGCGGGCGGCTTCGATGCGTGATTTTTCTTCTTCGGAGATTAGCTGCCAGGCGGGGTGGGCCGGGGCTTTTTCGACGGCGGCGAGGATGGTGTCGGCTTCGAGGCGGGCCTCGATGAGCTGGCGAGCTTCGAAGTCGGTTTCGGCGTGGTCGAAGGAGTCAAGGATCATGGTCTCGACTTGCTCGTCGGTGAGGCCGTAGGTGGGTTTGACTTCAATCTGGGCTTCAGTGCCGCTTCGCTGTTCGCGGGCGGTGACTTGCAGGATGCCGTTGGCGTCGATGAGGAATTTGACCTCAATGCGGGGCAGGCCAGCGGTCATGGGCGGAATGCCTTTGAGGTCGAAGCGAGCCAGGGAGCGGCAGTCGGCGGCTAGTTCTCTCTCGCCCTGGAGGACGTGGATGGCTACATTGGTCTGGCCATCGACGCCGGTGGTGAAGTGTTCGGTGGCGGAGGCGGGGATGGTGGAGTTGCGCTGGATGATTTTGGCGACGACTCCGCCGAGGGCTTCGATGCCGAGGGAGAGTGGGGTGACGTCGAGGAGCAGCAGTTCGTCGGTGGTGGGGGAGTTGCCGGCGAGGATGCTGGCCTGGACGGCTGCGCCCAGGGCTACGACTTCGTCGGGGTTTAGCTCTATATGGGGCTGCTTGCCGCGGGCTGAGATTTCAAAGATTTCGTCAACTAATGCACGCACGGCAGGGATGCGGGTTGAGCCGCCGACGAGGACGAGCTCTTCGATCTGCTCGGGCTTGACGCCGGCATCGCCCAGAGCTTGGCGGCAGGGGCCGGCGGTGCGGGCGATGACTGGCTGGATCAACTGCTCGTAGACTTCTCGGGGGATTTCGCGCTGGTAGCGGTCGCCGTCTGGCAGCTCGATGTCTAGTTTGGCTACGGGCTCGGAGGAGAGCGTGATTTTGGCTTCGATGACGGCTTTGCGCAGGGCTTGAATGGCGTCCGGCTGCTGGCGGAGATCGACGTTGTGTTCGTTGCGGATTTCGTCTAGGGCTACGGCTAGGAGCAGGTTGTCGATATCGTCGCCGCCGAGATGGGTGTCGCCGTTGGTGGCGATGACTTCGAAGATGCCGTCGTTGAGCTTGAGGATGGAGATGTCGAAGGTGCCGCCGCCGAGATCGTAGACGGCAATGATGCCTTCTTTTTTCCTGTCTAGGCCGTAGGCGAGAGCTGCGGCGGTTGGCTCGTTGACCAGGCGTAGGACGTCGAGGCCAGCCATGCGTCCAGCGTCGCGGGTGGCCTGGCGCTGGGCGTCGTTGAAGTAGGCGGGTACGGTGATGACGGCTTTGCGGACCTCCGCGCCGAAGTAGCGCTCGGCGTTGCGCTTGAGCTGGCGGAGGATGTAGGCGGAGATTTCGGAGGGGGTGAAATGGAGTTCGCCCAGGCGAATCCTGAGGACTTCTCCGGGTTGGATGTCATCGGCAAGGCGGAAGGGAAAGAGTTTCAGCTCTTCTTCGACGTCTTCGAGGCCGCGGCCCATGAGCCGCTTGACGGAGTAGATGGCACGTTCTGGGTGCTCGATCAGGGCGCGGCGAGCGGAGTTGCCGACGGTGACGGAGCGGGCTGGCGGCTCGGCGTTTGGATCGACCATATCGAGGGCGACGATGGAGGGGACTAGATTGGAGCCGTCGACGCCGGGGATTACGACCGGCTGGCTGCCCTCCATGTAAGCGACGAGGGAGTTGGTGGTGCCGAGGTCGATTCCGACGACGCGTTCATTGGGACGTTCTTCAGGCATTTCCTGGGGATCCTAGGCTGCTGCGGTTGAGAGGACTTCGTTGACGTCGCGGACCAGGTTGCGCAGGTAGCGGCGGCGGTCGAGAAGCGCGGCCATGGTGTTGGCGGCTTTTTCGCGGGTGGGTTGGTCGCCGGAATCCCAGGCATTTCCTGAGGATTCGAGGTCGCTGTCGACTTCAGCGAGCAGGGATTCGAATTTGCCGCGGGCAGCGGTCAGATCGGATTGGAGCGCTGGGTCGTTTTCGCCCATCTTCTGATTCATGCGCATTTCTTCAAGCTGCATGTTGAGTTCGAAGACTTCTTCGAGGAGGTCTGCGGGCGGCTGGCGGTCTGCGGACTTGCCTTTGCCGGCGTGTCCTTCGCCGATCTGCAAACCTTCGAGCTTGAGCAGGTACTCAGTGCGTTGGATGGGATCGCGTAGGGTGCGATAGGCGTCGTTGAGCAGGGCGGTGTTGGCGAGGCTCATTTGCTGCTCTTCGGCGGAGGCGCGGGCGAAGCGGTCGGGATGCAGGCGGCGGCTTAGACGGTGGAATTCACGCTCCAACGTCGCCGTATCTACGCTAAGCTTCCGATCCAGACCGAAGACCTGGAAATAATCCGCGTTGGAGGCTGGCTGGACTTTGCCGCAGGTGGGGCAGAGCAATGGGGATTGCGTGAGCGCGGCGTTGCAAGCCCAACAGGCTGCTGGGGCGGAAGTTGTTGAAACTGTGGACATTGTTGGGGCTTAGGAGAACGACGAGCCACAGCCGCAGGAGCGCGTCGAGTTGGGATTGATGAAATTGAAGCCCTGCTTCATGAGGGTCTGTTCGTAGTCGAGGGTCATGCCGTTCAGGTAGACGAAGCTCTTGGGATCGACGAAGAGACGGACGCCATCGAACTCGTAGACGCGGTCGCGCTCGCGAGGGCGAGTGTCGAAACGGATGCTGTAGGAAAGCCCGGAGCAGCCGCCGCCGAGGACGCCAAGGCGCAGGCCGCCTTCTTCGGGCGAAATGCTTTCCTTGGCCATACCGCTGCGGATCTTTTCGAGGGCGCGCGGGGTTACTTCGATGCCCTTGGCCGGAGCTTTGACCGGGGCAGCAGTGGCTGCCTGGTTCATTTGCTCCGGGGTCTGAATTGTTACGAAGTCCTGCATTTGTCCCTTTTGAGTACATTCCTCTGCGTATCCCACCCTTGACGGAGAAGCTGTCAAGGATGGGGCACCCACATTTGTTGGGCTTGTTCGCAATCCCAGGTCTCAGAATCGAGACCTGGGCCACCCAGATTTGTCTTAGTGAGCGCCTACGGCTACGGCTTCGGTCTCGGCTACGCCGTTCTTTTTCTTCCAGTCGCCGATGGCCGCGCGGATGGCGTCTTCTGCCAGAACCGAGCAATGAATCTTGACTGGCGGCAGGGAGAGCTCTTTTACGATGTCGGTGTTCTTGATTTCGAGAGCTTCGGAGACGGTCTTGCCCTTGACCCATTCCGTCGCGAGTGAGGAACTGGCGATGGCCGAGCCGCAGCCGAAGGTCTTGAACTTGGCTTCTTCGATAACCTGCGTCTCGGGGTTGACACGAATCTGGAGGCGCATGACGTCGCCGCACTCCGGGGCACCGACCAAGCCGGTGCCGACTTCGTCGGAACTCTTGTCCATCTGGCCGACGTTGCGGGGATTGTTGTAGTGATCGATTACCTTATCGCTGTAAGCCATGATGACCTCCTCAGGTCGATACCTAATTGGATTCCAGAAACGGTCTGGAAGATGCGTATTAGTGAGCTGCCCACTCGATCTTGCTCAGATCGATGCCTTCTTTGACCATCTCATACAAGGGTGACAACTCACGCAATTTCTTCACGATGCCGATGACTTTGTCGGCTACATAGTCGACTTCGGCCTGGGTATTGAAGCGGCCGAGGCCGAAGCGGATGGAACTGTGAGCTACGTCGTCACCTAATCCGAGTGCTTTGAGCACATAGGAAGGCTCGAGGGTGGCCGAGGTGCAAGCCGAGCCGCTGGAGACGGCGACGTCGTTGATACCCATGAGCAGGCTTTCGCCTTCGACGTAGACGAAGCTCATGTTGAGGTTGCCGGGGAGGCGATGCTCCCAGGAGCCGTTGACTTCAACATAATCGAGAGCCGTTTCGAGCTTGTTGCGCAGGTAGTCGCGCATGGTCTGGAGACGGGCGGCTTCCGCGGCCATCTCCTGGCCGGCGATTTCGCATGCCTTGCCGAAGCCGACGATGCTGGGAACGTTGAGGGTGCCGGACCTCATGCCGCGCTCGTGGCCTCCGCCGTCGTTGAGAGCGGAGATCTGGACGCGGGGATTGCGGCGGCGGACGTAGAGTGCGCCGACGCCCTTAGGGCCGTAGAGCTTGTGAGCGGTGAGCGAGAGGACGTCGATATTCATGGCGTTGACGTCGATGGGAACCTTGCCGAGGGCCTGGACGCCATCGGAGTGGAAGATTACGCCTTTTTCGTGGCAGAGTTTGCCGATTTCGGCGACTGGCTGGATGGTGCCGATCTCATTGTTGGCAAACATGATGGAGACCAGGATGGTCTTGTCGTCGATGGCCCGGCGCAGGTCTTCCATGTCGATGAGTCCGTCGGCCTTTACGGGCAGGTAGGTAACGCGGTAGCCGTATTTTTCGAGACGCTTGCAGGTGTCGAGGACGGCTTTGTGCTCGGTGACCTGGGTGATGATGTGGTTGCCGCGCTCCTTGTACATCTCGGCGATGCCCTTGATGGCCAGGTTGTCGCTTTCGGTGGCTCCGGAGGTGAAGATGATCTCCTTGGCGGTGGCGCCGATGAGCTTGGCGATCTGCTCGCGAGCGTTTTCGACGGCCTGCTCGGCCTCCCACCCGAAGGAGTGGTTACGACTGGCGGCGTTGCCGAATTTCTGCGAGAAGTAGGGCAGCATGGCTTCGAGCACGCGGGGGTCCATGGGACTGGTGGCGTGGTTGTCCATGTAAATCGGCAGGGTGACGCCTGCGGGAACTGCTACGGAAATTTCGACGGTGCTCATTGTCTTCTCCACTTCGAATGATGCTAGGAAACGTAACGTATGAATGCGCCGGAATCGCCGGCGACCGGATTTTTTACATGGACGCGGACAGCGAAACCAACTGATGTAACTGCGATGCGCGAGAGATTGCGGTTTCGTGATCTACGAGGTCATATACAGTGATGCGCCGAAGCACGTCGGCGATGCTCTCATTGACCCGCGCCAGGGGCTCTTTTACGGTGCAATTGGGCTCCAGCTCACAGGATTTGGCGCCTTTGGTGCAACTGGTAATAAAGAGCGGACCGTCGATGGCGTGAATGACTTCGAAGGCGGTGATGGTGCGGGCGCTTTTCGAAAGCCCGTAGCCGCCGTTCATCCCGGCATGTGAGCGAAGTAGGCCAACCTTGGCCAGCCGCTGGAGCACCTTGGCCAGTAATTGGGCCGGAATGCCGTAGGTATCGGCGATATCCTTGGCGCTGACCGAGGGCGTTTCCGGGTGCTCGGCGAGGTATTTGAGCGCCATCAGACCGTAATCCGCTTTTTTGGTGAGCCTCAACATAATATCCGACCCCTTAGGTCTGAGTTCAGTATACGTCCGATTCTGTTGCTACTTCAATGGGTGGGGTAGAATATCGATTCGTCCTTGGACGGCCAGGAATGCGAGTTTTTTGCGGTCTGGCAGGCAACCTTGCAAATGTTTATCAAATCCCTCTTGGACAAAGGGCCAAGGCTCGGTACAATCTGGCGCAAAGGCCTCCTCAAATCGAACGGTCACTAACCTCAAATGGCGAGCCCCTGCAAACACCCTAGAGTCCGTATCGTCTCCCGCCAGGAAGACGTCGAGTATGTTGAATGCGTGGAATGCGGCGAGGTTTTCGACTCGGACGAATTCCGCGACATGGAAATTGAAGAAAAGGTCACGAACCCGGAGGACGAAGAATTGGACGGGTGAAGGCAAACGCTGGCCTGAGGGTTGTCTTGACGAGAGGGTGATTTCTGGGGAATTTCTAACGCTGATCGGGGCGGCGCGGGGGAACGGTGCTGGTTTCGGCGTCGGTGACCATGCCGATGCGCTTCGAGGCGACCCAGGCATAGTGGAAGCCGGAGGCTACGGTTAGAAAGATCGTGGCATCAATCATGGCGACCCTGGCGCTGGTTACCCACGGCTGCTGGTAAATCAGGTTGAGCAGGACGACTCCGATGGTCACGAGCTGGCTGAAACTGTTGGCTTTGCCCAAAAGCGAGGGGTGGAAATCGCGCAGATTGGTCGTTCTATAGAGGATGGCGGCCGTTAGCAGCATACCGATGTCGCGTCCGAATACCACGACGGTTACGCGCGGATCGAGAATACCCATGCGGGTAAGCACCAGGAAAAGCGAACTGAGGAGCAGCTTGTCGGCCACGGGGTCGAGATATTGACCGAGCATGGTGCGCTGGCGCAGCCAACGGGCGAGGAGGCCGTCCATGGCGTCGGTGCAGGCGGCGACCAGAAAGAGCGCGAAGGCCAGGGCAAACCGCCGCTCGAGCACGGCCATGATCAGAATCGGCGCCAGGAAGATGCGCAGAAGGGTGAGCAGATTGGGGGCCATGCGCAACGGGCTCACCCGCCGCGCCTGTGCGATCGAGTGGAGATTCAGACCTGTTACGTCGTGGCTCGTACTCATCACCAAGCATGTTAACGCAGTCTTACAATAACTGCCCAGTCTGTTTCGACCTTGTGGCACAGGGAGCGCCTGGGAGGGTACGGCATTGGCGATTGGCCGGTTGCTGTTAGACCGAATAGAGATTGCTTGCAGGCGCGTAGCTCGGTTGGTCAGAGCGCTACCTTCGAGAAGAAACGCTATGTCCAGAGGTGTTCGAAATCAATCTTCCGATTCCAAGACGATGCATTGTCGGTCAATTGGGTAAGGCTTCTAGCCTTAGCTGGCAATAGTTGTGATTTCCATTTCATGACTGCGTCTCCTTAACCGGCTGCAGCGTGCTGAGGTCGCCGTAGTTCAGCGGTGACTTGCGCAGCAATGCGGTCAAAAGAAGGCCCAGAAGGCAAGACCATGCGACTAGATGGCAACCGTCGATGAGGCTCAAGGCGTACGCCTGCAGACGCAGACGGGCTCCGATCAGATCGGCAGCACGGGCGCCTGCGGCGGCTGCACCGGATGATTTGGCATAAAGGCCTGCAGTGAGGGCGTGGATATTTCCGTCTGTAATCCAGCTTCCCTGGGTTACGTGCAACCCCAGAAGGTTCGAGTGCAGCTTCTCACGGGCGGCAAGAAAGTGGCCCATGTACACAGCCCCCGTGGTTCCCCCAAATAAGCGAATCGTATGAAAAAAAGCAGAAAATGTCAGGATCCACTGCGGTTTGGCCAACCCCCCGGTAAAGACTCCTTGCAGGATAATGCATCCCACCAGGCCTATGAGAGCAAACGCCTGTCCGATGCCCATGAGCAACTCAGTGCGATAGTAGTTGGCCGCAGACCAGGCGGTAGTGTACTCGGCGTTCAAGCAGACGGCGAAGGCAGTACAGGCCAAGCCCACAGCAAGCAACAGGCGAGGGTCTAGTTTCTGAAGCATCAGGAGCGCAGCGCTAAACGTAATCAGCAAGAGGGGAACAGCGCTCCAGATAATAGCCGGCCCGATCTGGTCGGCTTCGAAGCCGTGAATTGCGAGCGACTGCGGAATGAGGATGATGGTGCCAGTGAGAGTAAACCGAAACCAGAACAACAGCATGCCCAGCAGGACTGTGTTCCATTGCCAAAGATAAGGGAGTGCTACGAGCGGGTTGGGACCGCATAGTCGTCGTATGAGAGCGCATAGTGTGAAGAACGCGCCGGACCAAAACAACGCGTTGAATACTCCGGAGCGCCACCAATCGAGTCTCTCACCTTGCTGGATGGCAGCAAGCATCAGGGCCAACCCGGCGCTCAGGTAGAGGAATCCGACGAAGCTGGGCGCCGGACCGCGCTTCTCTCGGGCAGGGGCTGGTGGTACCCCGAAATAGATACAGATCATCATCACTGGTGCAATGACGGCTGAATTCCAGAACATCCAATGCCAGGAAAGATGATCACGGTACCAGCCATAGAGCGAAGGCCCCACATTGACCGCCCCATCTATGAACGCCGCATAGAACGCCATCGTGAACGGCAGGAATCGAAGGGGAGTAATGCGAAGTGCAAAAGTCAGGGTGAGTGGATAAAAGGTGCCTGATGTCAGCCCGGCCACAATCAATGCCGCAATCAGCAGACTGTAACTGTGTATGAATGGCAGGAAGGCGCAGGTCACGGTAAATACCCCAGCCGCAAATAGTAGGACACGCCGCGGGCCGAGCAAACCTCCAAGGTAGACACTAAAGGGCCCGATAAACATGATGGCCGCGTTATAGGCGCTGTCAAACCATGCACCCTGGTCGAAACTAATGCCGACGTGCCCCCGCAGGTCTGCGAGCCCCAGCGAAAGCATACGACCGGTGAGCGTGACGAGGCCTGCGCCCAGGATGACCCCGACAATCCCTAACAAGGGCCGGGTGGAGATTTCCGAGGGGATAGCAGCCGCGGTTGCGCCCGCGATCTGTGCCGGTGTCGGTTGGGTTACAACATTTGCACTAGCCACGGTGTGCCTGCTTATTGCCTGGTTCGGACAGTTGCGGTCACGGAAAGGCCCGGCCGCAACTTAGTGGATAATTCCGGATCATCAAGTGCAATCTTGACCGGGACTCTCTGTATTACCTTGGTGAAGTTGCCAGTCGCGTTGTCGGGTGGCAGCAGTGCAAACTGCGATCCGCTGGCGGGAGCAATGTCGACGACTTTGCCATGAATTGTTTCACCTGGGTATTCGTCAATGCGGAGCTCCGCGGGATCCCCTACTTTGACATGGGTCAACTGAGTCTCGCGGTAATTGGCCTGCACCCACTTCGTCTTATCAACAAAGGAAATCACCTGTGTTCCCGGAGAGACTAACTGTCCCGGGCGGACCTGGCGCTCGCCGACCGTGCCGTCACTCGGCGAGTAGATTTTGGTGTAGTCCAGGTTCACCTTTGCGACGGTAAGCGCAGCCTCCTTGCCTCGCAGGCTGGCGATAAGCTCCAGGTCCTCGGAATTCATGACGTCGAGTCCGCGGCGTTCGGCTTCGACCGCGGATTGATTACTGGATAACATTGCCCTGGCCTGCTCCAATGAAGCTTGGCGACTGTTTAGCTGCGCGTGTGCGCCCTCTTCCGTGGCCACTACTTGCTCAAGTGTTTGGTGGGTTGTGGACTTGGTCTGGAGGAGAGCTTCCTGGCGGCGGCGTTCGGAAAGAGTGCGGTCCCAGTCTGCCTGCGCGGCCGCAATTCCCGCCTGCGCTACCGAAATTTCGGCTTGCGCCTGCGAGACCCCAGCGAGTGCCCGGTCGATTTTGGCTCGCTGCAATTGTTTTTGGCGCTGGTTATTCTCGATGGCGGCTTTTGCCGCTGCCACGCCCGCATTCGCCTGGGCTACCTCCGCCTGGTAATCGCTGTCCTGCAGTTCGAGAAGCAGGTCGCCTTTTTTCACCTGCTGGTAGTCAGCAACGTGCACCGCGCTGACAATGCCGGTCACCTTCGTGCTAAGCGGGGTAAGATCACCGCGGACGTAGGCGTCGTCGGTAACCTGTTCCGCTTTGCCGCCCTCCCAAGAATTCCAGTTCCGGACAAGGGTAACGAGGACAGCGAGGCCGAGTAGGATGACCAACACCGGCGTGACGTATCTCTGCCAGAGGGAACCTGACCCGGCTGCTACGCTCGGCTCTTTGCCGGGCACTTCCGACTTTGTTGGCAGTGCCGCGGATTCGACGGGAACGGGAGGAGTGGACATTGATGACGCTCCTTTGTCTGCAAGAAATAGACTGAGGGTTGAGTTTTCATTTAGTCCTTTCCAAAGCGGATCGATGCGGGCTGGTACACCTGCTACACGGCAAGCCGGTTCATAAGCAAAGATCTCCGCATTCAGGTAGAACCCTCTCCAAAAGACCTTATTGCACCTGGCGTTCCAAAATCTCTGATCTTCGCAGTGTCCCCAAACTTCCTTTTGGCTTGGATCTGGCTCGTAAATGCCGATGATGTTGTGAAAACGCCAGCGTTTGAGGCATCCCATTGACACCTGGCCGCCAGCGCACTACCTTCCGCATTCACTTCGTCCAAAAACAGCGTGCCTTTATCGGCCATTTTGAAGCGCCCGATCTTCTGCGCAATCGACCGGTAAAGGCACGAAAGCGGGCGTATTGTGGAATGCTAGCGCCGCGTGTCTTGGGAGACAATTACATGTTCCTGTTATTGACCGCAGTAGCCGCGGTTGCTCATATATCAAATGCAGCACGAACCCTTTTCAGCAATAAGTGATGATCGAACGGTTTTGCGAGGAGCTCGACCGCACCATGGCTACCCGACCCGCGACCGCTCCAGCATGCGTCTTCACTCGCTTCGGCAGCTCAGTGCCGATGAGCCGTTCTGCGATTTTCAGTTGCGCAGTCTTTGCATCGTAAAGGCGGGCGAACTGGATAATGACGCTGAACCACAAGCTGCCCTCAGCCAGAAACTGTATGTAGATCAAGACCCAGACCAGCCAAGCCAAGAAACCGCTCATCATCACGCACCCACTCTGCACTGCAAAATCGTTGACGACTACGGTAAACATGTCACCGCTCCCATCACTTCTCCTCTGCCGCTATCGCAGCCTCTGGTGGCCTGAGTAGGAGGCTAAATTTGGCTCCAAAGTCCGGGTTGTTTTCCGCCCAAAGCTGTCCGTCGTGGGCTTCTATGATCGAACGTGAGATAGCGAGGCCGATGCCCATTCCGTGTTTCTTCGTCGTAACGAATGCGTCGAAGATATCGATGTCGTCTACCGGCAACCCACATCCGTTGTCGATAAATTCTGTGAGTATCTGGCGGTCCGCCGTCTGTTGAATGCGAATCCGCAACAAAGGCGGCCTATCAATGCCTTGCATTGCTTCAATTGCATTTCCAACGAGATTCATAATGATCTGCTGGACCTGGAATCGATCTACGAGTGCCAAGAGCACCGATTCTTGATAGTCGTACTCAATCGGAATCGATTGGCGGGTTGCGTCCTCTTTGACGAGACTCACGGCATCTCGAATGAGATCCACCATATTGCAGGGCGACTTTACGACAGGTTGCTTTTTGAACAACGAACGAATACTGCGCATTACTGTGTCAACAGCCCGCGCATCCCGCACGATGCGCGCAATCGATATGACGGCTTGATCAATGTTTGGAGGAGCGAGCCCCAACCAACGGGAACATGCCTGTGCGTTGACGAGTACGGAAGTCAGAGGTTGATTAATCTCGTGCGCGATTGAGGCGGAGATCTCCGCGCCCATTGACGTCCTCGACGTTTGGGAGATGTTTGTGCGAAGTTCTCGAAGCCTTACTTCCGTCCGTTTGCTTTCTTCGATGTCTGTTAGCGTTCCAAACCATTTGAGAATAGTTCCATGCCGATCGCGTAGCGGCACCGCACGAACGAGAAACCATCGATATGCTCCGCCGGCGTTGCAATGGCGTGCTTCATTTTCGAATGGAACGCCTGTTGCCAACGATGCTCGCCATTTGTTGAGGTGGTTTTTCAGGTCATTAGGGTGCACGGCAAGCGGTCGGTCAAAGCCCAGAATGGCTTTCTCAGCAGATCCGGTAAATTCCAGCCAGCGCCGACTGGCGAATTCATCCGACCCGTCCGGCCCGGCAGTGAACGCCATTGCCGGAATCGTTTCCACAACCTCCCGCAGATGCTTTTCGTCCCGTCGCAGTTGCTGAATGTGCAATCGATAGAATCCAGCGAGCAGCGCTACGCAAAGCGCGATGAAAAGCGTACGAAACCACCAGGTCGCCCACCACGGAGGCAAGATCTGGATCGTCAATTCCAGCCCCGGTTCGCTCCAAATCCCGCGACTTGTTGCCCCCTGCACGCGGAAAGTATATTTAGCTGAGGGAAGGGTCGTATAAGTTACAAATCGTTGGTTACTCCCTACCTCGTGCCATTCGTGATCTAAACCGTCGAGCTTGTATCGGTAACGGTTGGTCCTCGAGTTGAAATAGCTGAGGGCCGCGAACTCCAATGAGAATACATTCTGGTCATGAGAGAGGGTAATGGAACTGGTATAGCCAATGGACTTGCTGAGAGGGGAATCAGTTCCAACTGTCACTGGCCGGTCGAAAAGCCGGAAGTCAGTGAGGACCACGGGAGGAACATAGGCGTAGTCCACGACCTTGTCCGGATGAAAGGCAACGGCTCCACTGAATCCTCCAAAAAACATCTCGCCGTCTGGATTCTTGAAGCAAGCGCCCCAACCGGTCAGGTCAGCACCGGAAAGACCATCTGCGACCGAGTAGTTCTTGAATGTTTCCTTTGAGGGATCGAGTACTGACAACCCGTTGTTGGTGCTCATCCATAACTTGCCTCGTTCGTCCTCAAGGATGCAGCTTACGACATTCCCAGCGAGCCCGTCTTGCTCATAGTAGGACCGAAACTGTCGCGTCTTGGCGTCAAATTTGCTTAGCCCATCTTGAGTCCCAACCCACATCGTTCCCGAGCGATCAAAGTACACGGAGTTAACCCGATTGTTGCTCAGACTTGTTGAGCCCTTTGCATCGTGTAGGTAGATCTCGGTAAAACGTTTGGTGGATGGATTGAAACGTTGCAGACCACCGAGATTGGAACCAAGCCACAGGTCGCCATTGCTGTCTTCGGCGATGGCGTAGTAATTGAGCCCGCGGGCGTTCGGATCCGGCTTGTAGGTCGTGAACTTCTGAGTGGAGGAGTTGAAACCGCAAAGGCCATCCCAGGTTGCGGCCCAAAGCTTTCCGGTGCGATCGATGAGCAATCGCTCAGTAACACCGCTGCACAAGCTGGCGGGATTCGCCGGGTCGTGACGATACCCTTTGAGAGCCCCGGTTCTACGGTTGTACCGCAGCAATCCGGGACCTGCGTTTCCAAGCCAAAGGGTATCCGGGCCGTCTTCGATAATCGAAAGCACTTCAGAGCCGTCGGCGGGATGGAAGATTGAGCATTGGCCGGTCTTGCGGTCAATGCGTTTTAGCCGCTGATCAACGCTGACCCACAAAACGTTTTGTCGATCTTCATATAGCGCGCCGACCAAGCTCGGATTCAAGCAATCGGGATTATCAGATTCCTGCGCCAGG
>Ga0206815_1078_pt2 | contig 25234 bp, 20 predicted proteins | sample Alteio_BWOrgCont_91_FD_152864 | JGI IMG/M metagenome (GOLD analysis project Ga0206815, IMG submission 152864) | Enriched cells from forest soil in Barre Woods Harvard Forest LTER site, Petersham, Massachusetts, United States -... | ecosystem: Environmental > Terrestrial > Soil > Temperate forest >...
GGGACACACCTCAACGCATAGCGTGTCCACCCTACGTTATTTTTGTTTTTTGACATCTACGGTGATTTTGGCATTTGTGCGTTTCTTTCAGCATCATCTAGTTTCTTTTCAATTTTTTTCAATGCACGCAAGAGTCGGCTGCCAGTGAAAAATGTGTAGACTTTTCCATGTTCTAACTCGCGAGCGGTGTTTTCTGCTTGAGCTTGAGTAAGTTGTGTTTTACAAGCTGTAATAGAATGCGGCTTTTTGATAAAGCGTAATAGGTTATTTGCAATACTGCTTTTTTTCGCAGTGAGCGCGGGATTATAGGGTGAAAGAGCTGATAAACATCCGGGTTCGCAGTTTTTAATATACTCTTCTAAAGTGTGAATGGCTGCATCGCGAATGGATTGAATTTCATCTCGTTTTGATGATTGTGGTGCCGCATATCTTTCTACCTCATCATCTGTATCGTCATCACCGGGATGAGCGTGGGTATGCATTGCATGAAAGCTTTGATAGTTGCTGACAGGCTTGGATGCTAATGGGGTGGATGGTGCCGATGAGCTTGTCTCTGCTGAGTCTAGTTCATTGTCTGACTCGTCGTCTGTTATGGGTGAGTAATAAATATCATCAGCGCCAGAGTGGCCAACCCGTCGTGTCTTGGGGCGAGAGTTTCTAGGATTTCCGGATCTTAGCATACATTCCTCTCCTGTTAGTTGTACTGGCGATCTGTTTCAATTATTGTAATTGCATAAAATTAAGACATTATTAAGGTTTTAAATGAATCCCGAAGGAGTTTGGTTGCTGGTAGTGTAGGATTCTTGTTATTATCAAAGACATAGGCAAGAGTGGCTAACAGGACCTTGGGCGCACAATATGCTTACTGATTATCAGCAAGTCATCCACGAGCTTTCCGAACGGATTGTGCTTGCCCAAAAACCTATTCGAATTTTAGATGCCTTAAAATGGGATAATCAGGTTCAAGAACAATTTTTTAAGCATAAATTCAAAAAACTGCCGAATGTCACGACTGCCTATTACCTCGAAAATAACCCACTGCAATTTGATCCTCTCAAAAAGATCGAAGAGTTTCATGAAATTGAGCGCAGCATCCGCCGTAAACTAGGCCAATACAGTGGTGTGGGTAGTATGATGCAGCGTATGTGTCGTGAGTATTCGCGTGTTGTTGAAATGCTATTGGCGCGCGGTACACCACATTTCACGGAAATTTCTCAAGAGCTTTATGGCAGTTCTGAAGATGCTTTTCACATCGGTGCACCAACACTGAAAGACTTAGCCACTGTTGTGACGAGTACGTTAGCCAATATTAAAAACCAAGTTACAACGCAAGCGGACGTGAAATCATTCACTAGCGATGACGCCGTGACCATTTTACGTGAAAAACTCGGTAACTATTTTGATGAACGTGATCAAGTACGCGTGGAATTAAGCGATGGTATTATTGCGGATGCATCCGCTGGTGCGGATCGTATTAAAATTCACAAAGGGTTGATGTTTAGCGAGCGTGAAATTCGCATATTTGAAATTCATGAAGGTTGGGTGCATTTAGGTACGACGCTGAATGGCTTATCACAGCCTGTGTGCACATTCTTAAGTAAAGGGCCGCCATCGTCGACCATTACGCAAGAAGGTTTGGGAATTATTGCTGAAGTCTTTACGTTTTCATCGTACCCAGGTCGATTAAGACGCCTCACGAATCGCATTACGGCCGTGAATATGGCGGAAGAGGGTGCGGATTTTCTCGATGTTTTTAATTTTTATCGCGAGCAAGGTATTGAAGAAAGTGATTGCTATTTATATGCCTCACGTGTGTTCCGTGGTAGCACGCCAGACTCAGGACCTTTCACCAAAGATCTATCCTACAGTAAAGGCTTTATTTTAATTTATAACTATATCCGCTTAGCGGTACAACGCGGATTAGTGAATCAAATCCCTTTATTATTTTTAGGCAAAACCACACTCGAAGATATTCATATTCTGTCTGATTTGGTGGAGGAAAACATTGTCACGCCACCGCGTTATGTGCCGCCACAGTTTCAAGATATTGCTGCATTAAGTGCGTGGATGTGTTATTCGCTGTTCTTGAATAAATTAGACTTGCAGCGGATGGCGACGGATTTTAAGGCGATTTTGCATTGATTATCTATTGTTTAATGTTCTGTTCTTTCCTTCATGATCTGCAACATTCACTATCGCTGTTTTCTTGCGCTGATGTTGAGGTGTGGCATGAACAGGTGATAGAGGAGCTTCTGACGTTGGAGCAATAATTTTGAGCGTTGCAGAAGTTTCATTAAAAATTTTGACATGTTGTTCATAATCATTATTGTTTAATCGTTTGAGAAGTAACGCTTTGCTGCTTTCATTTTCATTTAATAGCTTCCCAAGTGCGTTTGCCTCGCCAAGTACTGTGTTTATCATGTCCTGTCTCTTTTCTTCAGGCATGTCATTTAAAAAAGTAATCAATTCGCTACAGAAATTGCTTGTTTCGTTTTTAAGAAGCTCAAGAGTTTCTGTGCCATATTGATACTCAGAAGACAAACTAGTCAATAGAAGTAGAACTTGAGCGTAATCGGACGCATTAACTGCGTTGTTGATGGCGGTATCAAATTCTATATGATATTGAGGATCAGTTAAGATCGTCATTATTTCAAGATTTTGTTGTTGTAATGCAGAAGCAATAATCTGCTCACTTTTTACTTGCGGATTTGCGCCGCCTCGTAACAATGCTCGGAAAATGCTGGCGTTGTTTGCCCATGCAGCCAGCGCTAGCGGTGTTAATCCATCATTCGTTGCCAAATTTGCATCAGCTCCTTTTTCGAGTAGTTGTTTGACGATTTGTTTGTTGTTAGCTGAAATTGCAAATAATAACGCAGTCATGCCTGTATGATCTTGAATATTAATCGTCTCTTTAGACATTCTGGGGAGTAATAAATTCACGGTTTCTTGAAACCCTTCTAGCACGGCAATCGAGAGTGCAGTCCGGTTGTAGTCATCGGTTTGCCCTAAATCAGTTTCTTCATGTAAGAGATTTTCTATTTTTTCGAAATCGTTCTGTTGCGCGGCTTCCAAAAGAGGTAACGTTTTTGTTTGTTGATCTGAAGAAAGTGCACTAGTAAGTTTACTAATGCCAAGATCTAGCATCCGATATTGCGGATTGTTACTCACTTCTTTTAGGGCGGTAAAATTATCATCCCATACTTTTGCGGCTGACTTTTTATCTAAGACGCCTGTTTTTCTTAGAAAAGCCATGGTTCTAATAAGTTGCAGTGAAGGGGGCATGTAATGACCACTATTGTTGGCGAGTTTCTGTAAGTTGCCATTGGTAACTGTAAAAATGCCAGGAAAAAAAACCGGACTGCCCGCAAGAGCGCTAGTATGATGAAAACGAGAATCGCTGCTAGGTAGTGCAAACATTTCACCTTTAGCTGAAATGATAAAGATAGCTTCGTTTTCTTTGCCAAATTTTTTGGTATCAAAATTAGTTAGCGCTAGGTTTTCCCCATTGGGAGAAAGTATTATTTCTTTAAATTTTCCCTCGTGGACAAAAACTCGATAAGGTTCTTTTTCATCACCAGCCAAATAAGTAACACTGTGTTCCATGTCAGTTTCAATTGCGTCATCGATAGGTCTGATCAGTGCTTTAGATTTAATTTGTCTTGTTATTTGTTTGAATGCAGTAGATAAATAGGCTTTTCTGCTTTCCTGTTTTGTTACATCTGTCCGAGAATTAGGTGTATGCCAAGGCATATAATTTGGATCTATATTTTTGTATTTTTCCCTGAGCGCAATTTTTTGTTGTAGCTCATCATTATTTTTTGCATCGACGATAGCTGCGGCAAATTGACGGGCCTGCGTAGCGAGCCTTTGGTAAGCCTCAGACGTTGCAGTATTACCTTGTATTTTTTGGCATGCACTGATTAGGTTGGTTAGCGCATCAAAGCGATCATACATTGTTTTTGCATCAAAAATTTTTTTTAAGGCAATCATGACGTTTAGATTATTTGCGCTCGGAAACCGATTTTGCCATTGTGTTGGAGACCATAAAATTGTCGTCATAACCTATTCTCAAGTAAACAGAAACAACCAAATTTAAGGTTTTTCCTATCCCTAGTTATGAGTATAGTCTATATTTAAGACAAATCATGATGTTGTGGTGATCTTTAGTAAAACCAGTGCGTTAAGATCTGGAGATGGGAAAATCGTAGGGCCGACCCTGTTTAAAAGCACAGCGGGGTAAACTCCACGCAGTGTGTCCACCGGGTGAGGTTTATTTTTTTAGGAGAGGCGGAGTTGGTTTTTTATCCCTTCCCGCTCGAACGATTCTTATCAACTTCTGTGCTTTGCTCAATAAACTCAATAATCGCACCAGCGACATCAATGCCAGTGGCTTTTTCAATACCTTCAAGACCCGGAGATGCATTCACTTCCATAATCAATGGACCGCGATTGGAACGTACAATGTCTACGCCTGCAACATTTAAACCAATAATATGCGCTGCGCGAATCGCCATACTGCGTTCTTCAGGCGTGATTTCCACGGCGCTGGCGGTGCCGCCGCGATGTAAGTTAGAGCGAAACTCTTCGGGTGATTTTGCTTGACGCTTCATGGCGGCAACGACTTTATCACCTACCACAAAACAACGGATATCAGCACCGCTGGCTTCTTTAATGTATTCTTGCACCATGATATTCACTTTTAAACCGAGAAAGGCTTCGATGACGCTGCGTGCTGCTTTGGCTGTTTCAACGAGGACAACACCAATACCTTGTGTACCTTCTAAAAATTTGATGACGAGTGGTACGCCGCCTACCATTTTGATGAGATCTTGAATTTCGTCAATGGAATGCGCAAAGCCTGTGATCGGTAAACCAATACCTTTTTTAGAGAGTAATTGTAACGAGCGTAACTTATCGCGTGCACGCGTGATAGCGACAGAATCATTCACACAAAAAACACTCATCATTTCGAGTTGACGCACAACGGCGGCACCATAAAATGTGATGGAGGAGCCAATGCGCGGAATCACGGCATCATACGCTTTTAATTCGCCACCTTTATAATGAATGGTTGGTCGAGCAGACGTGATATTCATGTAGCAGCGCAATGTGTCAATCACATCGGCTTTGTGGCCGCGTTTTTTTGCAGCCTCCACCAGGCGGTGGGTAGAATATAAATCACGTTTCCTCGATAAGATAGCAATCTTCATGTTATAAAAGCCTTGTTATTTTGTTGTAATGAATGATTTTGCAGGATTAACCATAAAACGGCGACGGATTGCGCTTCTACCGAGTAACATACGAAAGAGCATTGTATCACGTTCTGTTAAAGTAATCTCAATTGGCCAACTTTCTTCTCCCATCGACAGGGGGGTGCAAATGACAAAGCGTTCTTCCCGGTGGCCTCCCGAGTCAGATACCCAGCGCAAATCAATAATATCGGCAACACAGGTTAAAACTTTATCAGTATTGTGTTGCAAAGGGTGTATATCAAAACTGATGCGATCTTTATTCCCTTCTTTAAAAGGCTTTAGCGAGAAAGCATGTAGCGCTGATGTGCGGGCGCCAGTATCTACCTTGGCTTTAATTTTATCAATACCTAATTCAGGTAAAGTGACCCATTCGCGCCAGCCAACCGTCTTATATTGCTTCATATTGCGTCCTTCGACGATAATTTGTCTTATTTTGGAACATATTTTATCTGAAATTGGCGGACATACGGTATCTTGTCCACCCCATTGCCAGATTGATTGGTAAATATGAATTAAATTGTATCACGTTTAAACGTGAGTTCGGGTCAAGAAATAATTTTGATAGGTAGGGGCTCTGATCCACTGCCAGCATAGAGAGAACGAGAGGGAAAAGGCATTTCGATATTGGCTTCGGCAAATGCTTGATGAATTTCAATTTGGATCGTGTTTTTTAGCTCATTGTAATTAGTGCGGCTGGTCCAAATACACAATTGTAAGTCAATGGATGAGTCGCCGAACTCGATGACATTGAGCGTCGGTTTGGGTTCAATTAGTGACAAGGGGTTTTTGTTAGCCACGGCAAATAGCGTGTCTTTGACACGGTTAAGATTTTCGTTATAAGCGACGCCAATTTTGATTTCAACACGTCGGATTGGGAAGTATGACAAGTTAGTAATGGGGGACTTAATGAGGGTTTCATTCGGGATGCGTACCATCGTGTTTTGTGACGTGCGCAATCGCACGGAAAGTAAATCAATTGATAACACTTTCCCTGTGACATCACCGACTTTGATTCGATGACCCACTTCAAAAGGTTTTTCACCAATCATAAAAATACCGCTGATGATATTCGACATAGAGGTTTGTGAAGCAATACCGATAGCAACGGTTAAGATACCGGCTGCACCCAGTAGTGCGCCAATATGGAAGCCAAGTTGATCAACAGCTGACGCAATGAAAAGCAAAAATATGAAATAAAAAATGAAGCGTCGCAACAGCATGGCTTGCTGTGGTGTCAGTTGTTTAACAAGGGTTTTAGCAATGCTCACGCTTAAAAGGCGAGCTGCAAAAAAACCGCCGCCCACCAGTATGCCCGCTGAGACAAGGGGTTCAACATGATTATGAAAAAAATCGGCAGAAAATAACATTGTAGGGGTTATGACTGTCATAATTATTCCGCTAATAATAAACGATAAAACATAGTAACAAGGTTCTGCGTTTTAAACTGTTGTCGGGGTGGTGTAATTAACGCGGCTTCCGGTGCAATACTGGGTGCTCCACGGCCATGTTTGATGGAATGTTTGTCATTGGATTCGTGGCGCACGATAATATCTTCAGTCCATAAGTTACCGTTGGGATCCGCATAAATCGATAAATAGGGCAGCGGCAAACTTAGCTGCTCAATCAAGAGTGGTTGTTTTGCTGTATTGTGAATGATGATTGGGCTGATGACACGATTGGAGCGTGCTGGCAATTCCTCTAGATTGGTGCGACAAAATGTGCGACTTGCATAACAAAGTTCGCCTTCTTGTGTGTTGGGTCCGTGCCACGTGTCAGATTGTCGCAAAGAAGGGATGTCAATTAACACCAATTTTGGCGAACCAGTTTCAATTCGCACCCAAATAGGTGAGCTAACATACACAGTGATATGTTCATTAGGTGATACATAAAAAGGTGTTTCCGTGTGTGATACTTGAGATCGATCCGCTAGCACGGGTGTTAATGTGATATTGCTATGTGTTTTATGGTGTATAAAGCGTTTGGGTGTCAGCGTCTCTTTGGGGAATTGCGCTAATTTTTCAAGCCCGACGTTAATTTTATGTGTTTCGGTATCATCGCTAGAATAGTTCATGATAAGCCATTCATTGGTGTTTCTTTCAATGCGTAATAGCAGTGGACCGATTTCCCAGAAGCGTGGTTTTTCTTCTTCTAAATGAAAAGTGCCCCACCAAATTGTCGCTTTATTTTTCATTATTATTAACCGGCGTTTTTGTATTGAGTAATAAGAGGAAAGAGTATTTCATTCCATGTGTCAATGTCTATGGTGCCAACATGACGATAGCGAATGATGCCATGGTTATCTATAATAAACGTATCCGGTGTGCCATGCACGCCTAAGCCGCGTGAAACACTGCCCGTTGTATCAACAGCGGTTGCGACATAAGGATTGCCTTGTTCGCGCAGCCACGTGCGCGCTGCTTCCGGATCATCTTTGTAGTCAATGCTAAAAATGGGTATATGATAGTCATCGGCAATTTTAGTTAGCATTTCATGTTCATGTCGACAAGCACCGCACCATGAACCCCAGACATGTAACAGCATAACATGACCAGTCATTAAATCGCGTTGTGTGAGTTCTGCAGTAGGTACCCATAAATTGGGTAGAGAAAAACTGGGGATAGGCATGTTAACATTGCCAGTATTGAGAGTTGTGCCCTGGTTGGTTATCTCTTTTGAAATAATAGTTAATAGTAGGATAAGAATAGCGAGAGGGAGTAAATAGCTGAAGGATGAGTTTTGATTATTCATACAAAAATCCTGGCGTATTATCTTTCCTTGAGTTTGGTGTCATCATAACAAGAAAATAGTAAAAGCACTCGCAATTTTTAGAAAAGGAAATTGTTATGTCTGGTAAGGAATATCCCATTTCGACTGAGTTTGTTCAGCAAGCGCATGTGACTCCCGAGCAATACGATGCATTGTATGCACAATCCATACGCGCGCCGAAACAATTTTGGGGTGAAAAAGCGTTGAAGTTTATCACGTGGTTTAAGCCTTGGAATGAGGTGTTAACCGGCAGCTTTGAAAAGGCCAATGTGTCTTGGTTTCAAGAGGGTAAATTAAACGCTGCCTATAATTGTTTGGATCGCCATTTAGAAACACGAGCCAATCAAGTGGCTATTCTCTGGGAAGGTGATGATCCAAGTGAGGTGCGTAAGCTGACTTATGCTGAATTGCATGAAGAAGTGTGCCGTTTAGGAAATGTATTAAAAAAACAACGCATTAAAAAAGGCGATCGCATTTGTATTTATATGCCCATGATTCCCGAAGCAGTTATCGCGATGTTAGCCTGTGCACGTATCGGCGCCATACATTCCGTGGTATTTGGTGGTTTTTCGGCGGATGCACTGAAAGCGCGTATTGAAGATGTTGATTGCCATCTTGTCATCACAGCCAATGAAGGTTTGCGCGCAGGTAAAACTATATCACTGAAAAAAAATGTCGATGAGGCCATTCAAGATTGTCCGCAGGTGCAAAGAGTGATTGTTGTGAAACGGACTGAAAATGCAGTGCCGTGGAATGCGGTGCGCGATGTCTGGTATCACGACTTAATGGCTGATGCGCCTAAGCAATGTCCTGCAGAAATGATGGATGCATCGGATCCACTATTTATTTTGTATACGTCAGGCTCGACTGGCAAACCGAAAGGTATTGTGCACGCAACGGGTGGCTATCTAGTTTACGCGGCTATCACGCATTATTATGTTTTTGATTATCATGCTGGCGATATTTATTGGTGTACAGCCGATATCGGTTGGATTACGGGACATTCATACACAGTGTATGGTCCTTTACTCAACGGTGGTACGACGGTTATTTTTGAAGGTGTGCCGCATTATCCCGATTTTTCACGTTGTTGGGATGTGATTGACAAGCATCGCGTTACTATTTTTTATACGGCACCCACCGCCATTCGTGCTTTGCGGCGAGAAGGTGATGCGTGGGTAACACGAGCAGAGCGCCATAGTTTAAAATTACTTGGCACGGTGGGCGAGCCGATCAATCCAGATGTGTGGGAATGGTATTATAATGTGGTTGGTGAAAAACGTTGCCCTATCGTGGATACCTGGTGGCAAACTGAAACAGGTGGCGCCATGATTGCGCCATTACCTGGCGCAATGCCGTTAAAACCAGGTTCGGCAGCAAAACCTTTTTTTGGCGTGGTCCCCGCGGTTGTGGATGAACAAGGCCATGATGTGCCAGCAGGTGTGATGGGGAAATTAGTGATTAAACAACCCTGGCCAGGCATGATGCAAACTATTTACAAAAATCGCGAGCGTTTTATCGATGGCTATTTTAAGGAATTCCCGGGGTATTATGCGGCAGGTGATGATGCGCGGTGTGATGCGGATAATTATTTTTGGATAGTGGGGCGCAATGATGATGTGTTAAAAGTTTCTGGACATCGTCTTGGTTCAGGTGAGTTAGAAAGCGCGCTATTACATCATGCGGCTATTTCAGAAGCGGCTGTTGTCGGCGTGCCACATGCAGTGAAAGGTGAGAGTCTCTATGCATTTGTGGTAACCAAAGCAGATGTGGGTATATCCGAGCAACTAAAGAAAGAATTGATCCAGCAAGTGCGAAGATTAATTGGTCCAATTGCAACGTTAGAATATATTCAATGGACCGACGGGTTACCCAAAACACGCTCTGGAAAAATCATGCGTCGTTTATTGCGCAAAATTGCTAATAATGATCTAAAAGAGCTAGGAGATGTTTCTACGTTAGCGGATCCTCAAGTAGTTGATAATTTAATTAAAAACCGTATTGATCTGCGAGATGTTTGATTCGCGTTAAGTAATTAATCTGGTTGTGATATAATCAACAGTAAACGTCAAAGAAGGATAAAGCGCATGCGTATTAAGACGAAATACGTTGTTGTGTTGATCTTTGTTGGTGCGCTGGTTGCAGCTGTGCCTGGAATAAATGGCTATTATTTCAAAAATCATTATTTGAAGTTGATTGAAGCGCATGGCGGCGGCGTTGGTAAGCTCAAAGTCACTGACTATCAATTAGGTTGGCTAAGTTCTACAGCCGAGTTAACGATGGATTTCAATGATCCTGATGCAAAAACCCCTGACCCAACAAAAGTGATTGCATTCGAACAGCAAATTACGCACGGTCCTTTTCTGCAAGATCCTGATAATGGTGGTTGGGTAGTAGCGCAAGCAGCGATGCAAACGCAAGTTCATTTAGACAAAAAAATAGAAAGCATGTTAGGTGTCAATACAGCAGATGGCATTATGCAGGTAAGTACCGTTGTTTCATTTGCTGATCATTATGCTAATCAAGTAAAAACACCACTCTTTAATTTTAAAAATGACGATAAGGGCACTATTACTTGGCAAGGTATGACCGGTATGGTTGATGTTGATTTTGTGAGTGAGCAACTGAAGCATGTAAAAACGGATGTTGCTCTGGGGCAACTGTCAATCCAAGGTCCGACCATGACGTTGACAATGCCGAGTATGGCAGCACAAGCTGAAAAAAATTGTCAAGCAGCTATCATGTGCACCGGCACGTCGTCACTTGCTGTGCCCAGCATCAGTGGCGCACAGGAAAGTAAAACTGTTAAGTTGGCAGGTTTAACTACCAAAACGACTTATGGTGTAGGGGCGGGCAATGACTATCATGCTGATTTAGATGTGATGTTAAATAAATTAGATGTCCCCGATTATTCATTTGGCCCCATTAGTCTCAAGTTTTCTGCGGCCAATCTCAATGCCACTGAACTCAAGAAAATGATCGATATTTCTAAACGAATAGCGGCAGCGCCTGCTGCTGAGTTACAAGCACAGCAGTTGGTCGCGTTGGCAGAATATAACAAAATACTCCCTAATGTGATTATGGCCGCAACCGTGTTGCACGAAGATGCAAAGATTGATACGTCCTATGGTCGTTTCACATCAACCGCTAAATTTTATTGGCCAGCCAATACGCCATTACCAGCGAATTCAAGTGACTTAAGCAAAATGAATTTTAATATGGATGTGCATGCTGCTACCACGTTGGTGGATCAGGTAATTGCTGTTTTGGATGGTACAACAGCTAAGCCAAAGTCTGTCTCTGATGTGGTTACGCCTGTTGTGCCAGAAAAACCAGCGGCGCCAACGGCAGAAGAGACTATTCATGCATTACTGGATCCTTTAACAAACGATAAAAAAATGTCAGATGATGCAGTAAAAGCTATTATTGATTTACACAAAAAACATTTGTTGCCGGCCATATATGATGCAGCAATTGAAAAAATTATGTTCGCACAACGACTACCTATGGCTACTGAGAAAGAGATAACGAAGAAGCTGCAAGATCAATATGCTGGAAGCTATACAGAAAATGATATTACTGCAGACGTCACTACTGCAACACCAGCTTCTGCTGTAACAGATAAAACACCGCCCGCCCAACCATCTAATGCGTCAGGTCAAGCTCAAGCACAACTGGATGCGATGATTAAACAAGGCTATGTCAGACAAGATAAAGATAACTATGTTGTTTCTATTGTTTATGAAAATGGCACGATGAAAGTCAATGGTGTGGTTGTACCGTTATCAACGCAAGCTACAACGACCACTTCTTCTTAGCAGTGAGAGATCACTTGTGAAGGATAATTGTTATGGCGATGAACGTTACTCAAAAACTTATTCAATCCCATTTGTTACATGGCAAAATGATTGCCGGTGAAGAAATTGCCTTGCGTATCGATCAAACGTTATGCCAGGATGCAACGGGCACATTAGTCATGCTTGAATTAGAGGCAATGAATGTTGATCGCGTCAAGACAGAATTGTCCGCACAGTATGTCGATCATAACTTAATTCAAGAAGATTATAAAAATGCCGATGATCATTTGTTTTTACAAAGCGCGGCAGAGCGCTTCGGTGTTTGGTTTAGTCGCCCGGGTAACGGCGTCAGTCATCCAGTGCATATGCAAAATTTCGGTAAACCAGGCAAGACATTATTAGGTTCAGATAGTCATACTTGTGCTGCAGGTTGTTTAGGTATGCTCGCGATGGGTGCGGGCGGTCTTGAAGTTGCCATGGCCATGGCAGGACATCCATTCAATGTGAAAATGCCAAAAATATTTGGTGTGAAGTTACGCGGTAAACTACCCGAATGGGTGAGCGCAAAAGATGTGATTCTAGAAATGCTGCGCCGTTATGACGTCAAAGGTGGCGTCGATCATGTCATTGAATATTATGGCCCTGGTGTCAAAAATCTCACGGCGATGGATCGTCATGTTATTGCGAATATGGGTGCAGAGTTAGGTGCCACCGCAACAGTTTTTCCTTCTGATAATGAAACACGCCGATTTTTACAAAGCCAAGAGCGTGAACAAGATTGGACGGAAATTTTACCGGATAAAGGTGCTAAATACGATAAACGTACCGAAATCGATTTATCTCAACTAGAACCATTAATCGCGCTTCCTTCTAGTCCAGGCAAAGTTGTGCGAGTGCGTGAAGTGGTCGGTCGTGATTTGTATCAAGCGTATGTGGGTTCTTCGGCAAATCCAGGTTATCGTGATTTTGCGATGGCGGCGTTAATGGTGAAAGGGCAGCGTATTCATTCAGGCGTTTCATTTGATATTAATCCGGCTTCGCGTAATGAATTAGAAGAATTAGCGAATGAAGGATTGTTGACAGATTTAATTCATGCCGGTGCACGCATACATCAAGCTGGTTGTAATGGTTGCATCGGTATGGGACAGGCACCGGCAACAGGGCGCAATAGTTTGCGCACCGTGCCACGCAATTTCCCTGGGCGTTCAGGTACCAAAGAAGATAGCGTCTTTCTTTGTAGCCCAGAAGTCGCGACGGCGTCTGCTTTAAAAGGTGTGATAACAGATCCGCGCTCACTCGAGATGCCTTATCCAAAAGTGAAACTACCGCGCAAACGCATCGTGAATAAGGCGATGTTACAAGCACCTTTGCCACTTGAAAAAGCACGTCAGGTGAAATTAGTGAAAGGGCCTAACATTGCGTCACTGCCAGAACTAGATCCTTTACCAACTGATATTACTGTCCCCATCTTATTGAAGATGGGCGATAATATTTCAACCGATGAAATTATGCCGGCCGGTGCGCGTGTTCTACCTTATCGCAGTAATATTCCAAAAATCAGTGAGTTTTCTTTTGATGTGATTGACGAGACATACTATAAACGCGCAAGAGAAGTAAACCATGAAGGTCATGCCGTCGTGGGCGGCGAAAATTATGGCCAAGGTTCGAGTCGTGAACATGCCGCACTGGCGCCGCGTTATTTACGCTTACAAGTGGTGATCACAAAAAGTTTTGCGCGCATTCATTGGCAAAATCTAGTTAACTTTGGCATTCTACCTTTAGTATTTTCTAATCCAGCAGATTATGAAAAATTATCGATAGGTGATGTGCTGGTCATGACAGATGTGCCAAATACATTGCGTAAGTCCAATGAAATCATTGCTACAGTTCAAGGTAAAAATAGCAAAATTCCATTGCGCCACAAAATGTCACCTCGTCAGGTTGAAATATTAATTGATGGTGGCTTGATTAATTGGGTAAAAAAGCATCCTCAATGAAGCATAGCGGGATATAAACTCAGCAAGTGTGTCCACCAGCTTGATTAATTAGGTAAAAAAGCATTTCTAAAAATGATTCAATAAAAATTTGCTATACTCCAGGGAGGTTGACTATGCATTGATACGCGGGGTGTTTTATGTCGCAAAGTGCTTCTTCCAGTTCATCTGCTATGAATATTAAACATATTCACGCCCAGCTTGAGACAATCAATGATAATAAGGCCAATGTAATTGGTTGTTTGCGTACTGCTATTCAGCAATATCATAAATTTCGTTCTTTGATACATTTACCAAAAGTAAGATTGAAGCCAAATGGCGATCCCCAGCGCCCCGATGATTTTTTGGAGCAATTACTCGGTGTCGTGTTGAATAATGAATTGCGGTTTGCTAAAAAAGAAGAATATACCGGTGAAATTACCTCATTAGAGTTTCTAACGGGTGATGACCATTCGCCTGTTTTGGAAATTGCCGTATTAGAAGTACAGCCCGAAGATGATGAAAGCATTAATGAAAAATCAGCTTGTCGTACTTATCGTGTTAGTCTAGATAAAGACTGGAATATCACTAAGGTTGCTGTCAAGCATCAAGCATTATTGCGTGATGATTTTACGCTGCAACAAGAAGAGCGAGAGCCAACTGCTTCTCATGCCCCGCTAAGTGCGAAAATATATACGGATAGACAGTATTATGGATTAGATTCGCAACATCAACTAGAATTTGATGACGATGCCATTGAGAATTTGCTCGATGATTTCGAGTTCGCAAAAAAAGAAGATAACATTGATGCGGCATTTCGATTTTATCAGCTTGATCGTAATAAGCTCCGAGAGAAATTACAACCAATCAGAGCAGAACTGAAAAAAGTAAATGAAAAATCACAAGGTCAGCAATTACCCCTGCAACTGAAGCAAGAAATAAAAACCTTAAATGACTTGCTCCAAGCACAAGAGAAATTGTGCCGAGCTTATGAGGTAGATATGGGGGCTACGCATGCCAGTCTCCAAACAGAAACCACATACAATACAGTGATTGCGGAGGCCTTAATTCAGGTGACGCGAGGGCTGCATGCGGAAATGAATAAGCGCATCAAAGAACGTTTAGAGGTGCCAGCGGAAGAAAAATTTGGCGTGGAAGAGCTAATGAGTCATGTTGTTTCGATGGAAGGAAGTCTGCGAGATGACTATATTGCTGGATGTAAAAAACACTATAAAGATTTCAAACAACGTGTACATACTGAATTAGAAAGATTACAACATGCGCATTCCGGTTCTGGTCAGGATAAAAAACTTGCTAAGCTGATAGAGCAAAGTGTGGATGAAGTTTCAATGGATCTATTAGAAAATGCGAAGCAAATTATCGAAAAACTTGGAGGCAATAGCAAAGAGACTGACCTGAGAAATATGAATACATTTATGGAAGATCTCTCGGCTATGGAAACGAAAAGCCAAAATAGCTTGGTGAATTTGCAGGAAGAATTAGCTTGGGCTCCTCACGTTAGAATTGATAATACTAAAATACATGAGCAGGATTTTTTGCAGGAGTTAGAAAAAGCGAGTGCTGCACTTAAGATGTTATTTTCTTCTTACCGAACAACAAGCCAATTAGTTTCTCGTGGCTCTTCTCAATTAACAAATAGTAACGTGGATGATTTGTTAGCGGCGTGTAATCTTGTCATGAGTGAGCCAAATATTTCACCAGACTTCAAAGGTCGAGTAAAAGCAGAATTCCAGAAAGAGCCATTGGTGACTTATATCCGATTTTTAGAAAATCAAAATAAATTTATTTTTCTAAAAGAAAAACGCAGCGAAGATGTCCAAGCAAATTATGCGAGAAACTTACCTGATGTAGAGGCTCTGTTAGAAGGTCTAGAGCATATTCATGCGCAGGTCGTGAGCACCTCCGCACAAGTGGATTATGCTAAAACAGATCAAGCGCACGATGAACAATTAGCCTCCGTTTTGGTTACGTTACCGCAGGGTTCGCAACTTGGACAATTGTTTCAACAATATCAAATAAGTCACGATGCTACTCGAAAAATAGGACAAGAAATATCGGCCCATCTATTTAACATTAAAATGAGCCCTGAGTTGACGAAACGTTTAACACCAATTGTTGAGGTGCTTGAGCAGCATGTCAAACCAATTGTGGCAAGTCAGTTAAATACCAATATCAAAAAAATAGTGGATGAGCTGAATGCGTATCATGAGTTAGAAAAAAAATATGCAAATGATTCAAAGCAAGTTGCCGCATTGAATGCAGCGATAAATCATGTCTTGACTGGGTTGAGACAAAAAATTTCTGCTTTACAAAGCAGTGGGGCATATCCAAAGTTAGATTATCAATTTGCTCTCGATCAGTTAGCGGGCTTATTAAAAAAACAGGATATCAATGAGAAAGTAAAAGGGATCAATGTAATCATTAAGCATGATTATAAGACCCTGAGCAATGATACGATCAGTTTTAAGGTGCGTGAGTGGTTGCCTGGATTGCTGGGTCAATATCCGGCATTAAATGAATTGTCTGTTTCTAAAGAGAAGAAAAAAATTGTTTATACCCCTGGCGAGGACGTGAAAAAAGCGGAGCAAAACTGTCAGGAACTAGACAGGATTGCAACCAGTCTTTGTCAATCTCTCATGGCTCAGACAGCGACTTACGCAGAGCATCGCAAGAATTGGGAAGATAAAAAACAATCAATCGAACAGCAAATTCAGCAAACAACACAAGCATTAAAAGAAATTGATGAAATACGTCAGGCTATGAAAAAAGTAGTGGGTGATGTTTCACAAACACAACATGATTTCACTATCAATTATAATAATGATTTAGCATTGTATCAGGGTTTATTGCAGCCAGAATTTTTTGATGAGGTTGATGGAAAAATTTCTGCTAATAGCAAAGAAATCATCACACATATATCCGACATGCAGGTATTACAAGAGCAGTTAGATTCAACGGCGGTGTTAATTGAAAGAGCTCGTGAAATTCAGCAAGAAATAAACCAGCTTCAACAGTTGGCAATGGCAAAATCACAAGAATTACACGCGCACCGAGAAAAGTTATTTAAAAAAGAAATGATTCAATTGAGAAATAGTCAGCATTCTTTGCAACAAAATTTATTTTCACTGATTCGAACAGTAGTAATTGATGGGTTGTCTTATTGGAATAACAAAGGTAATGCAAAAGTCAATTATAATGGCCAAGATTATTGGGTGCCAACTTTTATTTCTGAATTATTAAATAATATTCTTACGTTAGAGCAGCGTAGCGAACGTTCTGGTATATCGCCAACAGAAGATGATATTAAGCAAATGTTGAGAATCAATTTTATGCTAGATGCATTGTCTGGCGAAGCGAAAACAATAGCACAAACGTTGCTTTCGATTGCGAATACTTCGCTGCAAGATATAAAAGAAGTCAAACGTCTTAACGAACAGTTATCAAGAGATTTAGAGATTGTATTTGATGTGCCAGCAAAGCCAGCGAGTTTAGAAGAACTCTATCAGTTAGTGAAAGATATTCTTGCAGAAGACGCTTCTTGGAAACAGCAAAAAATGGGGCATAAAAAGCTACCTCATCGCGTAGAGCAGATGACAGGGGCGCTAAGCAAAACAGGAAATGATTTGCCTATTGAAGAGAAGTGGCAGAAATTGTTGGGTAAAGAGGATAAAAATCCCGGCTATTTCGCGGAGCCTTCTACATTTGACCCATCTCGAAAAGAAGTGACGACGGATTTTTACGCGGTGATGACAATCATGCATGATAATGATTCCCCAACAGAAGCCGTTGTGAAGTCTCTTATGGTGCAGCTGAAAGCATTAAAAGCACAAATTGCACCGCCACCACCTGTCGATCCTAATTTGCCAGCAGCAGAAGCGAGCTTGCAAAAGCTTTATCAGTTGATTCAAGATATTCTTGGTCAGGAGTCTTTTTGGAAGGGAAAAAAATTATTTGGAAAAAAATTCCCTCATCGTGTAGAGCAAATGCGGGATGCAAAGAAAGGTATACAGCCTGATATGCCAGTGATGGAAAAGCTGCGAATAGTATTGGGGAAAAAAGAGCAAGGGTCAGGGCTAGGTTTTTTTGCTACCCCCTCTAAATTTGATCTATCCCGAAAAGAAGAGACCACTGATTTTTACGATGTGATGACGAACATGCATCTAAATGATTTTTCTAAGGAGGCGGCAGTGCAATCTTTTATTGTAAAACTGGAGAAATTGCAGGCAAAAATAATGCTGCAAGTCAGTGCATCTTCATCAAGTATGTCACACAGGAGAAAATAATTTTCGGCTAGTATGGCTGCATTGATAAGAATACAATAAAGCAGGATTTTTTATACAAGGAGTTACCCTATTCATGGTTATCAAAGATCAAGTTCGCTTTCAATGGGACGACCCCTTTTTTTTCGACGATCAATTAACCGAAGAAGAACGTTTGATTCGTGACGCAGCACGTGCTTATGCACAAGAGAAATTACAGCCACGCGTACAAGCGGCATTTCATAATGGCAATTTTGATAGAGAAATTCTGCGTGAAATGGGTCAAGCAGGATTTTTAGGGGCAACCATCCAAGGGTATGGTTGTGCAGGCATTAATTATGTCGCCTATGGATTAGTGATTCGTGAAATCGAGCGCGTGGATTCCGGCTATCGTTCTGCACTCAGTGTGCAATCCAGTTTGGTAATGAACGCGATTCACCTCTATGGCAGCGAAGCGCAGCGCCAAAAATTTTTACCGAAATTAGCAGCAGGTGAATGGGTGGGATGCTTCGGATTAACCGAACCGAATCACGGTTCAGACCCTAGCGGCATGGAAACGCATGCAAAATCAGTCAAAGGTGGTTTTGTTTTAAAAGGCAGTAAAATGTGGATAACAAATTCTCCTATTGCTGATGTGTTTATCGTTTGGGCCAAGAATGACCATGGCCGCATTCGTGGTTTTATTTTAGAAAAAGAGATGACAGGTTTGTCAGCACCCGTGATGCACGGCAAGTTAAGTTTGCGTGTCGCCACAACCGGTGAAATTGTCATGGAGGATGTGTTCGTGCCCGCCGAAAATGAATTGCCGAATGCGGATGGCTTATCGGGACCATTAGGTTGTTTAGATGGCGCACGTTATGGTATTGCCTGGGGCGCATTAGGCGCAGCAGAATTTTGTTGGCATGCGGCACGACAATATGTATTAGATCGCAAACAGTTCGGTCAACCATTAGCAGCGAATCAACTGATACAATTTAAATTAGCGAATATGCAAACGGATATTTCACTCGCGTTACAAGGTTGCTTACGTGCCGGCCGTTTAAAAGACGAAGGCCGTGCGACCACCCCTCTGATTTCACTCATCAAACGCAATTCAACATTGCTAGCGTTAGATGTGGCGCGCGAAGCACGTGATATGCACGGTGGCAATGGCATCATGGAAGATTTCCATGTGATGCGGCACATGGTGAACCTCGAAACGGTAAAAACCTACGAAGGCACCGCTGACATTCACGCATTAATATTGGGCCACGCACAAACCGGTATTCAAGCATTTAAACCAAGAGGATAAAAAAACTGTAGGGTGGACACGCTGCGCTTTGTCCACCCTGCGTTTATGGTTTGGGCGATGAAAATTCAGATTGTTGATTTTGCGCCACAGATTGGACGGCATTTTCTGGCGGAGCTTTTTTCATTTTATGCGCAAAGCAGTTTCGATTAATTTGTGTTGATGGTGTGCTACCCTGTTGTTGATGTATCAACCGCTGTTGGGCTGGTGGCGCTCTCCATTGATGTGTGTCGCCTTCCGCCTTATCTCTGCGTGCTTGCTCTTCAAAAATTTCTTTAAGCTCTTTTGCTGATTTGTTATTTGAACCGCTCATATTGATTACCGTATTAAAATAGATTGAAATAGCGTTATAAACCCTATTTGACGTATAATATTAACCCACATAAGATCGAAAGTCACATTTTTAAACTTATTCATCAATAAATGAAAGAGTTAACGACGGAGTTTGCATGTCTAAGGTAGTCGAGACCGATATCGCCATTTTGGGTGGCGGTGTAGCTGGTTTGTGGTTGTTGAATCGTTTACGTCAGCAAGGATTTACCGCAATATTGCTTGAAACCGCGACATTAGGCGGCGGGCAAACACATAAAGCACAAGGCATTATTCATGGCGGTACCAAGTATGCACTCCAGGGTTCTATCACCGCGGCTACGCAAGCCATAGCTGACATGCCAGCCGTGTGGCAAGCCTGTTTAGAGGGAACCGGTGATATCGATTTGACACAAGTGCCGGTGTTATCACAGCATCAATATTTGTTTTCTACCAATAAATTAGCGGGCAAGTTAGCTGGTTTTTTTGCGACAATGGCGTTGCAAGGCCAAGTGGATCAATTAGTGCCTGCTGCTTACCCCGCTGTTTTCCAACACGCGCATTTTAAAGGTCTGGTTTATGCGCTGCATGAAATAGCCATTGATACTCAAGCGTTAGTGCGTGAATTAGTGAAGCCCAATCAAGATGTCATTTTTAAAATTGATCCGCTGAGTGATGATGATTTACACGTGGATGCAGCAGGTAATATTACAGCGTTACTGGTGCGTACCGCGCGTAGCGAACAAATACACGTGCAGGCAAAAAAATATATCTTTGCAGCCGGCTCTGGTAATGAATTTATATTAGCAAAATTACGACAACCTGGTTTGCAGGCACAGCGTCGGCCGTTGCATATGGTCGTGGTGAAAACGGATTTTACCTATCCCGTATTTGCGCATTGTTTAGGGATGGGTGCAACACCACGCATTACGATTACCACACACAAGGCGCATGATGGCAAATATGTATGGTATTTAGGTGGTCAAATTGCCGAAGAAGGCGTGAAGTTTGATTCAGCAAAACAAGTAGAAATTGCACGACAAGAATTACAAGACATTTTTTCTTGGCTAGATTTCTCGAGTGCGCAATTGGCGAGTTTCTTGGTGGATCGTGCGGAGCCATTACAACCAGGCGGTAAGCGTCCCGATAGTGCTTATTATAAAGAAATCGGTAACGCAATCGTGGCATGGCCAACGAAATTAGCACTCGCTCCCAAATTGGCCGAAGAAGTTATTGCTTGTCTTGAGAAAGCCAACATGAAACAAGGTGCATTTGATACGCGCGCATTGCGTGCATTTCCTGTGCCAGCATTGGCAACACCGATTTGGGATGACTTGCTGTGAAAAAAACAGTGGTAGGTAGTACAGATATTATGGTAAGTCGCGTTGGTTTGGGCACCGTGAAATTTGGCCGCAATCAACAAGTGCATTATCCAGAAGGCTTTGAATTACCTAGCGACACGGCTATTTTAGATTTATTAGCGTTAGCGCAAGATCTCGGAATTAATTTGTTGGATACAGCGCCTGCCTATGGTTGCAGTGAAGAGCGCTTAGGCAAGCTGCTCAAAGGCCAACGTGATCAGTGGGTACTGGCTACCAAAGCCGGTGAAGAATTTGTGGATGGTGTCTCACAGTATGATTTCACACCAATCACATTGCGTCGCAGCGTTGAACGTAGCTTGCAGCGTTTGCACACGGATTATGTAGATATTGTGCTCGTGCATTCCAATGGCGAAGATAAAAAAATTATTGAAGAGCATAATGTATTTTCAACGTTAGCCGATTTAAAAAAAGCCGGTAAAATCCGCGCATTTGGTATGTCAACAAAAACCGTCGACGGTGGATTGCTTGCCGTTGAACAATCTGATGTAGTCATGGTGATGCACAACCCAATCTATACGGCAGAACAAGCAGTGATTGCTGCAGCGCATAAAAAAAATAAAGGTATTTTTATTAAGAAAGCATTTGCCAGTGGTCATTTGCAAAAAATATCAGGTGCTGATCCCGTGAAAGAAGCGATGCAATTTATTTTGCGCGAGCCCGGTGTCTCCAGTATTATCGTAGGAACACTCAATCATGCACACCTAAAGTATAATGTGCAGTGTGCGAGTGAAGAGACGTAGGGTGGACAAAGCGCAGCGTGTCCACCGTTAATTGAGGAATATAAAAATGGAAATTTACCTCGTCGGCGGTGCAGTGAGAGACAAATTGCTTGGCCTGCCCGTCAAAGAAAGAGACTGGGTTGTCGTCGGCGCAACTGCTGATGAGATGCTGAAATTAGGTTATCGCCAAGTCGGCAAAGATTTTCCCGTATTTTTACATCCAGAGACAAAAGAAGAATATGCCTTAGCGCGTGTCGAGCGTAAAGTGTCACGTGGCTATACAGGCTTTAGTTTTGATGCATCGCCTGCTGTGACGCTCGAGCAAGACTTGTTGCGCCGTGATCTCACCATGAATGCCATCGCACAACGCACGGATGATAGCCTAGTAGATCCCTATCATGGCACAACTGATCTACAGAAAAAAATCCTCCGCCATGTGTCCGCCGCTTTCATCGAAGATCCCGTACGCATTTTACGCGTAGGCCGTTTTGCAGCACGCTTCGCCTCAAAGGGTTTTACTGTCGCACCTGAAACAGTCAAGTTGATGCAAGCCATGGTTAAGTCAGGTGAAGTCGATGCGCTTGTTGCAGAGCGAGTTTGGAAAGAGTTAGAGCGTGCATTACAAGAAGAAACGCCAGCAGCATTTTTTCACGTATTAGCAGATTGCAGTGCGGTCACCGTTTTATTTCCACAATTAAAAGAAAATAATATTCATGCATTGTCGCAGGCGGCGACACTATCATCAGATGCAGAAGTCCGCTTTGCCGCATTACTCTATGACTTGTCACCATCCGATATTGTAACACTGTGCGATCGTTATCGAGTGCCCAGTACTTATCGAGAGTTAGCACTCTTGGTTGCAACGAAATTTCAACATTATATCCATGCAGCAACCTTAACAGCAGAGCAGTTGCTTGCGTTATTGCAAACGACAGATGCGTTTCGGCGCGAGGCGCGATTTGAAAAATTTTTGCTGGCTTGTGAATCTATTCAAAATAAATCAGCTGATTCTGAACGACTACGGCAAGTTTACCAATCTGCAAAACAAGTGGATGCCCAAACAATCATGGCAAGTGGGGCGGCTGGTATAGAAATTGCAAAACAGATTAGCGAGGCCCGTCTTGGCTTGATTACAGCCTTTCTAAATAAAATTTCATAAATAATTCAATGTGTTACATAATATAGATATTCTTTTTTAGCTGGGTGAATCAATCCCTCAAATCAAAATAGTGTATAATTATAATACGATTCGAAGCATTGCTGGGGATGTATGGGTCTCAACACAACCAGATCTGACACTATCAAATACACGCGCTTGGCAGCAAAAGGCGGTGATGTTGAAAAACAATTGGATATGGGGATTTACTCTATTACAGGAACAAATGGTGTTCAACAAAACTTTATGGAAGCAAATAAATGGGTTGCGATGGCAGCAGAAAAAAATGATCCAAATGCACAATTCAATTTAGGCTTATCTTATGAAGCAGGACTGGGTGTTGAAAAAGATATTAAAAGGGCCATCTATTGGTATGAGAAATCTGCAGCGCAGGGACATATTATTGCATGTCACAATCTTGGCGTCATTTTTCAATTTGGCAGTGACGACGAGAGAGCATTTATTAATTATGAAAAAGCAATAGAATATTACACAAAAGCAGCAGAAACGGATTTTCCTCCTTCTCAATGCAATTTAGGCTTTATGTATCTCGTTGGGCTGGGTGTAGAAATGGATGCAGCAAAAGCAGTTTCTTTATTTATTCCCGCGGCTGAGCAAAACATTCCTCAGGCATTATTTCATTTAGGATGGTGTCTTGATAATGGCTTAGGTATTGAAGAAAATTTAGAACGTGCTTTTGAATGTTACCAGTTATCTGCTAAAGATGGTTTTCCAATCGCACAACATAATCTGAGCTTGATGTATTTAGATGGAAGAGGTACAGAAAAAAATGATGAGCTTGCGAATTATTGGTTGAATGTTGCTGCAAATTGTGGACTTGCTTCATCTAAAAAATTGTTAGCAATATTAGCAAAAGCAAAGCGCTTTCCATTTGCAAGTCAAAATAAGCAATCACATTAAACCCCAGCGGCGGAGGATTTAAAAAATGTCTAATGGACTAACGAGGCGAGATGCAGGGCCATCAGTCATTCCAGGCCCCGCTGCTCTTGAATTTGGAGCAGCAGCAATGACTACCGCTGTTGTTATGGCAAACACTCAATTTAGTGTCCAGAGTAATCAATTAATGACACAAACCGATCTTGGCCCTCTACAAGCCTCCTCTAGCATAGGAATGACTGGCGGCAATTTTACACAAGAACGTGCAACCAATATTAATTTTGGTCCGCTAGGTAGTGAATATAGAGCCGATGGCTCTTCAATTGGTTTGGGTGGGATGTCTGCTCACCGCGAAGTAAGATCGAATGTTTTTGGACTGACTACCACTGACAGAAGCGCGATAAACGTGAGTGGTCATGGTATTCAGTATCATGAACAATTTAGTGTTGGAGGAAGGCAGCTGGTAAATTTGAACTTGGATACTGCTTCGTGCTCATGTGGAATTGGGCAATGCTTAAGAGGTGTTGGTTCTTACATGGGCAACGGCCTCAAAGCATTTGGTAATTGTGCCATTTCCCTCATAAAAAAAGTTCCATGGGAAAAGGTAGTACAAGGAGTTTGTTGGGCTGTTAAAGGGATAATTGGCGTCATCGGTTTTTTCTGTAAAAAATAATTAGGGACGGGTATTTTCTACGAATGAGCAAGACAACCCACAGTTTTTTGACTTACGAAAATAAAAAAGCAGTGATTGACATATTTTAACAGCTAATTTACTGTGTTCCCTTCAAAACTACATTCAATAAGGCGGAGGGAGGTGCTAATGAAATTTACTCGTATTTTTGCAGCGGTTGCAGTAGTCAGTGGGTTGGTGTTGGCTGGCAACGCGCAAGCAGAGAATTTTAGCGATACGCAAAAAACCCAAATTCAAGGTATTGTTCATGATTACTTGATGAAGAATCCAGAAGTCATTGCTGATGCTGTTCAAAGTTTGCAACAAAAGCAAATGGATCAAATGAAAGTGAAAGGCCAAGAAGCAGCGTTGAAGAATGCATCACAATTATTTAAGCAATCAGCTGATCCAGTTGCTGGCAATCCAGATGGTAAAGTCACCTTGGTTGAATTCTTTGATTATCAGTGCCCACATTGCGTCGATATGGACCCTGATGTGATTGCTGTCATGAAAGCGAATCCGGATCTGCGTGTTGTTTACAAAGAATTCCCAATTCGTGGGCCAATGTCATTGTTTGCTTCTAAAGCAGCATTAGCCGCAGCAAAACAAGGCAAGTATTTGGAATTCCATGAAGGCTTGATGAAGATAGCGCAATCCATGACACAAGATAAAATTGTGGAACTGGCAAAAACACTCGGTTTAGATGTCAAGAAATTCAAAACCGATATGGATAGTTCAGCGACCG
>Ga0206815_1092_pt1 | contig 25031 bp, 19 predicted proteins | sample Alteio_BWOrgCont_91_FD_152864 | JGI IMG/M metagenome (GOLD analysis project Ga0206815, IMG submission 152864) | Enriched cells from forest soil in Barre Woods Harvard Forest LTER site, Petersham, Massachusetts, United States -... | ecosystem: Environmental > Terrestrial > Soil > Temperate forest >...
GTCGCCACCTCGCTCAACCCCTCCGAGCAGATCGTCAAAATCGTCCGCGACGAACTCAGCGCCACGCTCGGCACCGACACCGCCCGCTTCAAGTTCGCCTCGCAGCCGCCCTCGGTCATTCTCATGGCCGGCCTGCAGGGCTCCGGCAAAACCACGTCCTCCGGCAAACTTGCCGCGTGGCTCAAAAAGGGAGGCCACCGTCCTCTGCTCGTCTCCGTCGACGTCTACCGCCCCGCCGCCCGCGAACAACTCAAAGTCGTCGCGCAAACTGTCGGCGCACAAATTTACGAAGGCTCTTTGTTGTCATCCCGTAGCGAAGCGGAGGGACCTGCATTTGTTCCTGGCACCGCCGAAGTATTAAAGCTTGCCAAAGAAGCTCTCCGCGAAGCCCGTAACTACGCCCACGACATCCTCATCGTCGACACCGCCGGCCGCCTCGGCATCGACGAAGCCCTCATGGACGAAATGGCCGCGCTTAAAAAAGAGCTCAACCCCTCCGAGATCCTCTTCGTCGCCGACGCCATGACCGGCCAGGACGCCGTCAACTCCGCCAAGGCCTTCAACGACCGTCTCCAGATCACCGGCGCCATCCTCACCAAAATGGACGGCGACTCCCGCGGCGGCGCTGCTCTCAGCATTCGCCAGATCACCGGCCAGCCCATCAAGTTCCTCGGCACCGGCGAAAAGCCTGACGCCTTCGAACCCTTCCACCCCGACCGCATCGTCTCCCGCATCCTCGGCATGGGAGACATCGCCACGCTCCTCGAACGCGCCGACGAAAAGCTCGACAAGGACAAAGCCACCGCCTTCGCCAAAAAAGCTCTCGGCGGCGAAGGCTTCTCTCTGGAAGACTTCCGCGATCAACTCCGCCAGATAAAAAAGCTCGGCAGCATGCAATCCATCCTCAAGATGATGCCCTCAGTCGGCCCCTTCGCCGGCATGCAGCAAGCCGCCGCCAATGTCGACGAAAAACAGTTCACCCGCCTTGAAGTCATCATCGACTCCATGACCCCCACGGAGCGCCGCAACGCGACAATCATCAACGGCAGCCGCCGCAAGCGCATCGCCCTGGGCGCAGGTGTTCAGGTAAGCGAGGTCAACGCTCTCCTCAAACAACACGCTCAGATGAGCAAGATGTTCAAAACTATGGGCTCCGGCGGGAGTAAGATGCAGCAACGCTTAATGAGCCAAATGGGCGGCGGCCAAAAGTTCGGCCGCTGAAATGTGATTTACGGCCAGATAGTCACTAAGGGATTTATGCATTTCAGGAAAACGCAATTGAACAGCTGCGCCCGCGCCTCAGTACGGACAAGAGGAAAGCAGTTCACGGACACGACTTTGAGACCGCGTTTGGTTGGTATATACACAGTCATAACGGGTTTCGCCATCTGGACGCAGAAACACTATCCATGAACTTGCTCCAACTACTCGACACCGCATACCTAATCAAACAACCTCTGTTCGTCGAACTTGTTTCGCGGCTAAAAGAAGATCCTCATCAAATGAACTAATGGCCGGTGGCGGGTTGCTCACATCTCATACCACCACTAAATCCGGCCCCACATCTCGCTTATGAGATGTGGGTTCGCAGGATACCCACCCCACCCACTACTATCTCTCCATGGGCATGGACGCCGTCGAAATCTGTCTCCGCACCGAAGAGCTTTTCGCCCTTACACTCACTGACGACGAAGCCTCCGCCGTCCGCACCGTCGGCGACTTCTACCGCCTCATCTGCTCCAAACTCTCGCTCGACCCCCTGCCCTCACCCATCACCTCGGCCACAAGCCGAAACTTCGTCCGCTAAACTCAACTCATCCATGCTCTTCATCTTCTCCGTAACGGTCTTCCTCTTCGTCGCCCCCGCCATCTCCACGGCGCTGCAGCACCCTCACGCCGGCACATGGTTCCCTCTCTTCGCCCGGTGGCTCACCTTCTGGGCCTGCGGAGTTCGGCTCTTCCTCGCGGGCATCCGCCAGACCATCCAGCCCGGCTTCACTGCCAAAGAAATCTTCCAGCTCGACGACGCCCGAGCCTATCCCATCGTCCGCGAAGTCGGTTTCGGCAACCTTGCCATGGGCCTGCTCGGCCTCGCCACCATCATCCGCCCCGTCTGGCTCATCCCCGCGGCACTCACCGGAGGCCTCTATTACGGCCTCGCCGGCCTCATCCATCTCAGAAAGCACCGCAACCCAGCCGAAACCTTCACCCTCCTCACCGACTTCTGGGTCTTCGCCATCCTCGCGGTCTTCGTCTTCCGTAATTTCTAGTCGGGTGCCCCACATCCGGGGCCCCAACGAGCGTTCTTTGCTCGATGGGGTGGCGTCTCGCTTCTGAGATGCGGGTTCGCAGGATGCCGCACCCACCCACTACTCTCTCTCCATGGGCATGGACACCGTCGAGATCGTTCTTCGCACCGAAGAACTCTTCGCCATCACAATTCATGGCTAAGAGTTCTCCGCAGCGGCACCGCGCTCACCACGATTCCCACGACCAGCATCAGGCTGCACATCATGCTGCCCTCCGGCCCTTGCAAGCCGCCTGTCAAAAAATCCGGCCCCCGCGGAGTCAGTTTCACAATCAGCGCAGGCAGGTGCACATCAATGCCCGTCACGCGTAATTCGAAGCCGACTGCCAGCAACCAGTTCCATCCTGCATGGAACCCCATCGCAATCCATAGATTGCCGCTCCGCAGCGCCGCGCAGCATGCAAATACTCCAAACAGAAATACGTTCAGCGTAAACAGCCATGGCTGGTGCGGCTCGTAATGCATCAGCGCGAACAGCGCGGATGTAATCACGGTCGCCGCCGCAATTCCAAATTTGTAGGCAATCGCCGACTGCATCCAGCCACGAAACAAAATCTCTTCTACGCTCGATTGCAGCCCAAACCCCGCCAGCAGGATCGCGATCTTCACCAGGCTCATCGGCGAGCGAAACGCCAGGGCGAAACCGCCGCTGCTCAAAGCTCCAGTCGCCCAGATCGCCGCCACAATGCCCCCGGCCATCGCCAGCCCGATTGCATGTCCTGCCACAAACGTGCGCACCGCCCGCGCCTTCGTCAGGCCAATCGTCGCCAGTGGCCGGCGCTCCACAAACCGCACCCACGCAAAAACCGCTACTCCCAGTGCGGCAAACGGCAACAGAAGATATGCGACCAACCCCAAGAAACTGACGGGATTTTCGTTCGCATCAACCATGTTGAAGTGTTCGAGCGCCACCGGTACCACACCCGTCGACAAAGCCACCATCACAAACCCAACGACTGGGACAAGCAAACCCCACGGTCGCCAGCCCTTCTCCGGACTGTCTGCGTAGATCGTGCTCGCTCGCGTCGCCCACATCGTCTTATCGCTCCTCCATCCAGTTGCAAGAGTCCACGCCGGCATCTCCTCAAACAGCAAGTTCCGGTTCGCTGGTTCATGGATGCGCCGCTAAATTAACGGACGAGCACATCAACCGGTTAACAGGCACCATGGGCAGACAGCTTACATCTCAACTCACCACCAAATCGGGTGCCCCACATCCGGGGCCCACAACGAGCGTTCTTTGCTCGATGGGGTGGCGTCTCGATTCTGAGATGTGGGTTCGCAGGATGTTTGACCAACCACCAATCCCCAGGCCAGCAAGAATCGACAGGGCCTATCTTCAGATAGGCCATAAAAGCCGTCGAAAGACCCTTCCTTGCTGCCACAGGCCGTCATGCAGCCCGCAGGGCGCAACGACTAAATTGCCTTCCTCAGCCAGCCCCTGGCGTCATCTCAGAAATCACCCCCTAATTCCCTAAATATGAGTAAGATGGCATCCGACGGGATGCGGGCCCTTCACACCATTCTCCCCGTCACCAGGAGAAAACGTAATGAAGAATCACCTGAAGTTCGTCGCGCTCGCTTCACTCACCGCCATCGCTCTTTGGATCGGCATCGGCTCACATGCAGTCTCTGCCAAAACCACCGGTGCTGCCGGATACGGCCCCTGTTACGACCAGCGCAATATGGCCGAAGCTCTCAACCATCTTCATGCGGCTCGCGCTGCGCTCGATAGGGCCGAGCACAACAAGGACGGCTGGCGCGATGCTGCCATCAGGGCCACCGACAACGCTATTCACGAAACCGACCGCGGCTGCGCCATCGCCAACAGACGCTAACCGCATCCCCTCACACAAAAATGCCCCGGCCAGCCATGCAGGCTCGCCGGGGCATTTTTTATTCCTCCGCTATATTTCCATTTCCCTACACCACCGCAATCATCTGCTTCTTCGCAATCGCTTCAATCTCCGGCTCTGTCACCGCCGAAAGGTCCACCGTCTCCGTCGCCTTCACGCGCTCCGCAATGTCGCTGTGGTTCTCCTTCAGAAACGCCAGCAGATGGTCCACCGCGCTGCTCGTCCCTGTCCCATGCCCCACCAGCACGATCTCATTCGCCGGCTTCAGCGCCGCCGCAACCGCTTCGTAGAAGCTCCGCTCTTCAGGCACACGCTCACCCTTGTAGTCCGCTTCCTTCTTATGGATTAAGTGCCGCTGAAATCCGAACGGATCGTACGGCTTCACTGTCTTCTCACTCTCCGGCGCCTTTGCGTTCGAATACTGATACACATGCGCCGCCCTGTGGTCGATCACCACAACCATCCGGTTCGGCTGCGCAGGCGTTTCGACAGCTGCCCCGGCCCCGCGCAGAAACTTCCTCAACCGCGCCACTTCATCCGTTCCCAGGTCATGCGTATGCGGCTTCTTGAAAAACTCGCGCTGCCCACCCACGACAAACGTAAATTCGTCGCCGCCATGCGGCTGCGCTTCACCCAGCTTCCCAATCAACTCAACCGTATCCGCCCAGCTCAGGTTTCGCGGCAGCTTGCCCTCAAGCAGGCTCTCGTGCAGCATCTTCAAATCGTTGCGCAGGTGTGTCATCATCCCTCCAGCATCGCACTTCTACTGTCTCAATTCTGTATAACCCGGCTCACTTCACGCGGATACCCAATAGATGTCTCGTATGGAGGCCGCGATGCTCGTTACTTGCTGTCTATGGCGGAGGGAGTGTGCCTCAATGCACTGCAATCTGTGCATCCGCTGAAGTCATCACCGACGACAGAATGCTCAGACCCGGTGCCACATTCCCCGTTGCCGTCGACGGAAACGCCACAACGCTGTAGACCGATTGGGTAGAGTCCAGGCTGATCGTGTAAATATTTCCCACGCTATCCATCCTCACTCCGCCGGCATAGAAAATCCCCGTCGTGCTCCCGTAGATCGTCTTCGTCGGCGTCGCCGCTCCACTTGCACCGGCCGCAAACACCTCCATCGTTCCAGCGTAGGTGGCCGACGGCGCATCAACCACCGTAACGATATTTCCCGCGCTGTTCACGGCAATGCCGTATGGGGCCGTGTTGCCCGTCGTGATCACTGCAGTAGGAGCTGTATTGCCCGTAGCGGTCGCGGCAAACGTAAGCAACGATCCCAGGCTGCCGTTCGCATAATAATTGCTGACGTAGATTAGTCCATTCTGGTCAATCGTCACGCTCAGCGGGCCGGTCATCTGCGTCGCCGTTCCTTGCAGCAGGGTCGTCGGCGTCACCGCTCCGCTGGCGGTCGCCGGCATCGTAGCAACGGTATATCCATTCACGTTGTTATAGGAAAGAATCGCCAGCGTTCCCGCCGCGCTGATGTACATGGAAGACGGCACGGTAAAAGTAGTTGTCGCCGTCTGGTTTCCTCCCAGGATCGTTCGTGCCGGTGTTGCCGCTCCCGTTGACCCCGCCGTGTAGACCAGCACCTCCCCTAGTTGCGTCGCTTGATTCACAGCTCCCACATAAATATTGCCCGAACTGTCAGTCGCTATCGAATCGAATTTCACACCCGTCGGCGCAGTGATGGTTGCCGTCGGCGTCAGGTTCGTCGAAGAGGCCGCCAGCGAAAACTGCAGCACGCTTGTGCTCCCTGCCACCGGCGACTGGATCGCATACAGCACCGTAGCGCCGCCCGCCGTCAGCCCACCGCCTGTTCCACCACCGCCGCCTCCACCACCACCGCTCGAAACCACGGGCGATCCACTGCCACAACCTGTAAGAATCAACAGCGGCATCAACGTCATCGTTAGGAAAACTCTGTATGCGGTCTTAAGAAAGCGACTCACCGTTTCTCCTCTGATTCGGCTAACAAAACCGCCTGTTGAATTTTCCGGTTCGCATCAGTGTAGCGCGGCCCTCGCCATTCATCTGCAATAATTCCCACCAAGGCGCCACACTATGAAAACTTCCTTCGGACGCACCTTCTACGCTCTCGTCACCATCGCCCTTGGCGTCTTCACCTTCATCTGGCGAGACATCATCTCCCTCACGCTGACGCATGGTCACTATCCGGTCGTCTTCCTCATCGCCGCGCTGCAAATCCTCTGCGGCCTCGCCATTCTTTTCACGCGTGCCGTTCGCCACGCCAGCCTCACCCTCGTCGTCATCTATATCTTCATCGGCCTCACCGCTGTCCCCTCCATGATTCACGAGCCCGGTGTCTACGCGAACTGGGGACAATTTTTCTACGAGCTCGCCCTCGCCGCCGGCGCCATCATGCTTTACGCACAGGCCGCCAACAAGCCGACCGTTGCCCGCATCGGCATCATCGCCTTCGCGCTCTGCAACATTTCATTTGCTTTGGAGCAGTACGAATTTCTGCACGGAACCGCCGAGCTTGTTCCCCACTGGATTCCTCTAAGCGGTGTGTTCTGGGTCTGGGCAACCAACGTCTTTTTCGTGCTCGCCGCTGTCAGCCTACTTACCGACATCCTCGCCCGCCTCGCTGCGCAACTCGACACTGCCATGTTCATCCTTTTCGGTCTGCTCTCGTTGCTGCCCGTCGTCATCGGCAACCCTCACAGCTTTTTCAGAGACACCGAGCTCGTCGAGACCTTCCTCACCGCCGCCTCTACCTGGGTCATCGCCGACTACCTCCGCCCCCACCAACGTCTCAACCATCCCTGACCCCTGTCATCCCGTCCGGGTGCCCCATCCATGCGCTCGCTCTTGGCGCATGGGTGGGATAGAACAACTCCGTCACCGGCAACAAATTAAAGTCCCACCCTGTTCATTCTCCGAACAAATGCCCTCCCTTCCAAGGCATAGATCAAGACCTAACCCCTGTCTTCTGAATATTTTGCATGATTTTGCCGGGGGGAGGGGCATGGCCTCCAGATACACTAAGAACAGTGCCTGACCTCCAGTCCCAGCTCGACACCATCACCGCCCAGACCCGCGCCCTCGTTCAGCCCGAGCGCCTCGCCGTCACTGACGCCGCCATCCACGATCTCCTCAACGCCGGCATCGAGTCGCGTATGCTCCCCGTCGGCGCCAACGCTCCCAGCTTCGCTCTTCCCGCAGCTTCGGCCACCGTGCTCGCCGCACCCTCCAGCGGCAAGCTCGTCCGCAGCGACGATCTTCTCTCCCTCGGTTCGCTCATCATCAACTTTTTCCGTGGCCGCTGGTGCCCCTACTGCGTCACTGAACTCGAAGCCTGGCAAGCGCTCTACCCCGCCGTGCGCGAACGCGGCGCGCTCCTTGTCGCCATCTCGCCGCAACTCCCACGCCAGAATGATTTCCTCGTCCAGCAGCACTCGCTCACATTCCCTGTGCTCACCGATACCGGTTGCGCTCTCGCCGCACAATTCGGCATCGCTTACACGTTGCCGGAAACCATGCGCACCCACCTGCGCTCCATCCTCATCAACCTGCCATTCATCCACGGAGAGAACAAGCAGGACCCAGACGCCACCTGGCGTCTTCCTCTCCCTGCAACATTTATCATCAGCCGCGACAACAAAGTTCTCTTCGCCGAAGCCCATGCCGACCACCGCGTCCGCCCCGACCCCACCGACGTCCTCCGCGCGCTTTAGTTTTTACTAACCACTACCCACTAATCACTAGCCACTGCTTCTACATCTCCGCCCACTGCCTTAGCAGGTTGTGATACACCCCCGTCATCTGCACGCTGCTCTGCTTCACATCCGCGCTCTGCGCATATTCACTCGCCGCCAATCTCTGTATTGATTGGTCCAGTTCAAACAGCAGCGTCCTGTGCGCATCCTGCCGAATCATGCTCTGTATCCAGAAAAACGAGCTCACACGATTGCCGCGCGTCACCGGTTCCACGCGATGCAGACTCGTCGCCGGATACAGCACCATATCGCCCGCCGCCAGCTTCACACTCTTTTCACCGTAGCTGTCTTCCACGATCAGTTCGCCGCCGTCGTAATCTTCCGGCGCCGTCAGAAAAAGCGTTGCGCTCAGGTCCGTGCGAATCCTCTGGCCCGTCGTCACCAGTTGCCGTATCGCCGTATCCACGTGCGTACCAAACGTCTGCCCACCCGCATAGCTGTTGAACATCGGCGGAAACACCCGCAGCGGCAACGCCGCCGCCATAAACCTCGGCGACCGCGCCAGCCCGGCAAGAATCATCTCGCCCAGCTCTTTCGCCACCGGAGAATTCTCCGGCAGTTGCGCATTGCGTTTCACTTCCTGCGCCTGGTATCCGGCCGTCACGCGACCATCCACCCACTCCGCCGACGCCAGCTTCTGCCGCGCCGCCAGCACCTGCTCCGCCGTCAACACCTTCTCAATCGTGATCAGCATCTTGCTTTCCTTTGCGCAACTTGTTTTTAAACATTGCGTACTTTGCGTTCAAGCTTTTGCTGTTGCTTGTTCCTAAAACTTCCAGTTCACACCAATCAGCGCGCTCGCTCCAGCTCCCGGAATCAAGTGGCTCGGGTGTGGCTGATCAATATAGAACCGGTTCAGCAGGTTGTAGACATTGGCCTGGAACTCAATCTTGTCCGTAATGGGCCGTTTGATCATCGCATTGAACACCCAGTAACCCGGCACCTGCTTCATCGCCACACTCTGCACCTGGTAGCAAGTCGTCACCGTCTGGTTCAACGGGCTCCCGCAAGGAGCACTACCCGCTGCGAATGTCGTCGCCGGCCCGTAACTCGTCGGCACGTACGGCACCGTCGAGCTCGCCGTGCGCGACGCAACATAATTCCCGCCCAACCCCGCACTCACCTTCGACCAGAAATTCCGAGTTGCAAAGAAGTTGAATGTCTGCTTCGGCACATTCGCCAACTGATATCCAATCGAGGTCGGGAAGTATTGCGACGCCAGCACCGAGCTATCCAGATACGCATACCCGAGGATGAGGTCCGTCCCGCCGCTCAGGTGTCCAACAGCACTGGCCTGCACGCCCTTCACCAACTGGTTGCCGGCTTCCACAATCAGGTTGCTGTTCGTCGGGCTCGTCTCGCGTGCGTTGTCCTGCTCAGTTCTAAACCACGCGCCTTCAACCTGCAGCCGGTCCGCAAGGAAGCTGTACTTCGCCCCCACCTCGTACGTCTCGTTCTCTTCCGGAGGAAGCACGCTCGTCGAAACACTCAGGCTCAGCGTCTCCGCCGAAGGATCAAAGCTTGTACCGTAGTCGAAGTAAACGCTGCCATGCGTGTTCGGCTTGAACACAATTGCCGCGCGATAGCTCGACTGCTCTACCGTCTGCGAAACCGGTGGAACCGCCGCCGTCAGCGATGCACCCACCACACTCGTCGGCGGAGCGTACAGGTTGAACAGCGTATCGAAATAATCCCAGCGCACGCCGCCGCTCAACTCTACCCATCGTCCCAGCTTCATCGTATCGACAAAGTACACGCCCACGCTGTCGCTCTTCACATGCGTGATCGACGCAATATACCCCGTGCCCGAAAACACATCCGATGACGTCGGTGTTGCCAGGTTCGTCGGAGTCACACTATTAATTTTGTTCTCCGTGTAGCTGTATTTAATCGGGTTAGAAATTTCCTGCCCGCCTTCAACACCGCCCGCAAAATCATTGCGAATGCCAAAGACCTTGAACTTCGCCGTCACCTCGGTCTGATCCCACAGATCGCCTTCCACGCTCTTAATCTGGAGCTGATTTCTGTTCACCGTAATCTGCGACGCCGGTGTCGCCTTCGTATACGTACACGGCAGCGTCGTATTGACAGCGTTCGTCGGCAGCGTTGCGACCACTCCAGTCGTGCCTACCGGCGCAACCCATCCGCCAACTGGCACGCTGTAGCCCGCGTTACTGCAGATCTGCGGCTCGGTAATCTGCACATCGCGCGGATAATTCGCCGCTCGTGCAATCGTGTGTATATCGATATCGCTCTCACCCGGGAACGTATGCCCCGCCTTCAGCGTCATCACGTCATCATTCGTCCGCAGATAGTTCTCATCCGGAAACCCAAAGTACGAGTGCCGATTCACTCCCTGCGCCAGCCCATTTTCAAACCACGGCAACCCGTAGTCCGGCGTATCGCTCTCCGTAAAGTGGAAGTAGCTCACCGTTAGCCGCGTTGGCGAATTCATCCCAAACGAAAGCGACGGCGCAATCCCAAACCTGCGGTTCTCCGCATAAGGCCGTCCCGCCACGCCTCCATCGGTTCCCATCACGTTCATGCGGAACGCCGACCCCTCCGCAAAATCCGGAAACGGCACATTGATGTCCGCAGTCGCGCGCCGCGTCTCGTCCGTGCCAAACACCGTGTTGATGTTCACAAACTTGTCCGTCGTCGGAGTCTTGCTAACCTGGTTGATCACGCCGCCCGTAGACCCGCGCCCAAACTGCACACCCGCCGGCCCTTCCAGCACTTCCACCTGGTCCGTATTAAAGCTGTCGCGGTAGTAGCTTCCAAAGTCACGCACGCCGTCCAGAAAAATATCGTTGCGCGCCGTGAATCCCCGTATCGTCAGGTTGTCTCCCTGCGCTCCACTCTCACCCGCCGCCAGGCTGATCCCCGGAACATTGCGCACCGCATCCATCAGCGTGTGGTTCTGCTGATCCTTTAGCACGAACGCGGGAATATCGATCACCGTCTGCGGCGTGTCCAGCAGCGGCTCTGTAAACTTCGTCATCGTCGGCGTATCCGGCAGAGACGACGTCACATCCACCGACTCCGTCGCCTTCAACCCCACGCTCACCGTCGACGCATCCACAAACTTGAAGCTCAGGCCACTTTCAGCCAGCAACTGCCTTAGCGCCGCCTCATTGCTATAAAAACCCACCACCGCCCGAGCCTTCAGCGCCGCAATCTGTTCCGTCGGCAGGTCGAGCTTCACAGCCACACCGCTCTGCTGTCCATAAAGCGCCAGCGCAGCATCCAGCGGCCCTTCGGCAATTTTGAACCGCCGCACCGGCATCTGTGCCGGGGTCAGTTCAGGCTTATTCTCGGCCACCATCTCCTGGGCCTTTGCGTCGTTCCGGCCCATGGCGGCGTATGCCGCCATCGCTGCCATCGCTACCAACTTTGCCTGCCGTCCCACACGTCCTGCTTGCTTCTTTTTCAACAACTTCATGGTCTTTCCTATCTACGACTTATTCAGTCTGAGATATATAAGACCACATCAGTCCGCTATCGCCAAGCTCTCTTGCCCGATAACCGAAGCCGCCTGAATTTTCATATTCCATGCTCCGCGCTGCGTACCTCCGCGTCCTTTGCGTCTTCGCGTTTTCTTTTGCTTTTGCCTTCGCTTCTAAATCCATCCCCATCCCGCCGCATCCAATCATCCACAGGAGAAACAATGCAAAAGCGCACCCTCGGAAAATCCGGCCTAGAAGTCTCAGCCCTCGGCCTCGGCTGCATGGGCTTGAGCTTCGGCCTCGGCCCCGCCACGGAAAAGTCAGAAGCCATCAAGCTCATCCGCTCCGCCGTCGAACGTGGCGTCACCTTCTTTGATACCGCCGAAGTCTACGGCCCCTTCGTCAACGAAGAAGTTGTCGGCGAAGCCCTCGCTCCCTTCCGCAAAGATGTCGTGATCGCCACCAAGTTCGGCTTTCAGCCCGACCCCGCTAATGACAACAAGTGGACTGCCACCAACAGCAAGCCCGATCACATCAAGCAGGTCGTCGAAGCCTCACTCAAGCGCCTCAAGACCGACACCATCGATCTCCTCTATCAACATCGCGTCGACAAGAACACACCCATCGAAGACACCGCCGGCGCCGTCAAGGAACTCATCCAGGCCGGCAAAGTAAAACACTTCGGCCTCTCTGAAGCCGGCGCGCAAACTATCCGCCGCGCTCACGCCGTGCAGCCCGTCACTGCTTTGCAGAGCGAGTATTCCCTCTTCTGGCGCGAGCCCGAACAATCCGTTATACCCACGCTGGAAGAGCTCGGCATCGGCTTCGTCCCCTTTAGCCCACTCGGCAAAGGCTTCCTCACCGGCAAGATCGATTCCTCCACAAAGTTCTCCAGCACTGATTTCCGCGCCATCGTCCCACGCTTCAGTGAAGAAAACCGCAAGGCCAACCAGGCACTCGTCGACGTCATCACCAAATTCGCCGATCAGCACAAAGCCACGCCCGCACAAATCGCGCTCGCATGGCTATTGGCAAAACAGCCCTGGATCGTTCCCATCCCCGGCACAACCAAAATCTCTCGCCTCGAAGAAAACCTCGGCGCCGTCAACATCGAACTCTCTGCGGAAGACATCCACTCACTCGAAGCAGCCTCTTCCGCCATCAAGATCGAAGGCGAACGCTACCCCGAAACCCACAAAAAACTCATCGACCGCTAGACGGCCTTACCACTCAGGCACATCTCGCGGACAACGGAACACACTTCGAAAGGCCATCGACTACTTCTGTCACCTAGCAATCTCACCTGAGTTCCTCGGCCTCATAGAAAAGAATGACAAGGCATTTGCTGCCTCTGAATTCCTTCCGAAAATGAGGTGGCTGAAGGACGTTAACGACGACATCTACGACCCCACGTATACCGATATGCTGCGAGTCGCATTTACTGCGGAGTTCGGGCGAGGCAAACTGGCGGATCTGGTCGCGCTACTCTCTGGTAGAAATTTTGAGACACGGCAGTACGAAGCTGCTATCGCGGAGGAGTCCTTCGCAAAGCTCAAACAGGGCATCCTTCAGTTCATCAGCGAAACACACTTTGATCGCATGACTATGATCTTGCGCTCCGCCGGCTTCATCACAAGTGACTTGATTGGTGGACGCAACGCCGTAAACTTTGCATACATCCTCTATCTACGAGGCAGAGCTGAGAAAATCCCAGCAAGCGACATCGAAAGATTAGTTCGACGCTGGTACGCCATGTCGATTCTGAGCGGACGTTACACAGGAAGCCCAGAAACGGCCTTTGACGTGGACATTCGCCAAATTGAAGCGCGCGGCTTAGTCGCCTATGCGGATTCCACCATAGAGAATGAGTTGCCGGGAAGTTTCTGGACTGGCATGTTGCCACAACTTATGGATACTTCATCCGGCCAGAGCCCTTACCTCCTCGCCTATAAAGCGGCACAGGTCAAACTTTTGGACAAAGGTTTTCTCTCGCGCGACATCGACGTTCATGCTCTTCTTATGAATCGAGTCGATGTCCACCATGTTTTTCCACGTAATTTTCTCAAGAAGCAAAAGCTCGAACGGGGCCGGTATAACCAGATTGCCAATTTTGTTCTAGCCCAGAGCGAGATCAATATTTCCATAGGAGACAAGGCGCCGGAGGTTTATTTCAGGGAGCTCGCGGAGCAGTGTGCTGGCGGGACAAGAAAATATGGAGGCATCACTAACATAGAGGAGATGCGGGCCAATCTAATAATGAACTGCCTGCCAGTGTCACTTCTCGATGGCGTCATTCCTACATACGATGACTTCCTTGAACAGAGGCGAAAGCTGATGGCACTAAAAATCAAGCAATGGTTTGAGGCGCTATGACAATTTTCGGTTTTAAAGACTACTGATGTAAGTTGTATTCACTCTCTATTGCTTACCCTCTCGCCGTTTCCAGCCTCAACCTGAACCACTCAAACACCGCGAACCCCACTGTCGCGGCCACCACCCCTATCAGCAAATTCTCTTTCGTAAAAATGTCCTGCAACGCGTACATCAACGTCTTGCCATTCCGGCTGTGCCCTGTGAACTCACCCATCAGCAAATTCGCATAAAACAAAAACAGGATGCCCGTAATCTCAATCACTGCCCGTGCCAGCATGATTTTCGTGCTCATTTTTGCCATTCCTCCATCATAGCTGCCACTCAACTCATTCATTCCGTGTCGTTTATGAAAACAAAGTGACCCCCCACCCACTAACTCCTTTGTTTGACATATTTTGCTTATAACTGGCTTTAGAATCAAATAGATATTGAGATATCCCCAACCCAAACCCTTTGTTTTCCATATTTTGAGTTGTATATCGGGGGAGGGGGGAGGGGGTGGTCCCCCGGCCCCGCGCCCTTGCTCTAATCTGTCGTACAGGAGAATTTTCGATCCGCATGAGTCAGCAAATCGCACCCCTCGCCGCCCGTCCCGCCTGGAAGTCGCTCACCGCGCACGCCGCCGAAATGAAGTCCACAACTCTGCGCGAGCTATTCAAAAATGACCCCGCCCGCGGCACGCGCCTCAACGTAGAAGCCTGCGGCCTCTTCCTCGACTACTCCAAAAATCGCGTCACCGACGAAACCCTCAAACTCCTCGTTGCTCTCGCAGAACAGTCCGGCCTCAAGCAGCACACGGAAGCCATGTTCACCGGCGAAAAAATCAACACCACCGAAGATCGCGCTGTTCTGCACATCGCTCTTCGCGCGCCAAAATCCGAATCGATCAAAGTCGACGGCGAAGATGTCATTCCGCTCGTCCACGATGTTCTCGACAAGATGTCTTCCTTCGCCGATCGCATTCGTTCCGGAGAATGGAAAGGCTACACAGGCAAACGCATCCGCAACATCATCAACGTCGGCATCGGCGGTTCCGATCTTGGTCCTGTAATGGCTTACGAAGCGCTCAAGCACTACTCGCAGCGCGACCTCAACTTCCGCTTCGTCTCTAACGTCGACAGCACTGACTTCGCCGAAGCCACGCACGATCTCGCGCCCGACGAAACGCTCTTCCTCATTGCCAGCAAGACCTTCACCACGCTCGAGACCATGACCAACGCGCACACCGCGCGCGACTGGTTCCTCGCCTCAGGCGCTCCGGAATCCGCAATCGCCAAGCACTTCGCCGCTCTCTCCACCAACGCCAAGCTTGTCTCTGCCTTCGGTATCGACACCGCCAACATGTTCGGCTTCTGGGATTGGGTCGGCGGACGCTACTCGATGGATTCCGCCATCGGCCTCAGCACCATGATCGCGATTGGCCCACAGAACTTCCGCGACATGCTCGCTGGCTTCCACGCAATGGACGTCCACTTCCGCACAACTCCCATCGCGCAGAACCTTCCCGCACTTCTCGGTCTGCTCACTGTCTGGTACACCGACTTCTTCGACGCCCAGACCGTTGCCGTTCTTCCCTACGAGCAATACCTCAAGCGCTTCCCTGCGTACCTGCAGCAGCTCACCATGGAATCCAACGGCAAGCACGTCACACTCAGCGGCGAGCACGTCACCTACGAAACCAGCCCGGTCTATTGGGGCGAACCCGGAACCAACGGCCAGCACAGCTTCTACCAACTCATCCATCAAGGAACGCGTCTCATCCCCTGCGACTTCATCGGCTTCGCCAGGACCCTCAATCCGCTCGGACGTCATCACGACGTTCTGATGGCCAACGTCTTCGCACAGGCCGAGGCTCTCGCCTTCGGCAAGACTGCCGACGAAGTCCGCGCCGAAGGCGTCCCTGAAGCGCTCGTCCCGCACAAGGTCTTCGAGGGCAATCGCCCCTCCAACACCATCCTCGCCGACTTGCTCACGCCCACAATCCTCGGCTCACTCATCGCCCTGTACGAGCACGCCGTCTTCACGCAAGGCGTTGTCTGGTCCATCGACTCCTTCGACCAGTGGGGCGTGGAGCTGGGCAAAGTCCTCGCCCAGAAGATCGTGGGGGAGATAGAGTCATCCACCGAACCTAAAATGTCGCACGACACCTCCACCAGCAACTTGATCCGCCGCTACCGCGCCCTAAAATAGGCGAGCGAACAATCCCGGCACGGCCCTCTTGCGCAGAGGGCCGTGTGCGTTTATCGTAGATGTAGGGCGGCAATCGACCGAACACCGCTCACGGCCAAAACTCTCGGTTAGGAGTCTGGATCATGTCTACCGCAGTTGCACCTCTCGCTTCCGCACCCGTCGCGCCGCCCAAGAAAGTTCTTCCCGGCGAAGCTCTCGACGCCTACACCGGCGACCCAAACTTCATGGCCTCGCTGGCGCGCGGACTCACCGTGATTGAGGCCTTCACGCCGCAGACGCCGCAGATGACCATCTCGCAGCTCAGCCTGCGCACCGGCCTTTCGCGCGCCGCTGTTCGCCGCTGCCTTTACACGCTGGTCAAGCTCGGCTTTGCCGGCGCCGACGAAGCACAGCGTTACTCACTGCGCCCCAAGATGCTGACGCTCGCCAACACTTACACAGCCTCCAGCACACTGGCTAATGCAGCGCAGCCAATTCTGGAGCGCATGTCCGCGCAGTACGGCGAAAGTTTTTCCGTCGCTACGCTCGATGGCGAAGAGATTGTTTACATCGCGCGCACTTCCGTCACGCGCGTCATGTCCGTCGACCTTCACATCGGTTCGCGCCTGCCGGCCTTCTGCACCAGCATGGGACGCGTCCTTCTCGCGTATCTTCCGCAGGACCAGCTCGATGCTTATTTCGCCCGCGCGCACTTCACGCAATACACTCCGCGCACCATCATTGCTCCTGAAAAGATTCGCCTCGCTCTGCGTAATGTCCGCCGCAATGGCTATGCTCTCTGCGACCAGGAACTCGAAGTTGGCCTGCGCTCGATCGCCGTGCCGGTTTATGCGGGCAACGGCCGCGTCGTAGCCACTGTGAACCTCAGCGGCCATGCACCACGCATGCCTATGCTGGAAATGCAGACCAAGTTCCTGCCGCCGCTACGCGCTGCGGCGTCTGAGCTGAGCGTGTTTCTCCGCTAATAGCGGCTGATTCGCAATCTGGATTCAACGGCGAGGGTGTGCGAGCATGTGCATTGAGGCTTCGACACTCTCGCCCGTGTGGACTAACGCCATCCATCTTCATTCCTACATGCTTCAGGATGTATTCGGCAGCCTGTGCGCAGTGCTGGTCTTCGCGACGGTGTTTTTTGCGCCGGGTTACGTTGTCGCGTACATAACCGACATCTTTCAATTCAGAAAGATGGCATTTGCCGAACGCTCATTGTGGGCAATTGCCTGCTCATTCTGCATCTCGCCCATCGTTGCGTATCTCATCGGTCGGAGTGCAGGCCTCAAAGAGATTGGCTGGCTTCTCATCGGCTGCATTCTCGCAGCGTTATTGCTCATGGTGCAGAAGAACGCACGCCAAGGCTTGTCTCGCCGGGAACGCATCGTCACTCTGCTGGTGGTCAGCGGATGGATCGCCTTCGTTCTGCTGATGCTGGTCGATTTCCAGATCGGCCACAAGCTCTTCTTCACCGTCGCCATGGCCGACGAGAGCTATCGCATCGCCTTCATTAATGCCGTGGTGCGCACAGGCATTCCACCCGCGAATCCTTTGTACTTTGCCGGTGCGCCCGCGCCCATGCACTACTACTACTTCTGGTACGTGCTCTGCGCGGCAGTTGTCGACATTGCGCACGTTACAGCGAGGCAAGCGTATATCGCCAGCTGCATCTGGGCGGGCTTTGGCCTATTGGTAACGGTCAAGCTATATGCAACCCACTTCTTCCGCTGGGAGCGCAAGCAGCGCTGGATAGCCCTCAGCCTTCTACTCGTGAGCGGCATCGATATTGTTCCTGCTGTAGGCCAGGCTATTCTGCAGCCCGCATTGAACGGCGACATTGAATGGTGGTCGGTGGATCCTATCGATGCGTGGCCCGATTCCCTGCTCTGGGTGCCGCACCATGTCGCCAGCGTGCTCTGCTGCCTGCTGGCCTTTCTCTTCTTGTGGCGAACGCTTGAGTCTCTCAGCCGCAACGCGAAGCGCATGGCCGTTGCAATAGCCGCGCTTGCCTGTGCGAGTGCAGTTGGTCTTTCAGTTTACGTGGCTATTGGCTTTGCGTTACTGATGCTGGCATGGCTGATATTGCTCCTGCTGAAGCGACAGCCTCAACGAAAAGAATTGTGCCTGCGCGCTATTTCCGCAGCCACTATCGCTGCAATTGTCCTCGTACCATTTTTGTGGGAACTTGCCGGCACTCTTCTGCACCCGACTGGCGTCGCAGCAAATAGTGCCGCCGCGCCATCAACACACCTCTTCATCCTTAGTGTGCGCCGCATGATCGATTCAGGTCTGCTCACCGATCTGCCTATCTTTGCTTCCTTGAATCAGTCTCATCCTGTGCTGCTAGACCAGACGATTCGTCTCTTACTTTTGCTACCCGGTCTAGCCATGGAACTTGGTCTCTATGGAGCCGTGCTGATATTCCTGCTTCTTGCCAAACGCCGCAAAGAGCCGATGCCAAAAGATGCAGCGCGCGACACTGCGCTCTTCTTTGCAGTTTGCGGTCTTGTAATGAGCATGTTCCTCAGCTCATCAGTCATCTCCAACAACGATTTCGGCTATCGTGCCGTGATGTTGCCGCAGTTCTTCCTCCTGCTGTTGGCTGCGGATGTTCTCGGCTCATGGTGGATTCCCGGAAGCGTACCGGTAATAGCCATCACACCCGGACGCCGCCGCTGGCTCTATAGTCTGCTCGCTCTTGGCATTGCCGGCTTCGTCTACGGTGCATTCCTGCTTCGCGCCTGGCTGCCGATGGAAGTAACTCGCCCGCAGAACGGGTTTAGCGATCTTCCTGCGGATTCCTACCAGGTTCGCGAGGCATTCACCGCTTTCGATCGCGTCGCTCCCCGCGATGCCGTGGTCAACTTCAACCCGATCGATCGCACTATCGGACAGAAAACAGAGGTGATGACGCCTGATGAGTACTTCCAGCGGATGCTGGTAATGGATACTGGACGGCAAATGCTAAATGCCGAGCGAATATGTGCAACTCACTTCGGAGGAAACCCGTCAGAGTGTGCGGCAATACAGAATGCAACGACGCAACTGTATGCAATGCCGGCTCCGAGTGCTCAATGGGCTCAAGACTACTGCAGCCGTTTCGGAGTCCAATATCTGCTGGTCAGTCATCGTGATCCGGCTTGGGAAAGCGATACGGGATGGCCGTTAAACCTGCCGGTGGTTGCTCAGGAGCCAGGACTCAGGATTGTGCAGTGCAAACAATAGAACACACACACTTATGGCTACAAAAAAATTACACAATGCGATGGCTCAAAAAATAGTTTCCAGCGCCACTCTTTCATTAAGAATGGGTTAAGTTATAGGTCCCCAACGCGATTCCGAACGCTCTCAAACCGCTTGCAGGATTGCACTTATATCGAGAACCACAATCAGTACGCGGACAAAGTAACTTTCCTGCCGAGGATATCCGTTGCGGTATACTAATTTTCGAATAAAGCCACTAAGGACGAAGCTAGCCATCAAACAGCTAAGCAACAACCTCAACGCAGAGCTGAGGCTGTCTCGGCATACCGGTCGGTTCGCTAACGTGCTGAAGCCGTTTGAGAGCCTGACAGCATTTTTGACTGCAACGGTCATGATCGCTCTCCTTCTTCGGCTCATTGTTGTCTTCTTCGTCGTTCACGATTCCAGCCACACAATTAACGACAACAACTTTGGCTGGGAAAGCTGGGAGATGGGCTGGACCGCCCGCAGCATCTTCCTCGGTCGCGGCTTCAGTTCCCCATTTCTCCCCATCACCGGCCCCACAGCGCTCGTTCCGCCGCTCTATCCCTATCTCATCGCCGGAGCCTTCCACCTCTTCGGCATGTACACCTCGGCCTCGGCCTTCGCGGTTCTTGCCTTCAATAGCCTCTGTTCTGCGCTCACCTGTATCCCGCTTTATTACCTGGTGCGCAACTCATTGCAGGAGCGCGTAGCCCGCATCGCATCCTTTGCGTGGGCGGTTTATCCCTTCGCTGTCTACTTTTCCGCCGACCGCGTGTGGGATTACGCTCTCACCGGATTGCTCTTCACCTGCTGCCTGCTCGCTGCACAAAAGCTGCATACGCGCGGCATGCTCGGGTGGGCAGGCTTTGGTCTTCTCTACGGCGTCGCGGTGCTATCGAATCCCTCCATCGTCTCGCTGCTTCCATTCTTCCTGCTGATTGCGATGTATCAGGTATGGCGCGCGCGAGGAGCATGGTTCAGCAAGGCGCTCATCGCCTCTGTGGCCTTCATTCTCGTCTGCACTCCCTGGACCATCCGCAATGAGCGCGTAATGCACGCTAACTTCTTCATGCGTGACGGCTTCTGGCTGGAGTTCTACGCCGGCAATAACGGCGACACCACCGCCTCCAACTCTGCCTTCGCTCATCCGGCCAGCAACCCCGCCGAGATGGACAAATACCAGCAGATGGGCGAGACCGCCTATATGGCGCAGAAGCACGATCTCGCGGTCGACTTCGTCAAGCATCATCCCGGCTTCTTCGCCGTAGCCACATTGCGTCGCATTGTGCGCTTCTGGACTGGTTTCTGGTCTTTCAGTCCCAGCTATCTCAAGTTCGAGCCTATGGATCTTCCCAACGTCCCCTTCTGCCTCTTCCTTATGTTCTTCATGGTCAAGGGACTTTTGCGTTGGCGGCGCTACGATCGAGCCGCACTGCTTCCCTACCTGATGGCTCTCGTGATCTTTCCGCTGCCGTACTACATCACGCATAGCTCAATGGACTACCGCCAGCCCATTGAACCGATCATCATCGTGTTGGTCAGCATTGGCCTCTTCGGCGCCGGCAAGAAGTTGATCTCGCCATCGCCTGCTGAAGAAGACACGCTCACCTACGATGACGCGTGCGAAGTGCAGACTGAGCCCGAAGCCGTTCTGGTTTAGTCGACAACCTACTAATTTCCAAGCTCAGTCATCATCGTCCTTTTTCTTCGGATGTTTCTCCAGCAGCATTGCTGGAGGAGGCTGGCTTCCCATCGCGTCCTGCCACAGAATCAAGTTCAGCTTGCTCGAATCAGCGCGGTCAGCATGACTGAAGTCCATCTTCATGGATGCCTGCGCGCCTGGTGCCTTTGGCTTGTTCGCCTGGTAAATCAGCTTGTTGTCGCGGTTCATTGTGTCTGCCGTGAATGCCGGCTGATCGCCCGGCCCAGTAAACAGAGTAGAGATCAGCGAAGCGAACGCATCGTTGTTATTCATCGGAGGCACGCCCAGCAGCGCTTCCATAGTGCGCAGCACGCTAACGGTGGAGTAGAAGCGACTATCTACCACCGCTGCCTGTCCCGGCTTCGGATGCGGCGAATACTTGCTCACTACAATCGCCAGCGACCGATGCGAATCCACATGGTCGGGACCGTTCTGCGAGTCGTCTTCCAGAATGAAGAACGCTGTATTGTCCCAGAAACCTGAGTGCGAGATGGCCTCTACTGCGCGCCCAATTGCCAGATCGTTATCAGCAACGGAGGACTTCGGCGTAGGCCCTCCGGGCGTTGTTCCACCGGTGTGATCGTCCGGCAACCGCAGTTGAATAAAGTTCGGCATGGTGTCATGCCCGGCGGCGAGATCGCGCTTCCACTGCTCCAGATGCCGCAAGAACACCTGCACGCGAACCTGATCCGGAATACGCAGATTGAAGTCAGGCGACTCCGGCGCGAAGTGCCCCACCAGCTCCGGTTTCGTCGCCACATTTTTTGCCAGTCGAGGAATCGCCCATGGCCACAGGTTTGTGCCACCACCCCATTCCACTGGCAATGCTTCACCTGGCTTGATTGAATTCGACGGGCATGTTGTCACGCTTCCAGACATCACACCTTGTTTCGGGTCTGTAATTTTTGGCGTCTTCTTGTCACCGCAAAAAATCGACGAAATGTATTCCGCAAAGTGATACACCGTCTTTCCGTGCGCAGCCATGTTCGTCCAGATGTAACCGCTCGTCGGCTCATTCACATCCGGAATATGCTGCAGCAGCGGATACCCATTCGCCACCATTCCTTCGTAGTCGTAGGTGTGTGCATCGCCGCGATAGTTAATCTGCCATGTCTTCTCCAAATAATCGGTCCCCATCGCCGCGTTCGACCACACATGCCCTTCGCCGGAAACCTCACCCGAGTCGTAGAAGTTATCCAGCACGCCGAACTGCAGCGCCAACTCATGCTGATTAGGCGTTACCTGCGCACCGTACATCGCCAGTGACTTGTCGCCATTGCCCACCGGCTTGCCATCCTTGCTCAGGTCGCCGAGCACCTGATCATAGGTGCGGTTCTCCTTGATGATGTAGATCACATGCTTGATTGGGCTTCCGCCATTCGCAAACTGGATGCTCTCCGCTGCGGCCTTCATCCGGTTCGACTCAAGCACCACATCCGTAGAAGCTTTCAGCCCTTGCTCAATTCCGCTCTCGTCCAGCACCGCAAGCGATCCGTACAGCAGCGTCGGGCCATACGTAAATCCACGTGTGCCATGCACACCATTCTTGTCCGTTGGCAGTGGCTTCTGAGGATAGTTATTCGGCCCCGTTCCTTTGCCCTTGCCGCTCGCCACATATACCTTGCCGGCGCTCAAAGCCAGCGCCATCGGCATCAACTCTGTTGGGAAAAAGCCGACTGGTTCCACCATGCCCTTGGCCTTTGCCATGGTCTTCAGCTTGCGTGTATCGATCACCGCGACTGCGTCCGAACCCATATTCGCCACGTACAACCGCGTACCATCACCGTTCAATGCCAGCGCATTCGGTATGGCTCCGTAGTAGCTTTGCCCCGGCAAGCGAGTATCGAAATATCCCCGCACCTCAAGCTGCGGCTCGCCTTTCTTGCCAATCTCCACGGCTGCCACAGCGTCTCGATTGGCGAGTGCCACATACAGCAGCCCTGCATTTTCATCCAACAGCAGAGAACATGGATGCGTTCCAGGAGCAATGTCTGACTTCGGCTTCAACAGCTCCACATGCCGCGGTACTTTGCCACTAACCAGATCGATCTCCGCAACCTCGCTCGCATTCCACAGCGCAACAAATGCTCTCCGGCCATCCTTCGTGACGGCCAGCGCAATCGGATAAGTCGAGGGCACAGCGTCATTCGCGGAAAGATCGAATGTTCTCTCAATCTTTCCCGTCGTCGCATCCAGCAGCGCGACCGAATCGGAAAGATTTTCAGCCACCAACAGCCGTTCATCTCCACCGCCCTCTGCCTGCAGCACCGCAATCGCCGTCGGATACGCAACGCCCTTGTGCGGATCGATGCCCGTGCGCAGTTCCGTATATCTGCCCGGAGCCAGCGTCACATCGGGCAGCTTCCAGAAGCTCTGTGGCTTGAGCATCCCCTCTGCAAACTTGTAGACGATAATCCCGCTGCCGGTTTTGTCAGCTCCATCGGCTGCGTCTACAGACGCCAGGCTCGCATACAGCTTTGTCCCATCCTTGCTGAATGCCAGCCCAGAAAAGAAGGTCTGTGAAGCGCGCTCGCCCACGCGATCATCCGGAAAATCCTTCACCGCTCCACTCTTCGTATCCAGCACCGCAATCGACTGCTTGTACTGCGACTCAAACGTACCGTAGCCGTCATTCAGGCTCACCACCCATCGCCCATCCGGAGACACTGCCAGCGACGATGGCAGACTGTTCACCCGGCGCGGATCGCCCGGCGCGGGCGCAAAGAGCTGCTTGCTGCTCGGCAGATCCAAAGCTCTTGCCGCGTTCTGCTGCGCCTGCGCAGCACCACTACCCATCGCCACCATCGCTACAACACCGGCTAACACCACGCACATATCAGTCTTCACAGCAATCCTCTTTTCGGGTCAGGGGAGTTTCGTCGTTTGTCCGCTTACAAAAGTCTTACACACACAAGCACTTGGCTGCCTATACCGTAATCATAGTAAGCAAAGGATTGAACCACAGCATGAATACAGCAACAGAGCAGATCCAGGAAACTCCAGTCAAGCCGGCGCCGCTCGAAGCCGTCAAGCTGGTCACCCAGAAAATCAAGCAGGACCTTCGCATGGGCCGCGAGCACCAGGAAGGCCGCATCAACTGGATTACGACCATCTTCATGGCCGCCTTCCACGTTGGCGCAGTTGCCGCGCTGTTCTTCTTTTCATGGAAGAACCTCGCCGTCTTCTTTGTGATGTATTTCTTCGCCATCAATGTTGGCATCGGCATGGCCTACCATCGCCTGCTCACCCACCGCGGCTATCGCGTTCCCAAGTGGCTGGAATACTTCGTCACTGCCTGCGGCACCATGGCTCTCGAGGGCGGACCTATTTTTTGGGTCGCCACGCACCGCGTTCATCATCAGAATTCTGACCACGAAGGCGACCCGCACACCCCGCACGACGGTACCTGGTGGGCGCACGCCGGCTGGATCCTCTCCGGCCGCGCTCTGCACTCTGAGACTGCTCTGCTGGGCCGCTACGCTCCGGACCTCACTCAGGACCGCGTCCACGTCTGGCTCTCCAAATACCACTGGCTGCCGCTGACCATCACCGGCATCCTGCAGGTTATTCTCGGCGCTCTGCTCTCGCCCGCGCATCCCATCCACGGTGCAATCGGCATGCTGCTCTGGGGAACATTCCTGCGCGTCACGCTTGGCCTGCACGCCACCTGGCTCGTCAACTCCGCCACTCACCTGTGGGGTGCGCGCCGCTTTGAAACCACGGACGATTCCCGTAACAACTGGTGGGTCGCCCTGCTCACCGGCGGCGAAGGCTGGCACAACAATCATCATGCTCATCCAGTAAGCGCGCGCCACGGCCTTACCTGGTATGAGTTCGACATCAACTATTACGGCATCTGGCTGATGGAAAAATTTGGCCTGGCCCGCAAGGTCCAGATCGCCAAGTTCGATCCGGAAAACCCAAAGCCCGCCGGCGTTGCCTAAGCCGCTAGCTCCCTCAACAGAGGCGGCTTTTGTCTTCTCTGCACTCTACCCTCTATCCACTACACTCTTCTTTAACCGATGAACCTCACTCGCCGCCGCGGAGCCATAGCGTTCTTCATCGTCATGGGCGTGTGCCTGATTGGCCTGCTCGTCTACCTGAACATCACCTGGGTCCATCTCTCCGGTCGCCGCTTCGCTATCGGCTTCGTCGGGTTCATCCTCTTCGTCATCCTCATCG
>Ga0206815_1093_pt1 | contig 25012 bp, 12 predicted proteins | sample Alteio_BWOrgCont_91_FD_152864 | JGI IMG/M metagenome (GOLD analysis project Ga0206815, IMG submission 152864) | Enriched cells from forest soil in Barre Woods Harvard Forest LTER site, Petersham, Massachusetts, United States -... | ecosystem: Environmental > Terrestrial > Soil > Temperate forest >...
GGCGGCGACGTAGACCAGGTTCGGATTGGATGGGTCGACGGCGATGCGCCCAATTTGGCGTGTGTTTTCAAGGCCGATGTGAGACCATGTGCGGCCCGCGTCTGTGGATTTGAAGACGCCGATGCCGTAGGAATGCTGGCTGCGGATATCCGGCTCGCCGGTGCCGACGTAGACGATGTCGGGATTGGAGGGCGCTACGGCGATGGCTCCGATGGAGCCGATGGGGATGCCTTGGTCGGAGATAGGAAACCAGGTGCGGCCGCTGTTTTCTGTCTTCCAGACACCGCCGCCTACTGAGCCAAAATAGAAAGTGTCGGGCTGATTCGCGTGCCCGGCGACGGCGACAGTGCGGCCGCCGCGCATGGGGCCGACATCGCGCCATTCAAGACCGGTGAGTAAGTTGGCAGGAATCTGCTGCGCTCTTGGTACGACGCCTGCGAGAGAAAATAACGCGAGCAAACCGAGACAACGAGGCCGACAGAACACGGTGCCGCTCCTGCATCAAGTGAATTCCAAACGAAGGTGAAGAATACTACAGCGTGTAGGAGACGCAAACATTAAACTGCGGCGTGCTTTGCCGGCTCCTTCAGAAACCTACGAGCCGGGCGGTGAACTGGATCTCTCTTGGGCCTCCGATCCGGGTGACACCGGGAGCGAAGAGCGGATGGCCGGCGCTGAAGACGGGTGCGTCGGGAAGGCCGTAGAGGCTGATGGCCTCGGGGCCGAAGCTGCGGTTTTCGGTGTTGACGAGATTGAAGAGGTCCATGAAGAGATCGAGGTGGTGACCTTCGCCTTTCAGTGTGAAGTCTTTGACGATGCGAAGGTCGAGATTGGAAAAGGCCGGCTGGCGCTGGCTGTTGCGTGCAGCCATGCTGCCGTTGAGGATGGCGCGGTCGTTCCAGTCGTTGGCGTCGCCTTGGGTATCGAAGCCGATGATGGGCGTGAATGGCTGGCCTGAGTGCGTCACGAAGAGCGGGTTAAGCTTGAATCCGACGGGCAGATTGAAGATGGCGTTGAGGCTGAGAACCTGGCGCTCATCCTGAGCTGAGGGGGCGCGCTCCTGCTGTAGATCGAAGGGATCGACGGCGGCGTCGATGCCGTAGGGGCCGGTGTTGGAGTCGTCGTCGCGGGTGCGCGAGAGTGTGTAGTTGGCGACCAGCTGCGAGTGGCGCGAGATTTGCGAGGTGGCGGTGAGCAGGAAGCCGTCGTAGGACGAGTGAGCTGAGGACTGGTTGACGAGCAGGCGGCCTACGTTGGCATCTGGACGCGATGCGGGGAAGAGGGGAATTCCCTGCGCGTTGATGGTGGGCGGATTCAGGTTTTCATCAAGACGGCGCTGCAGATGCCATGTGGAGCTATGCACGTAACCGGCGTTGAGTTCGAGCTTAGGCACAATCTCCTGATCGATGCTGATGGCAGCTTGGGCCGAGGCGGGATTGCGAAAGCCTGAGTCGATACCGGCGACTAGAGCGTACGGTTGAGTGAGCGTGGGAGGCGCAGCGAGAGCACGGGGCGCGAAGGTGTTTGCGCCGGTGAGAGCGAGCAGTTCGGGATCGAAATAGCTGTCGGCGACGATGGTGTTGATGCCATTGTCGCCGAAGACGCGGTGGAAGATGGTTCCGGGCGTGGAAGCGTCGTAGAGGCCGGCGGAGAGGCGCAGGACGGTCTTGCTGACAGGGTTCCAGGCAAGGCCGATGCGGGGCTGCCATTGCGTCATATCGCTGGGAATCTTCTGCGTCTGCGCGACGGCTGGATTGGCATGGTCGGGCTGCGGATTCCATTGTGCTGCCCAGCGGAAGCCGACGGTCAGGGTGAGATTCTTTCGCAGTTCGCGTTTGGCATTGGCGAAGAGGCTTAGCTCGTGAATGGAGCCTGCAAAGCGGGTGTCGCCGGTGACGAAGGTCTGCTGATAACGACGCGGCGTGGCGGCGAGATAGTCGGCGAGGGAGTTGTAGTCGAAGCGGCCGTTGAGGTTTTCTTCGCGCTGTTCGTACATGGGGTCGTAGGCGAAGCTGCCGCCGAAATCGTAGGAGGAACTGCCGCGCTCAATGGAAACTGTGTCGACTAGCTGCAACTGTCGCGAGCTATACAGATGTTGGCCGAGGGCGTTGCCGCCGAGAATGCCGAAGCCGTTGATGAAGAACTCCGGCGCGGTGGAGTTGGGCGTGAGATTGCGATGGTCGGAGGACCATGCGGCGAGAAGCTGGTTGATGCTGCGGCGGTTGAGGATGGTGGTGAGGCCGGCGCGGCTCCAGAAGCTCTGGCCGCTGAGCGATGAGGCGTAGTCAGCGGTGGCGAGGCTGCGGGTGAGGCCGTCGCCAACGCCGGAGGCGCGGATGCGGTTCGCGCTTAGCTCTACGTTGAGGGTGTTGGCTGGGTTGAGAAGGATGTCGATCCTGGCGAGGCCGGCTGTGGGCGAGTTCTTTTCGACGATCTGGCCTTGCAATGAAGCGAGCGTTGATGGGATTGCGATGCCTGCGGCCTGAGGCTCGAATTGCGCGTAGTAGGGAGCGTGCAGGAAGTCCTGTTCGATGCCGGCGTAGAAGAAGCTATGGTTGGGCTTGATAGGGCCGCCGTAGGAGCCGCCAAAGGTGTTCTGCAGGTTGTCGAGGGAGTGGCCGAAGGCGTCGGCGGAGGTGAAGGGCGTGGGGCGGCCGGTGTAGAAGGCTTCGCCATGATATTTGTTCGAGCCCTCTTTGGTGACGACGTTGATGAGGCCGGCGTTGGTGTTGCCTGTCTCGGCGGTGACACCGGAGTGAACGATCTCGAATTCGCGGACGACGGTCTGCGGCAGGAAGAAGCTGCCGTCTTCGGCGGCGCGTCTTCCGCCAAGAAGTGGGCTGTTGAAGGCGGCTCCGTCGAGCTCGGTAACCACTGCCGATGCTCGTTGACCGGAGACGATTGCGCCTGCGCCGGACTCATCTTCATGAACCCCCGCGCCGAGCTGGCTGAATTGAGTGAAATCGCGATCGCGGTTGGGCAGGTAGGTTACTGTCATGCCGGCGAAGAAGTTGTTTTCAGAGGCTTCGCTTTTGTTGAGAGCGGGCGGAAGCGTATTTCCTTCCGATGTTCCTGAGCGGGCGTGGACGGTGGTGCTCTGGTGCACCTCGGCCACGCTGAGGCGGATCGAGACCTGAGTGCTGCTGCCCACGCTCACGGTGAGGCGGATGGGACGCTTGAGCGTGAGTCCCTTGACATCGGCGTGAAGCTCATAGGCGCCGGGAACGAGGCCTGCGACGCGGAAGACTCCGTCATGGCCGCTTCGAACGGAACGCTTGGCTGCGAGGTCGGTGCTCTGGATGGTTACCTCGGCATCCGGAATGACGTTGCCTGCAGGATCGACGACTGCGCCGGAGACAGAACCGGTATTCGACTGCGCCAGGGCGGCGGCGCCAAAAATCAGGAGCAAGCCCGCGAGCGAGAGGTGGAGCGACGCAGCGAGTTGCCTCAGCATGGATGGCCGCTGCATTAGAACGTGACCTTTGCGGAGAATTGCATCTCTCGCGCGGGGAGCTGATTGGTGATGCCGGCGAGGGGCTGCCCCAGGGCCGCGCCAGGTGTAGCCGTGTTGCCGTAGGTGCCGTTGTAGCCGACAAAGTTGGCGTGATTCAAGACATTGAAGGCTTCGGCGCGCAGATCGAGTTGGACTGATTCTTTATAGAGCGGGAACATACGGGCTATGAAGGGATCTACGGAGTAGATAGAGCCGCCGCGACCGGTGTTTCTGCCGACGACTGCGCCATTGATGACCGGGCGAGCGGTCGTTCCGCCGGTGTCTCCGTTATTCACCACGCCCGTGGTGAGGTTGTAGGGCAAGCCGCTGGCGAGGGTGGTTACGCCGCCGATGCGAATCTTCAAGGGCGCGACGTAGAGGCCGCTGAGGACGAAGCGATTGCGCTGATCGTAGATGGCGTTGCCGTACTCCTGCTGGCCGGTGAAGTTGGCATCATTGGGATTCTGGCTAGTGGTATCGGGATCGACGTTGTCGAGCGTGTGCGACCAAGTATAGCTGGCGAGCATGGAAAATCCATGGCTGAAGGCATGCGAAAGGTTTACATCAAGCGCGTCGTAATGGAGATAGCCATCGTTTACATCGGTCTGGATGGTGCTGTAAGGAGGCTGGGGATTGGTGGCCTTGGCCAAATTGCAGGTGGTCTCGTTTTGGGCGTACCAGTAGATCCAATAGGAACGTGTACAGTTGGCGGCCTGGGCGGTGCGCACCTGGCCCTGAGCGGTGCGCGGGAAGGGTGATGGGCTATCTACATCGAGCGGACGGACGATGCGCAGGGTATGCGTGCCAACGTAATCGACGCTGAGGAGCCACTGCTCGGCGAAGCGATGCTCGAGGCTCAGCGTCCACTGCTCGGAGTAAGGATTGAGCAGCTTATCCGGGTAGCCGTTCAGCACGGATGTAGGAAAGAACTGATTAAGGTAGGTGCTGTCGCCGGGGCGAACGTAGAGGGTGCGCACGGGGATGGCTGCGCCGGCAGGAAGTACAGGCAGTGGTGCGTCGGCGACGGCTGCGGGGAAGCCTGCTTGGCCAGGGGTAGCGGTGTAATTGAAGACGCCGGAGGGACCGCCGAGGACGTAGTTGGCCTGGGAGTTGTCGACGATCTGCGAGTGGTAAATGCCGAAGCCACCACGGACAACGAAGGAACCGTTGCCGGTAAGGTCGAAGACGAATCCAGCGCGGGGGGCGAAGTTCAGCTTCGCGTCGGTAAAGCTTTGACGCTCGTAGCGCAGGCCCATGTTGACGGTGAAGCGATGGCTGAGGTGGTAGTCATCCTGTGCGAAAAGGGACCAGAGCTGATCGTCGACTGTGTAGTTGGCGTTGCCATAGCTCTGCTGATAGCTCTGGACGTTGGCGATGCTGTTGAGGTAGTCCGGACTTTCGCATGCGGCGACGGGCTGCGAACAGGGCAGGTAGGTGAAGGAGCCGAGGAAGATGGGGCCGCCAAATTCCTTGCTGTTGCCGCCGGTGTGGGCATCGAGCAGGCTACCGCCGACAGTGAGCTGATGGCGGCCATGCACGACGGCCAGGGTCTCGTTGACGACGTACTGGCGATTCATGAGCAGTGCGGACTGCGAGGTGCCGGAGGTGAAGGTGCCGCAGGCGACCGAGCCACAAGAGCTGGTGATGGGCACAACGAACTGCGTGCCGAAGACGACAGGGTCGAACTCGGTGATGGGCGAGGCGAGCTGGAACTGTAGGCGAACGTTGTTGAGCACTGTGGGGCTTAGGACGGCAGTTTCACCTACTTCACCCGAATAGGTGTAGCGGCGGAAGATGCGCGCTACCGTGGGCAGAGAGTTGCCGCCGACGATGCCGTTGGGGTTGGTGTCGTAGAAGTGATCCATGTTGGCACGCAGGAAAGCGTTGTTATGCGCGTTGAGCTGACGGTCGAGGCGAAGGAAGCCGAGCCAGCCGCGATAGTGTCCGACGTAGTTGCCGCGATCGAGCGGGGAGATGACGGGCGAGTCGCGCTCCTGGCGGTTAAACTCGCCGGCGAGAAAGAAGTGAGTCTTGCCGTCGCTGCCGATTTTGCCTCCGAGAGAGACAGCGGTCTGGCCGAGGGTATCGCTGGCGAGGTCGTTGCCGCTTGTCGCGTTAGTCGGAGTGAAGCCTGAGAGCGAGGCTTCGGAATCCGCAGGCCGCCACAGCTCGAGGAATTGGCCGTGCAGCTTATCGCCGCCGCTGCGGGTGACGATGTTGACGACGCTGCCGACGCCTGCTCCGTATTGGGTCGAGAAGCCGTTGGTGAGAACGGTCATCTCATCGACGGCCATCTGCGGGATGTTGGTGAAGATAGTCTGGCGGCCCCAGCTGTCGTTGCCGTTGCTGCCGTCGATCTCAAACCATGGCTGCCGGCGGCCTGCGCCGTTGGTGGTGAAGAGATTTTCGTTCATGAAGACGTCGCCCTGGTTGATTGCAGGCCGATTGGCGGCGTTGAGCAGCGGCAGATACGTGATGCGGCGGCCAGGAAGAGGCGTCTCCTCGATCTGGGTTGAGCCGAGGCGGATGCCGAGCTGAGGCTGATCGATACGCACATCGGTGGCGGAGCCGACGACGTGGACCTCCGCGCTGGCTCCGGCGATGTTCAACGCGACCGAAATGCGGACGGCGCTGCCGGCGGCGAGGGTGACGTGATCGACCTGCGCTGGAGAGAAGCCGGGATGGGCGACCCTGACCTGATATTCGCCGTCGATGGGGAGGCCGGCGAGAGTGAAGGCCCCTCGGGTATCGGTTGAGGCGGTGCGGTGCAGGCCGGTTAGCGCGTTTAGAACTGTGATCTCAGCCTGGGGCACGACGGCGCTGGTCTGGTCGGTGACGGTTCCTTCCAGAATGGCGGTGTCGGTGGTTTGGGCGGCTGCGGAGAGGGAGAGAACCAAGGCAAATAGAAAAGAACAACAACGCAAGAGGCGCCTCCAGAGGCGTGCGGATCGGGTGTGAATAAGAAAGACGAAATTCAACTTCATTCATAACTAAAGCAGAAAGCCCATTACTACCAGCGGTAGTAGTGGGCTTTCTGGCTCTGAGGCAGGGACGATGGCAGCAATTGTGATGGTTTCGTTATTCTTCTTCTCCCATCTCGAACTGATCTTCGACATCGTGGTTGATCTTGTTGGTATCGAGATGGAGGATGGCCAGGTGCTGCTGGATCAGGGTTGCGTTGAGGGCCTTGAGATCGGTCTTTTTGAGCTGATCCCATTGCTGGAGCAGATCGTTGAGCGGTTTGTCGGCGGTCTGGCAGGCCTCGACCTGGGCTGTAGTGGGGGCGAAGTCCGCGTTCTGGATGGAGTGCTGGAGGCGGGCAAGCTGGGTGCGCACGGAGCCGAGTGTAGCCGGGCGGGCGGAGCCACCGCGCGGTGGCCCACCACGTTCTCCACGCTCGGAGCCAGCGATCTTATCGAGCTTCGCTTCGAGCGAGTCATCGGCGCCTGCGATGGCAGGTTGCTTGGAGCGCGCTTTGAGCTGGTCGCGCAGGACGGTGATCTCGTGAAGGGCTTCGGTGGCCTTGAGCATGTCGTCGTAGGCGGCTTTCGAGACTTTGAACTGCTCGGCCAAGTCGGATTCCGAGGTCTTGACGCGCGGGTCCATGATGACCTTCAGCGGAGCGGTCATGGTTTCGCCGTTCACGATGAGGCGTACAGTGTAGGCGCCGGGCATGACCCAGGGAGCGGTCGAGACAGAAGGCGTATTGTGCGGAATGGCCTGCTCGGCATCGGGCCCAGTGGACATGCCGGGGACCTGCGGGTACTGCATGTCCCACAGGAAGCGATGATGGCCGGGAGTGGCGGAGAGCAGGCGAGGTGCGCGAGCCCAGAGGGTTGGGTCGGGGTAGCGCGGATCAAGCGGCGGAACGGGATCGGTACTCTTGAAGCGGCTGACCAGCTCGCCTCTGCCGTCGAGAATCTCCAGCGTAACTTCGCCGGAGGATTTGGACCCGAGATAGTAGTCGATCATGGCGCCGTCCGGGGGATTTTCGCCGGTAGCCATCTCCGGCGGCCAAGGTGTGGGCGGGTTCATGTCGCCGCGGATGCGCATTGCGATCTGCGGCTCGAAGAGATGGGCGTTCTTGCGCTCGACTGGTGAGGCGAGGGATGCGGCGATCTGGCGTAGCGGTGTGAGGTTGTCGAGGATCAGGAATCCACGGCCGTGGGTGCCGGCGACGAGATCATCGTCCTTGACCTGGAGATCCCGGACGGAACTGGCGGGCATGTTGAGGCGCAGAGACTGCCAGTGGTCGCCATCATCGAAGGAGACGTAGACTTGGGTCTCCGTGCCGGCGTAGAGCAGACCCTTGCGTTTGGGGTCTTCGCGGATGGTGCTGGTGGCGGCGCTGTCGGGAATGCCGTTGTTGATCTGCTGCCAGGTCTTGCCGCCGTCATGAGTGCGGAAGAGATGCGGGCGCATGTCGTCGAGGCGCATGGTGTTGACGGCCGCGTACACAGTCTGCGTGTCGGAGTGGCCTGGGTCCATGTTGAAGACCTTCCAGAAGGGCTTGAGCTCAGGCGGAGTTACATTGCTCCAGTTGGCTCCGCCATCGGTTGTGGTCCAGATGAGGCCGTCGTCGGTGCCTGCCCAGAGACGATTTACGTCTAGGGGAGACAAGGCGAGCGAATAGATAACGCCGCGACGAATGGGCTTGGCGGTTGGCGAGTCTTTGTAAGCGGCGAGGGTGGTAGGCAGCTCATAGGTCTCGCGGCTGAGGTCGGGGCTGATTTCTTTCCAGTTCTTGCCGTAGTCGGTGGTGAGCCAGAGGGTGTTTGTGGCGAAGTAGAGGCGGTGCGGATCGGCAGGCGAGAACATCAGCGGTTCGGTGCGGAGCACGCGATAGCTGCGCAGCGGCTTGGGCTCGATGTTTTGGACCTGGCCCGTGCGGCGGTCGTAGCGACTAACCTTGCCGCCGTAGACGATCTCCGGATCGAGCGGATCGGGCGCGGCGTAGCCGTACTCTTCTATGCCCGCCGGGTGCCAGTCGTGGAAGGTGATGCGGCCGTCGTTGCTGCGGCTGGCTACACAGGCGCTGCCGCTATCCTGCTGACCGCTGCAGACGCGATAGGGAAAGGCATTGTCCACAGTGACGTGGTAGACCTGCGCGGTGGCCTGGTTGTACCACTGGGTCCAGCTCTCGCCGCCATTTTGCGTTACGAGCACGCCCTGGTCGCTGGCCAATGCGATGATCTTGCTGTTGTTGGGGTTGACGTAGACATTCTGGTAGTCGTCGCCGCCGGGCGAGCCGCGCAGGCCCGTCCAGGTAACGCCCTTGTCGGAGGACTTCCAAGTGACTGTCGTTGCGACATAGAGAGTGTCGGGATCTTTCGGATCGACCTTGGGCACGGGAAGATCGCCGCCGCCGATGCGGGCCTCAGGACGGGCGTCGTTGACGGAGGCATGGACCCAGTTCGTGCCTCCATCTTCGGAGCGGTAGATGCCGACGTTGCCATCCATGGATGCTACGGCAGCGTAGATGCGCCGAGAGTCGCTGGGCGAGATGGTGACGTTGACCTGCACGATGTTATCGGGCAGACCGTTGCCGGTAATTTTGGTCCATGTGTCGCCGCCGTTGTCGGAGCGATAGAGGCCGCCGGCGGGGCCGGACCACGCACCGTTCTCCCAAGGGCCTTCGCGGCGCTGCCACATGCCGGCAAAGACGACGTTGGGGTGCTGCGGATCGATCTGAACCTCGGATGCGCCAGTCTCATTGTCGATGAAGAGGACTTTTTTGAAGGTCGCGCCGCCGTCGGTGGAGCGGTAGAGACCACGCTCTTCATTCGGGCCGTAGGGGTGGCCGGTGACGGCGACGTATACGCGGTTGGCGTCGGTGGGATCGACGGCGATCTGGCCGATCTGCTGGCCGTCGCGAAGGCCGAGATGCTGCCAGGCCTCTCCGCCGTCGGTCGACTTGTAGACGCCGTCGCCCACCGAGAGATCGGGCCGTGCGAGGCCCTCGCCGCTGGCCACGTAGACGATTTTTGGATCGCTCTCGGCCACGGCGATGGAGCCGATGGAGCCGGTCGGCTCCTTATCCCATACGCTGTGCCAGGTGGCCCCAGCATCGGTGGTCTTCCAGACGCCTCCGCCGACGGCGCCGAAATAGAAGGTTGCAGGCTGGCTGGTCACTCCGGCGAGCGCGCGGGTGCGTCCCGCGCGCATTGGGCCAATCTCGCGCCAGCGCATATCCGAATAAAGGCTGGGATCTACCTGGGGGGACCGGACAGACTGAGCCCGGAACACGGCAGGCGCGCCGAGACCTGCGAGAACGATGAGAAGCAAACCGTAGCTGCGAGTTTTCATGGAACTCCTGAGCTTTAACGAGAGATAGAGCTTCGCCGTCCGTGCGCCGCGAGGCTAAATATGCAAAGCGCTTCGAATGCGGTGAAAAGCCTTAGGGAATACGATACATTCCTTCGGCCGGTCCCGGTTGCGTAATTTCGTGGGGCATGGAGAGAGTTCGGATGGAGAACACGGCCGGAGAAGAAAGTGGGCGGTATGTATACTTGGCAGCACAAGGACTTCGAGGGCGGAAATTGCTTGATTCCGCTGGCGGATGTGAAACTCTGCTGCGTGCGATCTCGTCTCAGGTCGCAAAAGGCCACGGTCCATCCTGAATGCGGGAAACGAGGAGGAGCATTGCTGGGAAGAGACTATCCTGCGGGTAGCCCGACGGTGAGCCGGCTGGGCGAACGCGAACGTGAGGTCCTGGAAGCCCTGTGGGCTCACGGCAGCGCAACCGTGCAGCAGGTGGCGGATCGTCTAACCGCGCCGCTAGCCTACACGACGGTGATGACCATCCTCGATCGGCTCTTCAAGAAGCGGCTCGTCTTGCGCGAGAAGCAGCATCGGGCCTTTGTGTACTCGGCCGCAGTGACAGCTTCGACGCTGGAGCATGGCCGGACTACGGATCTTGTGCGGCAGTTCTTCTCAGGTTCGGTTGCTAGCCAGGATGTTCTGCTTTCGTGCTTTGTGGATGCGGTGCAGAATTACGACGGGGCGCTGCTGGCTCACCTGGAAGAGAAGATCAGGTCGGCGAAAGAGCAGGCGCTGAAGAGCGCGACGGCTAAGGAGGATCGCTGACTATGCCGCTCTCCTATTCTTTCCGGCTGCTGTGCTTGGCTCTGCTGGCGATTGGCTGCGTGCAGGCCGTCGCTGAGCTTGCTTTCTGGCTCGCCTCACCGCGGCTTCTGAAGATGCTGGCTGGCAGCGGCGCGCGGCGGCAGGAGCAGATTCTCTTTTGGGGACAGCTAATGACACACGCATTTGCGCTTGCGCTGACTCTGGTCTTTCTGGTTCCGCGATATGTGGAGGCCGAGACCAACCTGAATGCGGAGCGGGTGGGCTGGCTAAGCGCCGCTGCGGCTGCGCTGGTGCTTTGCCGCTACCTGCACGCGCTGCTGTATGGCATGAGCATATGGACGAGAACGATATGGATGCTTCGCTTCTATGACAGCGTTGAGCCGGTTGAGGGCACATACGGGACGAATCCTCCGCTGATGAGCGTGGCCCAGCCGTGCCCGCCGTTGGCTCTTGTGGGTCTGCTGCGGCCTCGCATCCTGATCGCAAAGACCATGCTGGATTCCACGAAGCTGAGTGCCGAGGCTCTGGCGGTTGCACTCGATCATGAGCAAGCACATCTGAGGCATCGCGATAACTGGAAGCTCTTTGCGCTGGCCTGTCTTCCCGGCCTCGGACTGCATACGAAAATGCGCCCGGCGTGCCTGCATCTGTGGCGGCGACATAACGACTGGGCTGCGGATGACGATGCAGTACGTGGTGACTATCCTCGCGCGCTGATGCTTGCCGAGAGCTTGGTGGCGTGCGCAAAATCTATTCCTGCGAAGGAGCCGCGCTATCTCTTCACCGGACTTGCAACTCATGAAGACGAACTCAAGGCGCGCATCGAACGGCTTATCGGCCTGAATAATTCACAACCGAAAGCAAGCAATCGATTCCCGGTGCTTCTCGCGCTTGCGGGAGTGCTACTGGCAGTGGCCTGTTCGCTTCTCGCTGCAGTTGCGCCGTGGCTCCATGAGACTGCGGAGTCTATCCTGCATCTCGGCTGATAACCCCCTCTTAAGGTCAAGCATGACTCTTCTGGATTTCTGTTCCTATCTTGGCCTGGGCGCCGCGGGCGGCGCTGCTCTCAATCTTCTGCTTGGAGTATTGATTTCCCTGCGCTATAGCCCTGTGCGACATTGGCCGAACCTCAGGCTGAATCTCTTCGCGTTCCATCAGTGGACGGCGTATGTCACGGTTGTGCTAATGCTCAGCCATCCGGTAGTGCTGCTATTTCTGGATAAGCCGCACTTTCGCGTCTTCGATATTCTGCTGCCCATCGAATCGCCGCTGCAGCCTAAGCTCAACCTCGCCGGCGCGGGAGCGATATATCTTCTTTTGTTGGTTTTCATCACGTCGCTGCTACGGGCGCGCATCGGACGGCCGCTTTGGCGGCGGCTTCATTACCTGGTTTTTCCTGCGGCGGTGTTATTGTTTCTGCACAGCATCCTCACCGACCCGGACCTGAAGGATGGGCATCCTGACCTGCTCGATGGCGGGAAGATCTTTGTGGAGATTCTGGCTCTGATTTGCCTTGCCGCGATCACGGTGCGCCTTTGTCTACGGGGCAGGGGGCTGCGGCCGGCTGCGAATCGCACGGCTAAGGTCAATATCTCAACCAGCTTGAAAACCTGAATGCAAGTGAGGAACGGGTCCGTAGCCTAGGATTCGCTGTTACACTTTGCTCACCATATTTTTAACGGCGCCGGAGCAGCGAGTGCAATTGCTTTGGCAGCTTATTCAACTCTGGAGGAACCTGTTGACCTGCAGACGTCTTCGCTCTCTGTATGCCGCAAGTGGCGCATTCCTTGCTTTGTTGCTGCCTGTTCTCGCGTTTGCGCAATCACCCGCTCCTGAGGCATCCGCTTCCGGCGATCCCTTTGATGCGCTCCACTATCGCTTCATCGGGCCTCCGGGCAATCGCGTCACCTCAGTTGTCGGCGTTCCTGGCGATATGAATGTGTATTACGCTGGCGCGGCCTCAGGCGGTGTGTGGAAGTCGTTTGACGCGGGCCAGCACTGGTATCCGATCTTCGACAAGGAGAGCGCGCAGTCGATCGGCTCGATTGCCATTGCGCCATCGAATCACAGCATTCTCTGGGTGGGCACGGGCGAGCCTTTTATTCGCAGCAATGTCTCGCTGGGCGATGGTATCTACAAGTCGATTGATGGCGGCAGAAGCTGGCAGCACATGGGCCTGGAGAAGACTGGGCGCATTGGCCGCATCGTGATCGATCCGCATAACCCAGATATCGTGTACGCGGCTGCGCTGGGCACATGCTATGGACCGCAGCAGGAGCGCGGCGTCTATCGCACTATCGATGGTGGCAAGACGTGGAAGCAGGTGCTGTTCGTCGATCAGAACACGGGTGTCTACGACCTGACGATGGACCCAGCTGACTCGAGCAAGCTGATTGCGGCTTCGTGGCAGATTGACATCAAGACATGGGGCAGGCAGAGCGGCGGACCCGGCAGTGGCCTCTTCATGACGACCGATGGTGAGAACTGGAAGAGGATTACGGGGCATGGGCTGCCGTCTACTCCCATGGGCAAGATTGCTGTGAGCTTTGCGCCCAGCGATCAGCGACGCGTGTATGCACTCATTGAGACAGGCCAGGGCGGCACGTTGTGGAGATCGGATAGCGGTGGTACCGATTGGACGCTGGTGAATTCGAGCCGGCTATTGAACGAGCGGCCGCATTACTACACGCGCATGCTGGTGATGCCGGATAACGAAAACGAAGTCTATTTTCCATCGAATGGCATCAGTGTGACCTTTGATGGCGGAGATACCGCGGATCACATGCATTGTCCCGGCGATAATCCCGCGACAGAGGCAAGCGCTGTGCATCGCGAAGGCAACTGTGGCGGAGACAATCATGACATGTGGGCTGATCCTACGAATCCCAGCCGCATGATGATCGGGTCCGATGGAGGCGTGCTGATCAGCACGGAGCGCGGGCGTTCGTGGACAGATACAAGGCTGCCCATCGCACAGATGTATCACGTGGCCACCGACAACCGCGTGCCGTACCTGGTGTATGGCCAGATGCAGGATGGCTCGCCGCTGCATGGACCCAGCAATGTGCCGGGCGAGGGACGCATCAGCGCCAGTGAATGGACGACGGCAGCCGGTTGCGAGACCGGATGGCAGATACCCGATCCCGTAGATAACAACATTGTGTGGGGTGGCTGCTACGCCGGGGTTACCGAGCGGTTCGATGCAAAGTCGGGATTCTCGCGCTCGGTAAGCGTATGGCCGGACCGCACGATGGGCGCGAATGCAGGCGAGGTCAAGGTTCGAATGAACTGGACCTATCCGATTGCGATTTCGCCGCACGATCACAACACGGTGTATGTGGGTAGTCAGTATGTTCATAGCACCACGGATGGCGGGCAGACATGGAAGCAGATCAGCCCTGACCTCACGCTGAATGATACTTCGACGCATGGTGACTCGGGCGGCCTTACTGTCGATAACCTTAGCGTGGAATATGCGGGCGTGGTCTATGCGCTAGCGGAGTCGCCGGTCGAGAAAGGCCAAATATGGGCCGGCACCAATGATGGCCAGGTGCAGATGACCCGCGACGGCGGCGAGCATTGGACGAATCTGACCGCGAACATCAAGGGACTTCCGGCGAAGATGACTGTCGACAACATCGAACCATCGAAGTATGCGCCAGGCACTTGCTACCTCGCCTTCGATGGACACCAGGTTGATATCCGCGATCCCCATCTCTATAAGACGACAGATTTTGGCAAGACCTGGACGAAGATCACGGACGGCATTCCCCTGTCTCAGTTGAGCTATACACATGTCGTTCGCGAAGACCCGGTGCGCAAGGGATTGCTCTATGCCGGAACCGAGAATGGGCTCTACTTATCGTTTGACGATGGAGCACATTGGAGAGCATTCCAGCATAACCTGCCGCATACGCCGGTCTACTGGCTTACGATTCAACCGGAGTTCAACGATTTGGTGGTGGGTACCTATGGCCGCGGATTCTGGATTCTAGACGACATCACGCCGCTTCAGAATTTCAAATCAGAAAAGGAAGAGGGCGATGCGCATCTCTATCCAGTGCGCAAGGTATATCGCTTGCGGGCAGGATCGAAGCGCAACATGGCTCCCTCAGGAGCTTCGGTGGGCCAGGGCTCTCCGTACGGGGCGCCGGTGAATTACTTCCTCAAGTCAAAAGATACAAAGGTGACGTTGGAGGTTTTCGATAGCGAGGGCAAGCCGGTGCAGAAGCTCCATACCAAGCCTCATGAGGGCATCAATCGCGTGTGGTGGAATCTGCGCTATGAGCCTACGCGTACAGTGGCATTGCGCACTACGCCGCCGGGCAATCTGCATATTTGGAGCGAGAAGCGGTTTGTTGGCAAGAGCACGCGGCCTGTCTTCTATTACGGTGTAGGCGGCGAATCAACTGACGGCCCGCTCGTACCGCCGGGAACGTATACCGTGAAGCTCACCTCCGAAAGCAAGTCGCAAAGTGAACAGATCATCGTGGTCAAAGATCCGCGCACGCCAGCCTCTGTCGATGACGCCGTCGCTTCATCTAAGCTCTCCTACCAAATCTACAAAGACACCAACCTCTCCGTTGAGCTCATCAACCAGATCGAATGGAGTCGCAAGCAACTGGAAGACACGCGTACCTTGCTGGTTGCACGCAAGGCGGACAAATCGCTGCTGGATGCGACCGACGAGTTGAATAAGAAGTACTTGGCACAAGAGGATCAGCTAATGCATCCGACGATTGCCGAAGGCGATGAGAAATCCTTCCGGGGACCGCTCGGGTTGTATCTGAAGTTTGTCTGGCTTGGAGCTGAAGTCGGAACCGGTGGCGGCGACGTGGCGGGCAACGCTGATTTCGCTCCAACCGAGCCCGAGAAACAGGTTTTCAATCTGCTGGACGGCCAGCTTCACGCCGTGGAATCAGCGCTCAAGGCTATCGACACGGCTGCTGTGCCTGCCTACAACGCAAACATGCAAAAAGCTGGCATCTCCCTGATCACGCCTGTGCCGCCAACTGAGGCCAACCCATCCGACAGCTCTGCTTCAGACGACACAGATGAATCCGGTGAATGAGCCGCTCTTGCCCTTGACCTATTGAAAATAAAACGTAATTCTGTCGATCAGAACCATAGCAACAGGCTGATCCATATTGGCTCGACGGATCCATGGTACGAAATTTGCAGCTCGCCCGTACAACCACGGTTGGCGCCCTCTACGCCAAATCTATGGCGCGCACCTCGTTCACGGTGGTCATGCTATGCATAGCCGGATCCATGCTGCTGCTTGGTATCATCGGGATTTATGGCGTGATCTCCTACGCGATTGCACAACGTACGCGCAAAATCGGCATTCGCTTCGCACTCGGAGCCCAGAGAGGAGAGTTACGATGGATGTTCGTGCGCGCCGCTTTGGCTCTCTCAGGGCGACGCGTCTTGATCTCGACTCTTGGATAGCCACATTGCCACAGCCTCGTACGATCGCCATGGAGGCGACGATCTTCACGGGATGGATTTATGACCACCTGCTTCCTCATGCCGAGAAGGTGAAGGTTGCGCACCCGTTGATGTTGCGTGCTATCGCCGCCGCCAAGAAGAAGAACGATCGCATCGATGCGGCCAAGATCGCCGATTGCCTGAGATGCGATTTCTTGCCTGAGTGCCACATCGCCTCGACTGAGATCCGGGACCGGCGCCGGTTTCTTCGCTACCGCAATCTGGTGCAGAGACAGACGGTGCAGATGAAGAATCGGATTTCCGGGCTTCTGATGGAAACCGGCGTCAGCTATGACAAGCTTCGATTGCACCGCATGGGTTACTTCGAAGAGTTGCTTTCCACCAACGAAGAAGTGAGAGACAACATACGGCCACTGCTGAAGATTTGCCGCCAACAGATCGATCGTGCGATCCGGCTGGACTCGACCTTGCTTCGCACACTGGAGCGGGATCCTCTGTTGAGTGATCGGCTGGAGCGGCTCAGAACTATCCCTGGAGTAGGCCCGATCACAGCCTTGACCTGGGTGCTGGAGGTGGGCGATACATCTCGGTTCCGTTCGATCAAGCAGGCCATCAGCTATTGCGGACTGTGCGGCGAGGAAAAGAGATCGGCCGACAAGGTGATGCGTACGCCGATCTCCAAGCAGCGCAACAAGCATATCCAGCGCGTCCTGGTGGAGGCAGCCCGACTCGCGCCTCGATACAGCGAAGAACTAGTCTCCTGAGTCATTGATTTCTCGTAGAAATGGTTTCTGAGTGGACGGCGAGAGTGGCGAGGGCAAAGCGAGCGATGGAGGCCAGTATCTGGTCGGCGGATTTTGTCCAGCAGAATGGTTTTGGTTGCTGGTTATGGACATCGATAAAGGCTTGAATCGCGGTTTCCAGCTCCTGAACGCTTCTGTGTGAACCGCGCTTGATTTGCCTTTGTGTCAGCAAGGCGAACCAACGCTCCACCTGGTTGAGCCAGGAGGCATGGGTAGGGGTGAAGTGCAGATGATAGCGCGGCCTCTTCTGCAACCACTGGCGGACCAATGCTGTTTTGTGAGTTCCGTAATTATCCAGCACCAAATGGATGTCGAGATCGGCTGGAACAGCGCCGTCTATCTTCTTCAGGAAGTCGAGAAACTCCACAGAACGGTGGCGTCGGTAGCACTTGCCGAGCACGCTGCCAGTGGCGATATCGAGAGCCGCGAACAGGCTGGTGACGCCGTGTCTTTTGTAATCATGCGTGCGCCGCTCTAATTGTCCGGCCTGCATGGGCAGCACCGGCTGGGTACGGCTGAGCGCCTGAATCTGCGACTTCTCGTCCACGCACAACACCAGCGCATGATGGGGTGGATCGAGATAGAGCCCAACGATATCGCGTACCTTGTCGATCAACAAAGGATCTGTCGATAGCTGAAAGCTCTCTGTGCGATGCGGCTTCAGTCCAAAGGCCCGCCAGATGCGGCTGATCGTGGACTGGCTCAGCCCGGTTCTGGCCGCCAGCATGCGGCTGGACCAGTGCGTAGCTCCCTTCGGACTCTTCTCCAGTGTCAGTCGCACCACCTGCTCGACCTTCTCGTCGCCGATCTCACGCGGCGCTCCGGGACGCGGCTCATCCCCCAGTCCAACAACCCCTTCGGCGATGAAACGGTTGCGCCAAAGGCCCACGGTGAAACCGGTCGTGCGCAACTTCGCCGCCACCGCCGCGTTGCTCGCTCCTCCCGCACACTCCAGGACGATACGGGCACGAAAAGCTACAGACCGGGCGCTCCGCCACTGCCTGGCCATGCGCTCCAACTCCGCCCGCTGCGCGCTGTTCACCACCAACTCATGCTTCTTCGGCCGTCCACGACGAGGCTCCATACCTCAACATAGAAAGCCCTTCCCATATATGCAACCTATTTATGACTCAGGAGACTAGCGTTGCTCTATGAGCGCGAGCTGCGGCGAGGAAATGCCAATCGGGCAGTACTCGCGGTTGCCAGAAAGATGGTGGCGTATCTGCTGGCCCTAGACAGGCGCAACACAGACTTCATCCCTGCCGGCGGGCTCATGCCAACCGGGACAGCGTAAAAGCTTTTCCTCATAGAGGAAAACAAAAACATCGAGATTATTCGGTGCGCAGGCTGCCAGGTCCTGCAATAAATCGCCCGGGCGACGGAGGAAACTCCCGAGGCTCTCTTCGCATTGTTTCGGGACTGGCAGAGAACACAAACTCAATCTTCTGCGATGGCTCTTACCAGCCTGAGGCAGCAAATGGATGTCCGGTTCTGCAAGAGAGCAGGAACCACCCGCCGAGAGGCAAACGTGCGCGGCGACAGATCCCGATCTGGCCAACAGCGCGCTCTCCAGAGCGCGCCCAGATACTTCGTGCTTTTCCCTTGACAATTGACTTACATGGATGGCGATTAGCGTCAACTGACATTTCCGCGCGAACTCGACGACTCCATGGATGAGCATAGCTGAAGTCAGGGCGCGACGCCCCTACGGCACGGCACACAAAACCTTCGACTCACCACATCTGCCAATCACCCAGCGTATTAGGTCAAACTTAGCAACTTTCTAGGTCTAAGCTCGGAAGACGGTTCAAAGCTCGACTTAAATCGCTGCAACGGAGTTACACAATGCGATGCCCAAGCTTGAAGGAACGTGATGGGCTCATATTCTGTCCCAAGAACTTCTTAGCACCAAGCCGGCGCAGCGCAATTGTTAGAAAAACCGAGTCATCGCAACGCGAAGTCTTCTTGGAGAAGACACCGATTAGGCGGTATGTCTCATGCGGACTGGTCAACATGCTATGACGGTAACCGACACAAGACATGAATCAAAGACCTGGTTCGTAAATACGGCCCTATGTGTGATCCGTGCTAAGGGCTATTCCGCCGCCCGTATCGAAAATATCTGCGACGCCGCGGGACTCACGGAAGGCAGCTTCTTCCACCACTTCGGTAGCAAGGAAACGCTGGCCCTGCGCAGAGGGTGGTCGGAGTCAATTTTGAAAATAACTGCAAACTGTGCGGAAAACAAGACGGTAAGTCGGCGAATGACGGCGCGACCGCTATGTGTCATGACGAGCTTCCATCAGTATTGCAACGAGAGCAGCCCTTCCATCGGCGCTGCGGTTCGAAATGCATGTGCAACGAGGATGCAGAAGCGCAAAGCTAGTCCATTTTGCGGCGATTCATCTTAGATTGCGACCACAGTGTGGAAATTGACGCCGATGAAAGTCGAAGCGGTAATGTGGCGCAGGAATTTGTAAGACGGATAGGCAAGTCCAGCAAAGCATTTAAGCGGGATTTGATAAAGGCGACGATTAGCTCCACCCATAACCAGTAACAACTTTGAAAAGGATGGCCACATGAATCACGCGAAATACCGGGTGTTTCTATTGCCCTTAATCCTGGCGTTTGCATGCGTTGCAGCAATAGCGCAGCAAAACTCCGAGATCATTGGCACCGTTACAGACCAGACCGGAGCTGCCGTTCCAGACGCGAACCTCACGCTCAAGCAGAATGAAACCGGCTTCGTCTACAACACAGTCAGCAACGCAACCGGCGGATATTCCTTCCCCGGTCTCAACGTCGGCACGTACACACTTAAGGCAACCGCCAAGGGCTTTGAAAGCTACACCGCGGCAGGTCTAACGCTCAACGTTTCGCAGACTCTCGCCACAGACGTCAAGCTGACTGTAGGCGCGGAAACGGTCAACGTCGATGTAACCGCCGACGCCTTGCAGGTACAGTCGGAATCCAACGAAGTTAGCACCTTGATCAGCGGCGAGCAGGTCACTGAAATTGCGACCGAGAATCGCAACTTCACCGCTCTGGCGGCTCTCGGCCTAGGCGTCAGCTCCAACCTGCCTGACAGTAACCCGCCAACCGCGTCTGCATCGAGCGCGAGCATCAGCGTTAACGGTCTGCGCCAAAGCCACAACATCTGGCTGCTCGACGGCGCCGAGGCCGATGACCGCGGCGGTGCAGGCGGCATGAGCGTCATGCCTTCGATGGACGCCATCGCACAGTTCCAGGTGTTGGCCAGCAACTATCCTCCGGATTACGGCATCTCCTCCGGCGCCACCTTCAGTCTGGCGCTCAAGAGTGGTACGCAGAAGTTCCATGGCGAAGCCTGGGAGTTCTTGCGCAACAACGACCTGGACGCCAACGACTACTTCAACAAATACAACCGGAGTTGCACGCCCACCTGCGAAGCCAACTACAGTCCTGTCCCACTACTAAAGCAGAACATTTTCGGCTTCAACGGCGGCGGCCCGGTGTTTATCCCGCACGTCTACAACACCGCGAAGCAAAAGACCTTCTTCTTCTACAACCAAGAATGGCGAAGGATCAAGCAGGTCAGCTCCCCCAATACCAACCCTACAATTCCGGATGCGGATCGTCCGGTTGCGGGAACCGATCTACAGTACGTTGCGCCCGCGTATGCGCCCGGCCAGCAGATAGTCGTGCCGACCCTTACACAAGTTCCGGATCCGGCGTTCGCGGCAAAGCTGGCAGCGGCGGGTCTAAGCGGATATCGCGGGCAGCCGTTCCCTGGCCAAGTCGTACCCGCTTCGCTCTTCGACCCCAACGCCGTGCTCTATCTGAACGGACCGCAGATCCCGACGGTGACCGTAGCCGCTTCAGACAATGCCGTCACTTCAGTGCCCACGCCGACGACGGCGACCGAAGAGGTGGTGCGCATCGATCACAAGATCAACGATAAGTGGCAGCTTCTGGGCCACTTTTTGCACGACACGCAGGCTACGGGCAGCGCCAAGGCCGACTTGGGCTGGAACTCGGAGTCGTACAACACCGTTACCAGCGTGGAGAGCAACCCTTCAAACAGCGCGGCCGTCAAGCTGAGCGGCGAACTTTCTCCCAGCTTGCTGGTGGAAGCATCGTTCAACTACGACGGCAACATCATCAACATCATCAACTCGCCCAACGCCCTTACGCCGAGCGGATGGACGCAAGCCAACTTCTTCACCAACTCGGGTTCCAATCAATGGCCCGGCATGGTCGGAACTCAGGGATCGACCGGAATCAGCGGAAAGGGCATTGGCGTAAGCCAATCAACCGGGTATGGCAACTGGCACAATGCGGCCCAGGACTACGAGCCCAGGGTAGATATCTCCTACACCCGCGGAAAGCATGCTTTCAAGTTCGGGTTCAGCTACAACCGCTACACCAAGAACCAGGAACTGCAGAACGACGCAGCCGGAGACTTCGGCTTCGGACAGAACCAGACAGGCAACGGAAACGGCGGCACCTCCGGCGATCCGTTCATGAGCATATTGATAGGTCTTGCCGCCAACTATGCACAACCGCAGTCCATGGCGACTCGCCACTACGTCAACCAAACACCGTCGGTCTACGTCAACGACAACTGGAAGGTAAACCCCCGGCTAAGTCTGCAGCTCGGGCTTCGCTACGACGCGCTGCCGCATGCGTGGGAGCGGAACAATCAAATTGCCAATTTTGAGCCGAATCTCTACGTCCAGACCCCGGTAGCCTGGAATCCAGACAACTCGATCAATGTGGCCAGCCCTGGAGTCAGCGCACCAGCTGGCTTCGGCGGCTCTTCGTACTATCTCAATGGCATGGTGTTTCCCGGAAACCCCGGCGTACCGCATGGCCTGGTCAACAACGACTACAACACCCTGCAGCCTCGCATCGGATTCTCCTATGATCTAACCGGGGCTGGCAAGACCGTTCTCCGCGGTGGTTTCGGCACCTTTTACGAGCGCCTACAAGGCAACGACACCTACGGCCTCTCAAACAACAACCTGCCGTTCGAGTACGTGCCAAACGTTAACAACGTCTACTTCAGCAATCCGCACTGCTCATGGTCTTCGACTGCAGATACCAGCAACCCGGCGAATTGCCTGAGCACTACGAGCCTGCCCATCCTCCCAGCCAGCCTCACCATCCTGGACACCACCTACAAGGCTCCGGCCGTGGCGCAGTTCAGCCTGGGCATCCAGCATGAACTAAGGCCCTCGCTGATTCTGGTAACCCAGTATGTCGGCAACCTGGCATGGCATCAGAATATTGATGTCCCGATCAACACTTTCCCCCTCAACATTGGCACAGCCATCCAAAAGGCCTCGGTGGGATACAACGGAGCGAGCTTAAGCAACCCTGGGCTTGCCAACGCATACCGCACTTACGCGGGCTATAGCGCTATCTCCATGGAGGAGAACACGACCAATACGACCTATAACGGTTTCCAGGCGGGTCTTCGTGTTCAGAACAAATGGGGCCTCAGCGGCGAGTTGGACTATACCTATTCGCACAACATCGACCTCACCGACACCGACCTTGCGACGATCAGCAACCCGTGGAATTTCAAGTACGACAAAGCGGGCAGCGGCTACGACCGGCGTCAAATCGTGAGCGCCAACTACATCTATCGCCTTCCCATCTTCAACAAGGGCACCGGATTGCTGCACTCCTTAATCGGCGGATGGGATTTGGCCGGTACGTTCATCGACGAGACGGGCGAGCCAGTAGCGTCCGGCTTTGGTGGCGTGACCGATCCAATCGGTTTGGACGGTGGGTATACGAACCGCGCCAACATTGTGGGCAAGATCCAATACCACCACAAGGTGAACAACTGGTTCAGCACTCCCGAAACAGACGGCGGAGCCGATCCGCAAGCCGCACCGCAGCCAGGCTGGCTGGGAGGCCCGAACCTTGGCTTCGGCAACGGCAGGAGGGATAGCTTCATCGGTCCTGGCCGTGTCAACTTCACGACCTTGCTCTACAAGTCCTTCGCAGTTACCGAGCGTGCTCACTTCGAGTTCCGCGCGGAATCCTTTAACACCTTCAACCACACCGAGTTCAACGCCTTCGGATCTACCACAGGCGGCGGTAACTATGGTGTTGCCACTGGCGATAATAATCCTCGTGTGTTGGAGCTTGGCTCCAAGTTCGTCTTCTAATGGAACCTCAAACTTGGGGCGAGGTTTTGCATTTCTTTGAGCGGCGGGTTCTGACCTTCCTTAGCCCGTCGCGTTTTTTGTACATGTAAATAAGCAAACAGAAATACCTCACTTATCTTAAAAATACAAGGATGCTCCAAGCGCGTTTCCTAGCGGGATATGGAAAAGTCACTTCCATTTCTGCGAGGGATCGATTGTCAGCAAGGTGACATGTTCAGTTACTTATCCTCGGAACAGTGGGCGGAGAAGGATCATTTTTTGCGCGCAGTTCGGGGAGGTGACGGATGAAATTCTAGAGCGCATGTCGGCGCTGTTTGACGCCATGAATGCAGAAGGCGGGCGGCCGTTGATTGCTCCGGAGAAGTTGCTGCGGGCACAGCTTTTGCAAATGCTGTATTCGGTTCGCTCGGAGCTGCTGATGGAGAAGATCGATTACAGCATTCTGTGCGCTGGTTTGTGGAGCTGAACCTGGCGACCAGATGTGGGATGCGGCTACCTTCACGAAGAACCGCGACCGACTGCTTAAAATGGCAGAGGTCAGGGAGTTTCTGGCGCAGGTAGTGGAGCGGGCGCGGGGCGGATTGGTCTCCAATGAGCACTTCACGGTGGATGGGATGCTGTTGGAGGCTTGGGTCAGTTTGAAGAGTTTTCAGGCCAAGGACAAGCAGGATACGCTGCCTGATGATCCCGGTAGTCCGAAGGCGGACCTTCATAGCAAGAAGCGTTTGAACCAAACACCAGTCGAAGACCGATCCCGGACACACTGTCGGCGCGAAAGGGTAAAGGTAAGGAGGCTAAGTTGAGCTACAACGGCAATCTACTGATAGACAACCGCAAGTGTCTGATCGTGAACGCGCAGCTACTCCAGACCAACGGGCGGTCGGAGCGCGATGCGGCGCTTTTGATGCTGGAGCAGGTTCCCGGCGACGGTCGCATCACGGTCGGCGGCGATCGCTGTCCATTCGTTTATCACCCTCTCTCCACCGCTAACAAGCAATCCGATTCAAAAGATCGGGCAGGCCACGTGCTCAATTCTGCCCACCGCTCACTGCAGACGGAAAGCTGGATTGCGCGCCGAAATAACACTCGATGGCCTCGACCTTCTTGTCTGTGATCCGGAGATATTCGACGTTCCGGAACGATTTACCGTTCTTGGTCAGGCAAAGATACTTGACAAACGCGTCGTTGCCGTTTCCGATCACCTGCTCGAGTTCAAACCGTTCAATAAAATTGATCTGGGTCTCCCAGCATCGCGATTTGAAAACGCTCTTACTGATGTGGTCATCACCGGCCGCGCTCGAAAAGGTGAAATTGTCAGCAAGCAGGGCATCAACGGGTCCCAAGTCCTTTTGCTCCCATGCCGCATACCACTTCCGGATGAGCTGGTCTTTTGCCGCATCCAGCACTATCTCTGCGTGCGCGCTTGCCGCTCCAGGTAAGCTCACAGCTCCTGTCAGTGCGCAGGCTCCTGCTCCGAGCAGGCGCCGGCGCGACACTACGATCCTTGTCATGGTCGATTCTCCTTAGTTACAGCAGTGATTGGACAGCGCGAGCGTTGGTGAAGCCGTTCGCGTAAGTTCATTCCGCCTTTGGTTAGGTAGTTCTGCTTTCTTGCACGGCCACGCATATTCAACAAACACGTAACGAGTCTTCGATCACTGAACGATTTCGCTGCTAGGAAGAGGCTTTGAACCGTAGTCAGAGCGTAGCTCAATGAAATTGATATGCCGGACCTAATCCGCTGGGCGATTGGGAGATGCGGTGAACTGAAGGATTTGTGCTCCAGCCCGTGGAGTGCCGATTTGTCAGCTAAGCTAAAATCTTAATCATGAAACCGGACAGGGCCCTGCATCTACGGTACTTCTGGAGAATCCGAATCATTGGATGGGGCTGCTTTTATCTTTTCGGCCTTCTGGAATCCATTCAGGAGTTTTAACTAAGCGTGTATATATCGATGAAGAGACGGTGCCTGTAGTCTTCATGTTCCTGGAAAGTTTTGCTCTGCGACCTTTTTTGCC
>Ga0206815_1094_pt1 | contig 24992 bp, 25 predicted proteins | sample Alteio_BWOrgCont_91_FD_152864 | JGI IMG/M metagenome (GOLD analysis project Ga0206815, IMG submission 152864) | Enriched cells from forest soil in Barre Woods Harvard Forest LTER site, Petersham, Massachusetts, United States -... | ecosystem: Environmental > Terrestrial > Soil > Temperate forest >...
AAAATTTCAATAGAGCAGAAACTTGTTCGACTGCCTCACCATTACTTGGATCTGCATCCAATAAATTAGTCATCGTTTCACTTAAAGCCGTTAAGATTTTTTTTTTCCTCTTGTTTCGACTCTAAATTGGCTAGAAGCTCCTTCACCTCACTTTCTAAGGGAGCATGATTTATCTTAAGGTTTCGCTTCATATCGGCAATAAGAGATGACCACGCATTGGGAGTTCTCGAATCCGCTTTCCAAGCAAATTCTCCGTCTCCCAATCTTTTGAAATCGATTACCATTTCATTGAGAGAACTATCGAGCATACTGGGAGTTAACACGTACTTATAAGGCATGCATTTTCTCCCTAAAGTTAATGGGATAGACCCAACTTAAGTATAGATCAGCCCTAGCAACTCGTGGGTAATTATATAATTCTTACGCAATCAAATAGTTGCATCATGACGCCATGATATTCCCACTACCAATTGGGTTAATAGAAATAAAAAAACCCTGCTTTTGCAGGGTTTTTATTTTCAGCGAGATATTTTTAGAAGTCCGCAACCAATATAGGCCGCATATATGAAATAGGCGCATCGGCAGGATCTTTGAAGGTCACATATTCCCACGCATCTTTTTTAGCTAATAACCCGCGCAATAAGGTATTATTCAGCGCATGACCAGATTTATGACCGCTAAACGCACCAATTAAGCTTGAACCTAAGAGATATAAATCACCGATAGCATCAAGAATCTTATGTTTAACGAATTCATCTTCGTAACGTAAACCGTCTTCGTTAAGAACACGGAAATCATCAATAGCAATGGCATTATCTAAACTAGCACCACGTGCTAAATTGAGTTTACGCAGACGCTCAAAATCCGACATGAAACCAAACGTTCTAGCACGACTCACTTCTTTCACGTAAGAGGTACTCGAAAAATCTAATGTGGCTGTTTTATTATGGGCTTTAAATACAGGGTGATCAAATTCAATCGAAAAAGTCACTTTGAAGCCTTCAAATGGCTCAAAACAAGCCCATTTATCACCATCTTTGACTTTAATTTTTTTCTTAATACGAATAAAACCTTTTGGCGCTCGTTGCTCTTGAATACCCGCAGACTGCACCAAAAATACAAATGGACCTGCACTGCCATCCATAATAGGAATTTCCGCCGCGGTCACCTCAACATACGCATTATCAATACCTAAACCGGCAAATGCAGATAGCAAATGCTCAACCGTAGAAACACGTACGCCGTCTTTTATAAGACACGTAGATAATGTCGTATCACCGACATTTTCCGCACAAGCTAGAATTTCTACAACAGGATCTAAATCGGTACGCTGAAAAATAATGCCGGTATTGGGAGGGGCTGGTCGTAGTGTCAACTCAGCTCTTTCACCACCATGTAACGTAATTCCCGTAGCCTTAATAACATTCTTTAAGGTTCTTTGTCTAATCATCACTAGTTCACTTTTTTAACAGTGTTGGATGGCATGTTAACATAAAAATATTGTTTTTGAAATTAATAATTTACCCTACCTTTGGGCAGGGTAAATCTCTCAAAAACAATAATTTCTATTATTTTCCATAATAGTTAGCTAGTTTCAGCTTCTTCCTTGCGACGCAAAAACGCAGGAATATCCAGATAATCCATTTCTGCAGCCATATCAGACACCATCGATTTCACCGGGGTAGCGCTAGTGGAGGAAGTAGACACTGCATGCCTTCGCATCACAGTTGGCTTCTCCAATTGATGGTAATCGACGGAACCATCTGATTTCGTTGAATCTAGCAATTTATTGCTCGACGTAATACCACCAGCCTGCTTTCTACCTAAGCCCGTCACAATCACCGTCACGCGCACTTCATCACGTAATTCTGGGTCAATAACCGTACCCACAACCACCGTTGCCGTATCAGAAGTAATACTCTTAATTGCATCACCCACTTCTTCAAATTCGCCGATAGACATATCCAAACCAGCGGTAATATTTACCAACACCCCGCGAGCACCCGTCATATCAACATCTTCCAACAATGGGCTGGATATAGCGGCTTCAGCAGCAATGCGCGCACGATTCTCGCCAGAAGCAATACCCGTACCCATCATAGCCATACCCATTTCCGACATCACAGTACGAACGTCAGCAAAATCGACGTTAATTAATCCTGGTCGGGTAATTAACTCCGCAATACCTTGCACAGCACCACGTAAAACATCATTAGCCGCTTTAAACGCATTCACTAACGTGACATTTTTACCTAACACAGTGAGCAATTTATTATTTGGAATGGTAATCAATGAATCCACATATTGGCTCAAGTTAGCAATACCCGCTTCAGCCACTTGCATACGCACTTTACCTTCAAAAGAGAAAGGTCGTGTCGTAATCGCAACGGTCAGGATACCTAGTTCTTTGGCAATTTGAGCAAATACAGGCGCAGCACCCGTACCCGTACCACCACCCATACCGGATGTTAAGAACACCATATCCGCGCCACTCAATGCTGCTTTAATACGCTCTCTATCTTCTTCTGCAGAGCGACGACCAATTTCTGGATTAGCACCCGCACCTAAACCTCGCGTAATCGTTTCACCTAATTGAATCGTGGTATGTGCTGAAGAGTTTTTTAATGCTTGTGCATCCGTATTTGCACAAATAAACTCAACGCCCTCAATACTTGCAGCCATCATATGTTCGACCGCATTACCTCCACCACCGCCAATCCCAACAACTTTAATAACTGCATTTTGTGGATTTGCATCTATAAGTTCAAACATGTAATGACTCCTTATCACTAGTCATTCCTGCAAAATGCAGGAATCTTATTGGCAGATCTTCACTAAATTCTGTGAAGATGACGGCTGAGCAATTAAAAATTTCCCTGAAACCAACTTTTCATTCTTCCCAACAGTCCTTTCAAACTTGGCTGGGTCAGCGTTTCACGCTGATTATCTCGTTGTTGTAATCCATAAATTAACAAACCAACGCCTGTTGCGTACACAGGATTGTTAATCACATCGGGTAGCCCAGTAACAAATTGCGGTGTCCCTAACCGCACAGGCATTTTAAAGACGCGCTCAGCTAATTCAACAGCGCCTTCAACTTTTGAGGCACCACCTGTTAATACAATACCTGCAGCAATCAAATCCTCTAATCCGCTACGGCGAATTTCGGTCGCAACCAATGTGAATAATTCTTCATAACGCGCTTCCACCACTTCTGCTAACGCACGTTTTGATAGATGTCGACCCGGACGATCACCAACCGTTGGAATATCAATCATTTGATTAGTATCGGCTAAATCTTGTAAGGCACAGGCATATTTTAATTTTATTTCTTCTGCGTTACGCGCGGGTGTGCGTAATGCAATCGCAATATCATTTGTTACTTGATCACCAGCGATAGGAATAACGGCTGTGTGGCGAATAGAACCATCCGTGAAGATTGCAATATCAGTTGTACCACCACCAATATCAATCATACAAACGCCCAACTCTTTTTCGTCTTCCGCCAAAATAGACTGACTAGAAGCAAATTGTTCGAGCACGATATCACTGGCGACTAAACCGCAACGTTTTAAACATTTCACGATGTTTTGAGCCGCGCTCACAGCACCTGTCACAATATGGACTTTTGCTTCTAATCGCACACCCGACATACCAATGGGTTCGCGAATGGAATCTTGATTATCGATAATAAATTCTTGGGGAAGAATATGTAAAATCTTTTGATCAGCAGGAATAGCTACCGCTTTTGCAGCATCAATTACTCTATCCACGTCAGTTTGTGTCACTTCGCGATCACGAATAGCCACAATACCATGTGAATTAATACTGCGAATATGACTGCCAGCAATCCCGGTATAAGCAGAATAAATTTGACAACCGGCCATGAGCTCCGCTTCTTCGACGGCGTTTTGGATAGAACCTACAGCAGATTCTATGTTAACAACAACGCCTCTTTTCATACCTTGCGATGGATGGGAACCTAATCCAATAACATTAATTTTGCCATCACTGGTAATTTCACCAACAATCGCAACAACTTTGGAAGTTCCTATATCAATACCGACCATTAAATCTTTGTTTGGCTTCTTTGCCATAATTATATCTTCCACATTAGGTTACGTAACTGGTTTCCACCTAACAGCCATCCCATTAGGATAACGCAAGTCAATATACTCTACATCAGAGCCCCTATCACCTACAATTTTTGGATACACTTTCACAAAATGGTTGAGGCGAGTCAAGATATCTTTGTGTCCAATGCTTAATTTCATCCCATTATCGAGTGTTAAACCCCACGCCATCGACGGTGTTAATTCTAGACGTGTAATTTTAGAATGCAAGGGCATTAAAATGCTATTCATCTTAGCATAATATTGCGCCATGAGAATCTGCTCTCCTGCAGGCCCTGCTAATTGTGGCAAACCCACCGGATAGGTCGTGGCTTCTGGTGCAAATAATTCACCTTCTGAGCTTAATAAACTATTATCATTCCATAAAGCAATCGGTTTTTTTTCTTTAACTGCTATAGCTACTACATCTGGCCAGACTCTACGCACCACTACTTGCGCCACCCACGGTAACTGCAAAATACGCTCTTTGATTTTATCAACATCAACCCCAAAGAAACCTTGATCAATCATCGGAGAAATTATTTTTTTTATGATCTCATGATCAATATGCTCCGCACCAAAAATTTTCACATTACGAATAGAAAAAAATTCAGCATTTTTAGTTTGGATAAGAAAAAAAGAAAACAACGACATAAAGACAATGAGAATAATTGCCTTCAGAAATGACTGCCACGAAATATCTACCCCATGGCGATGTTTCCTTACTCTACCAATTGACATCCATGACTACCTTTTACTCGCTTTCGACTGACCTACCAATAATACACACTTCAGGATTCAATCGTATTCCTTCTGATTGTTCTACCACATTTACTATATGCATAATAAGCGATTCAATATCAGATGCTTTTGCATCACCTTCATTGACAATAAAATTCGCATGTTTTTCGGAAACACGCGCATTACCGATTGCCCATCCTTTTAAACCAGACTTTTCGATTAGCCGTGCTGCATAATCACCCGGTGGATTACGAAAAACAGAACCACCATTTGGCCAACTTGTTGGTTGTGCCATGTTGCGTTTTTCTAGCAACACACGAATATCTTCGAGTGAACGTGATTTTTCACCCGTCTGCAATTGAAAATGCGCAGCAGTAAACCATTCATCTCCTGGGCGCTTTACATGCCTGTAACCCACTTCATAATCACTTGCTGGGCGAGTGTGATGGCAACCAGAGCGATCAATTGTTTCTACTTTGGCGACATGTTGCCAGGTTTCACCCCCATAACAACCTGCGTTCATCGCTAATGCACCGCCCACCGTACCAGGAATACCCGCTAAAAACTCCAATCCCGTTAAGCCCAATCTTGCGGTATAACGAGCTATTTGCGCACAAGCAACACCGGCTTCCGCTCTAACAAGCAAGGGATCTAATTGTGCGATGCCATTCAAGGCCCCTTGGGTAATAATGGCAACACCGTTAACTCCGCCATCACGAACCAAGGTATTACTTCCCAAACCAAGCCATAATAAAGGGACATCAACTGGCAATTCCCGCAGAAATGCAGCCACATCCGCAAGATCAGCGGGGATGTAAACAAAATCAGCGATTCCACCTACACGCCAAGAGGTATACGCAGCAAGTGGCTCTTTAGGAAGAACACGTCCACGTAGTTTTTCAAAGGCTTGTAAGGTGAGGCGCTCATCTAACATATAACTCAACTCCGCACAGTTGATTCAGACGATGTTGCTGCTATTTTTCGCTGTCCTATCACATCCTGTAATTGTGTTGCCGCTAAATTCGCCGCCAACGCACCAATATTACCAGCTCCTTGCATTAACAATACATCATTTCCACCTAAAATTTCAGCCAGTACTGACGTTAATTGATCGTTATTTTCAATCAAAATAGCATTCGTTTTGCCTTCATCATGCATTTTTTGCACTAATGATTTACTATCAGCACCCACGATAGGCGCCTCACCCGCCGGATAGACTTCCAACAAAATGAGCGTATCCACTTTAGAAAGCACATCACAAAAATCGTCAAATAAATCTCGGGTACGTGTATAACGATGCGGTTGATAAACCATGACCAAACGTCTATCTGGCCAACTTTCACGAGCAGCTTGCAACGTAGCCGCTACTTCTCGTGGATGATGACCATAATCATCAATTAAAGTCACTGCACCTTTTTCTGCAAGTGGGAAATGACCATAAATTTGGAAACGCCGTCCAATACCTTCAAACTTTGCCAATGCACGCACAATGGCGTCATCTGAAATTTTTAACTCTGTTGCAATTGCAATCGCAGCAAGTGCATTTAAAACATTATGCTTACCCGGTAAATTTAATGTAATACATAAAGACGCAAACCCACGAGGCCGTTCCACAGTAAAGTGCGTTTTTGTGCCCGTTTGCGAAATGGACGTCGCTCGAAAGCTTGCATCTGCACTGAATCCATAGGTTAACAATGGACGTGACACTTCCGGTAGAATTTCACGAACAACCGGATCATCTACACATAAAACCGCTAGACCATAAAATGGCAAGCGATGCAAAAATTCAATAAAAGCCTGCCGCAACTCAGAAAAATCATTGTTGTAGGTGCCCATATGATCGGCATCAATATTCGTCACCACTGAAATCATTGGTTTTAGGTAGAGAAATGACGCATCACTTTCATCTGCTTCCGCTACTAAATAACGCCCTTGCCCTAAACCAGCATTACTACCAACACTATTTAAACGCCCCCCAATCACAAACGTGGGATCAACGCCATCTTCTGCTAAAATACTCGTCACCAAGCTGGTTGTTGTTGTTTTACCATGCGTACCTGCAATAGCAATACCATAGCGAAAACGCATTAACTCACCCAGCATTTCTGCACGAGGCACAATAGGTATATGTGCTTGACTTGCTGCAGCTAACTCAACATTAGTCATATCAACTGCCGAAGAACGCACAACAACATCCGCATTTTTGATATAACTTGCATCATGTCCCGTATAAATTTCTGCACCAACAGAGCGTAATCGCTTAGTTAACGCATTATCTGCCAAATCAGAGCCTGATACTTTATACCCTTCGCTGAGTAACACTTCAGCAATGCCCGCCATGCCGACACCCCCGACACCGACAAAATGCACATGCTTAATACGGCCCATCTCAAATGTCCAATTCAATGGCAAACCTCCTCACAAATTTCTGAAACTTTTGTTGTTGCATCTATCTTGCGTAACCTATAGGCATCTTGCGCCATTTCGAGACGTTTAGCCGGTGCCGCAGATAACTGCTTTATCATATCAATCAGTTTTTCTTCCGTTAATGCGACTTGCTGAATCAATATAGCCGCATTATGTTTTACTAAGTAATTCGCATTAGCCGTTTGATGATCATCCACCGCATAAGGATAAGGCACTAAAATAGCCCCCAACCCTACTGCGCATAATTCAGATACTGTTAAAGCACCTGCTCGGCATAAAATAATATCCGCCCAAGCATAGGCATCCCCCATCTCAGCAATAAACGGCACAACTTTCGCTGTCACACCCGCTGCTGCATATGCATTCACTGTTTGTTCAAAATGCTTTTCACCGGTTTGATGATAAACATCCGGTCTGTCTGTTATTGGTAGCTTTGCTAATACGTTGGGTAACAAATCATTAATTGCATGCGCTCCTAAACTGCCGCCTACCACCAACAGCCGTAGCGGTTGGTCACGCCCTTGAAAACGACTATCTGGCGATGCTAGCGCTGCAATTTCACGTCGGACCGGATTCCCCGTCGTTACAATATTACGTTGAGAAGAGAATGTATCAGGAAAACCTTCAAGCACTCTAGCAGCAATACGGGCTAACCATTTATTCGTCAGCCCTGGTTTTGCATTTTGTTCATGCACTATCAATGGTCGACGCAATAACCAACTTGCAATACCACCTGGACCGCTGACAAAACCACCCATACCCAATACCACATCAGGCTGAAGTCGGTGAATAATACGCAGTGATTGCGCTATTGCCAACAATAAACGAAACGGCGCGAGCAAAACATCTTTGACCCCTTTACCACGCAACCCACTAATAGAGATAAAATGCAACGGCAACCCCGCCTCAGGAACTAAGCGCGACTCCAGCCCTTTACGGGTTCCCAGCCAGTGCACATCAACACCTTGTTCACGTAACTGCTTGGCAACAGCAAGCCCTGGAAAAACATGTCCTCCAGTGCCACCAGCCATAATGATAACTTTCTGTAACTTTGCCATTAACGCAACCCTAGCAATAACATGCGATTCTCATAATCAACACGCAGCAAAATAGCGATTGTAATACAATTGACCAGCATACTACTACCACCATAGCTCATAAAAGGCAACGTTAAGCCTTTCGTTGGCAATAAACCCGAATTTACTCCCATACTGACAGCGAATTGAATGGCTATCCATAAACCAAACCCATAGGCAACATAACCAGAAAAGTGCTGGCCTAGCCGTTGCGCCTGCCTGCCCATAGCAAAAATACGGATAACTAAAAAGGTAAATAGCCCAATAACAACAAGCATACCTATTAAACCAAGCTCCTCGGCAATGACGGCAAATAGAAAATCGGTATGCGCTTCCGGCAAATAAAATTGCTTTTGGATGCTTTGGCCTAGTCCTACTCCAAGCCAACCACCTCGCCCAAAAGCGATCAATGACTGTGTCAATTGATAACCGCTATTATAGGGATGCGCCCAAGGATCTAAAAAAGTCGTTAATCGCAATAATCGATAAGGTGCAGAAATAGCAAGAATACCCGACCCAACCAACACAACCCCTAACAAAATAGTAAAATAACGTAACCGCATTCCAGCCAAAAACATCATGCCTAACACCGTTGTCATCATAACAACAGCAGCACCAAAATCAGGCTCTTTCAATAGCAATAGTACTGCTACACCCAACACCGCCATTGGTTTAAGAAATCCTAAAAAAGTCATCTGAATATCAGCGTTATAACGTAATAAATAACTCGCCATATAAATCACAAAAACAAACTTAGCAATATCAGAAACTTGTACACCAATAAACCCAAGCCCTATCCACCGCATACTGCCGTTAACAGAATGCCCAATACCCGGAAATAATACCAATGCCAGCAGGAATAGCGCGCCTAACAGCATTATCCCGCTGATTTTTTCCCAAAAAGCCATATCAAATTGAATAACAACGCTGCCTAGCACAATTCCAAAAATTAAAAAAATGAGTTGCTTATAAAAAAAATAGAAAGGCTGATGTAATTGATGATCCGAAACAACAATTGACGCCGAGGCTACCATTAACAGACCAAGCATGATTAAGCTTAATACTGTCGCAATAAACCAACGATCGTAAGGAGGCGGTGGCGTCATGATCCGACGCGACACACCCAAATTCAGCACCACAGGCCGTAGTTTCATTTCAGTCCTTGAACAACCTCGGTAAAGACCTTGCCACGATGTTCAAAATTATTAAACATATCAAAACTTGCACAAGCTGGGGACAGTAAAACACTATCACCCGGTTCAGCAACATTGTCAGCAATGCTAACGGCTTCGTCCATGCTATTAGCGAAACAAATATCGACGCGATCATTTAACACATCCGCCAAAATGGGTGCGGCTTCGCCAATTAAAATGACTGTTCTAGCATATTTTGCAATGGCTGGGACTAGCGGTGCAAAATCCGCATTTTTACCAACACCACCTGCAATTAAAATTAATTTTCCGGTAATTTCTGGACCCAACCCATCAATCGCCGCCAAGGTTGCGCCCACATTCGTACCTTTAGAGTCATTATACCAAGATACATTTTTACGTTCACATACTAACTGGCAACGGTGTTCCAGCCCTTTAAACTCAATCAATGTCTCGATCATCGGCTCCATCGGCAAACCAAAGCCATAACCAATCGCCAAGGCAGCCAATGCATTCGCCTGATAATGCCGGCCTAACACAGGCAATTCACGTACGGGCATTAACAGTTGATCTTCAAAAGCCAAATAAAATTCGCCATTTTTATTTAACAACCCAAACTCATCCGGGCCTGGTCTTTTTAAGGTAAAATGCAACTTGCGTTCAATCTGTTGATCATCCACTTCTGTCGCAGGGTCGTCACGATTACATACAGCTACCTGACAGTGCGAATACACGCGATGCTTAGCTAAACGATAATCCTGTAATGTCCCATAACGATCCATATGATCAGGCGTCACGTTTAAAATCGTCGCAACTTTGGGTGCTAGGGAGTATGTTGTCTCTAATTGAAAACTCGACAACTCCAATACATACACATCGGGATCGGGCGTTGTTAGCAAATCTAACGCAGGCACCCCCAAGTTCCCGCCGACCTGCGTACGCAACCCGGCCATCTTCGCCATTTCTCCAACCAACGTAGTTACCGTACTTTTTGCATTCGTCCCCGTGATAGCAATAACAGGCGCTTTTACGACTTCCGCAAATAACTCAATATCACCCACAACGGATGTGCCACGGGAAATTTGTCGTGCAATAGCAGGCTCTTGAATAGAGATACCGGGACTCACAATAAGCTTAACCGCCTTGTCTAGCAAACCATTATCCAAGCGACCTAATACTGTCTCTATATTGGGATAAATCTGCTGAAAATGCGCCAAATTAGGTGGATTAGCACGCGTATCTGCAACCGCAATAGGGATTTGTTGCTGCGTTAAATAGCGCGCACACGACATTGCTGTCGCCCCTAATCCAACAATAACATGTAAATCTTGAGACATAGTTTTTATTCCATTAACGCAGTTTTAATGTAGCTAAACCACATAATACTAACACAAAAGTAATAATCCAGAATCTAACAATCACACGCGGTTCTGGCCATCCTTTCAATTCAAAATGATGATGAATGGGCGCCATACGAAAAATCCGCTTACCGGTTAATTTAAATGAAGCCACTTGCAAAATTACAGACACTGTTTCTAATACGAAAACACCACCCATCAATAACAATACCAGCTCTTGGCGCACAATAACGGCTAAAATTCCTAAAGCAGCACCAAGCGATAATGCGCCCACATCCCCCATAAAAACTTGCGCCGGATAGGTATTAAACCATAAGAAGCCTAAACCAGCGCCGACAAGCGAACCACAAAATACCACAACTTCACCTACGCCAGGCACATAAGGAATCGCCAAATAACTAGCGAAATGACTATTACCTGTGGCATAGGCAAAAATAGCTAAAGCACCCGCCACCATCACCGCTGGCAAAATAGCAAGACCATCTAAACCATCTGTTAAATTCACTGCATTACTGGTTCCCACAATGACAAAATAGGTAAAAACAATAAAAAAAGGCCCCATGGGTAACAACATATGCTTGAAAAACGGGAAAACAAGCTGTGTTTCAACGGGTAAGTGCGCCGTAAAATAGAGATAACATGCCGCTCCCAAGGCTAAAACAGATTGAAAAAAATATTTGCGCCGAGCAGACAACCCTTTACTATTTTTCAAAAATAATTTGAGGTAATCATCCCACCAACCAATAGCACCAAAACCCAGCGTCACTACTAACACTAGCCAAACATAGCGATTGGATAAATCACTCCAGAGCAACGTGCTAAGCGTAATAGCAACCAATACCAAAGCACCTCCCATGGTAGGCGTGCCTGCTTTAGATAAATGGCTTTGTGGTCCATCATTGCGGATAAATTGCCCTACATGGTGCTGACTTAAACGTCGAATCATGGTGGGTCCCACCAATAACGCCACTATTAACGATGTCAACGTCCCTAAAATAGCTCGCAACGTCAGGTATTGAAAAACGTGAAACACATGGAAGTATTTCGCTAAATATTCACTCAGCCATAATAACATTCATTTTCTCCAAAAACGGGGGCCAATTGGCCCCCAATAATCCTAAACAGACAAATTTTGTTGTACTTTTTCTATATCACTAAAAGGTATTTTTGTATCACCAATCTGCTGGTAAGTTTCAGCACCCTTACCCGCCACCAAAATACAATCACCGGGCTTAGCACATTGTATAATTTCTTGAATCGCTTTAGAACGATCATGTTGCACAATTATTTTATCAGGCTGTGCAAATCCCTGCATAATATCTGCTACTATCACTTGGGATGACTCATATCGAGGATTATCATCCGTCACAATGACATGATCCGCATATTGTTCAGCAATCTTTGCCATCATTGGCCTTTTACCTTTATCCCTATCACCCCCACAACCAAAAATACAATATAAATCCCCTTGGCAGTGCTGCTTTAACGCAATCAGCACTTTTTCTAAGGCATCTGGCGTATGAGCATAATCCACAATCACTAACGGTTGCGCTTGACCGCCAAATGTTTGCATACGTCCTGAGACAGGCTGCACGTTTGCAAGGCTCGCAAGCGCCGCTTTAAACGGCACATCCAGCAAACACAGCGTCGTTAATATCGCTAACATATTACTAAGATTAAAAAGACCTATTAATTGCGTCTGCAATTCACCCACACCCCACGGCGTATGAACTTCTGCACACAGTCCCACCCCATCCAACTGCACCTGACCCGCATAAATCAATGGCACACCCACTGCAGATGTTGGTTTCAAACTGTATGCATATGTTTTTTTATGCCCTCTTAGCGACTCTACTAATGTTTTACCAAAAGGGTCATCCACATTAATCACCGCATATTGTAGCAATGCATTATCAAACAATCGTCGTTTAGCGGCACCATAAGCTGCCATATCACCGTGATAATCCAAATGATCGCGCGTCAGATTAGTAAAAATAGCCACTTCAAAAGGGACACTATCCACACGCCCTTGATCAAGGCTATGTGATGACACTTCCATACCCACAGTCGTTGCACCTTGCTGCAAGAAATTAGCAAACAAGGCTTGTAATGTTAACGCATCGGGGGTAGTTAAACTGCTTGGTTTGATTTGACCAAATAGACCATTTCCAATGGTGCCAATGATGCCGCACACAGCACCGAGTTGATGTAAAGCACTCGCAAGAAAATGCGAGCAAGATGTTTTACCATTAGTACCTGTAATACCGACAATACGTAATTTCTCTGCTGGATTCCCATAAAAATTGGCTGCAATACGACCAAGACAATGATGTAAATTTTTGATAGGAAAAATTGGCACACCCTGCTGAAAAAATGGTTGATCTCCGTGAGACGTTGCCTCCGCCACAACAGCAGTGACACCTTTCGCAATCACATCAGCAATAAATTGTCGGCCATCCAGATGAGTACCTTGGCAGGCAAAAAACACATCGCCTGGTTTAGCTGAACGGCTATCAAGAACGAGTCCAGTGATATCTCGATCACATGATGCAGAAACATCACAAAAAGAATGTAACAACGTAGATAACTTCATAGGCGCCGTCAGCTATTGTAGCCCGTATGGAGCGCAGCATAATACGGGATTTTGTGCATACCATCCCGTATTACGCTGCGCTCCATACGGGCTACATGACATCGGTGTTATGCCGAATTCGGCACTGCTTTTTTCTCTAATGCTTCCATATCGTCAGGTGGAACATTCAGTATCCGTAATGTTCCTTCCATAATTTTTTCAAAGATAGGCGCTGAAACAAAACTCGCATAATAATGCTTACCTCTGGGATCATGAATCACCACAGCCACAATAAGCCGTGGATTCGTCACAGGTGCGATACCAACAAAAGTGGATGTATAACGATGCTTTTGATACCCATGCACACCTGCCATCAACGCTGTTCCGGTTTTACCAGCAATGCGATAGCCTGGCACACGAGCTAATTCACCTGTTGCGCCTTTGCCAGTTGTGACTGTTTCAAGTAATGCCAGCATTTGTTTTGCAATACGCGGTTCAATTACTCGTTCACCCATAGGCTCTTTATCAACTTTTAATAATGATACCGGCAACTTCATCCCATTATTAGCAAAAACAGAATACGCCTGTGCTAATTGCAGTGGGGTTACTGAAACTCCATAACCAAATGATAATGTGGCCACGGTAAACGGCGCCCAACGCGGATGATTGACTAAAGAACCCGCTTGCTCACCAGGGAACCCAATGTTTGTTGTTTCGCCAAACCCAATGCGGTGTAAAAAGCCCCACAACTGTGTTGGCGGCATAGAAAGAACAATCTTAGTCGTACCGATGTTACTTGATAACTGCAGAATTTGTGCAACATTAATTTTGCCATTATTGTGTTCATCGCGAACCAAATGATGATCGACTCGCATCCAGCCAGGATGGGTATCAATCACCGTATTAGGGTCAAGACCACCTTCCAGTGCACTGGCAATACTAAACGCTTTCATAGTTGAACCAGGTTCAAATGAATCCGTTACAGCTCTATTTCGATAAACTTCACTTTGGTGTACTAAACGATTATTTGGATTAAAAGAGGGTTGATTAACCATTGCTAAAATTTCGCCGGTTTTTGTATCTAAAACCACAACTGAGCCAGAGGTTGCTGCATTAACTTTCATGCCATCCAGTAATTCACGATAAGCAAGATATTGGATGCGACGATCAATACTAAGCTTTAAATCTTTACCAGGTATTTGCTCTTGCAGGGTTTTTAACTCTGTCACTGTTCGTCCAAGCCGGTCTTTAATGACAGACTTTTTCCCTGATACACCGGCCAACCACCGATCATAAACTAATTCCAATCCTTCTTGGCCTTTATCATCAATATTGGTGAGCCCAATAACATGTGCAGCTACTTCACCCTCCGGATAGTAACGTTTATATTCTTCCTGTAAGTACAGCCCTGGTTGTTTCTGTTTTGCAATATTTGCCGCGATTTCAGGCGCGACACTGCGTTTAAGATACAAAAACTCTCGATGCTTTGTTTTTGCGTGTTGAATCAAGGAAAGCAACTCTACTGGGTGCATCGTCAGCGCTTCTGCAAGAAACGTTATATTGCCTGGGCTTGCTATAAAATCCCGTGGATTTACCCAAACAGAATAGACAGAGGTACTTACCGCTAGTGGATAACCATTTCTATCAACAATCATGCCACGAAATGCTGGCGCATTCAGTGTACGCACAACGCGCGCATTACCTTCATGCTGCAAAAAAACCTGTTTTAGAATCGTCAAATCGACAACGCGAACAACCAATCCAAAGATCACAAATAGAATAATTGTGATTAAAAAATAAAAACGCCACGGGATAAAAAAAACATTGGTTCTAGATTTCACGCGTCATATCAATCCTAATATTAGGAACGTGTAAATACTTATTCAGCAACAACCACGACTGACTTACCTGCTGGAAAAACCATATTTAGTTTATCTTCGGCAATTTGTTGAACACGCGCCTGCATCATCCATGTGCTCTTTTCAAGTAACAACTGCCCCCACTGCACATGCATATGATCACGCTCAACTTGTGTTTGCTGCAAACTAGCATTCAAACCACGCGTTTGGTTAGTCACATACACCATACTCAACGCGGAAGTTATGATAACTAGCATTAAGATAATTATTGAAACCTGAGCTCTTTCCAATAGAAAAGAAACCGCCCAACCGCGAGACAATACACCTTGGTTAAACATGCGAGCTGCTGCATTCATGATAGCTTCTCCGCAATTCGTAAAATAGCACTACGAGCACGTGGATTAAAAGCAATTTCACGCGCACTCGGCTTAATTGCACGACCAAGACGCTTCAATCGTCGCTTATACATCGCTTGTTTTATTGGCATCCCTGCCGGGAAAACATCCCCTTGTTCATGACGTTGAATAAAACGCTTCACTAAACGATCCTCTAATGAATGAAAGCTAATCACTGCCAAACGCCCACCCACTGTTAACGCTTCTAAGCTTTGCGCTAACACCTGTTCCAAATCATCCAATTCTTGATTAACCGCGATACGTATAGCTTGAAAACTACGTGTTGCTGGATGCTTGCCTTTCTGCCAACGAGGTATCGCGGCTGAGACAATTTCAGCGAGCTGCTTCGTTGTTGTCATCGGGGCTTCTTGACGTTTCGCAACAATTGAGCGAGCAATACGACGTGAAAAACGTTCTTCGCCATATTCCCACAACACATTGGCTAGTGTATTTTCTTCAACAGTTGCCAACCATTCAGCTGCATCCATGCCTTGTGAAGAATCCATACGCATATCTAACTTTCCATCACGCATAAAACTAAAACCACGATCTGGATCATCCAATTGTGGTGAGGAAACCCCTAAATCCAAGAGAATTCCATCCACTTTACCGAAACAACCTTCGCGCTCTAGATAGGCTTGCAACGTAGCAAATGAACCATGTGCAATAGAAAAACGCGCGTCTTTTACAAACAGCTTGCGCGCATGCGTAATTGCTTCTGGATCCTTATCGAGTGCAAATAAGCGTCCATGGGTACCCAACTGATTGAGAATAGCTTGCGAATGACCACCACGACCGAAAGTAGCGTCAACGTACATACCACCCGGCTTGATAGCGAGGTTTTCTAATACCTCATCCAGCAATACCGGAAGATGTTTACCTACTTCTTCGTTCATTCGACAAGCCACCATATCAAACCTCTCATCCAGAGAATCACACTATAAGGAGAGCGATTTCACTTCATCTGGCAAATCACCCGCTAAATTGGACTCATCATCCAACCATTCATCGCGACGTTTTTGCCAATGACCATCATCCCACAATTCAAATTTATTGCCTTGTCCAACCAACATCGCACGCTTATTCAAACTTGCATATTCACGCAACAGTGGTGGCAACAAAATGCGACCATGGCCATCGAGTTCAGCCTCAGTGGCGTGACCTATTAACAAGCGTTGAATACGGCGTGCGGCTGGGTTAAAACTTGGCAGTGCTGCCAATTTTCTTTCTATCTCTTCCCAAGCAGCGATAGGATACATCAATAAACAGCGTTCTTCGGTATCAATCGTCAACACGATGCAACCACGACTGTCTTGTTGCAGACGATCGCGATAGCGAGTAGGCATCACCATCCTACCCTTTTCATCTATGTTTACGCCGTTGACACCTCTATACACAGTTATGTCTCCGTCGAAGCCTCGGGAAAGTTACACTATTCTGTATGACTAATATACCACTATTTCCCACAATACACCACTTTTTACCACAAAAGTTTTCCGTAGTCGCTTGATTATATGAGAGCTTCCCACTTAGGGCTTCTACTAATATCACATAGGGTGATTTACGAAAAAAGACAAAATGCAGCAAATAGAAAAAAGAAGAGTCAGCCAATAAGCCGGGTTCTGTCATGGACAGTCATTTATCTGGGATGTTTGTCACCAAACACCTCAAGCAACCTACCCGAGCTAAGTGTGGGTCACACCGTATGAATACCGAAGTATTCACGTAAGCTCCTATTTGGTCTTGCTCCGAGTGGGGTTTTCCTTGCCACAACTGTTACCAATTGCGCGGTGCGCTCTTACCGCACCTTTTCACCCTTACCGATTATTTTGCAATAACAGGCGGTTTATTTTCTGTGGCACTTTCCGTAGGCTTTCACCTCCCAGGCGTTACCTGGCACTTTACCCTGCGGAGCCCGGACTTTCCTCCATCTCACACCTAAATCAACATCTTGCAATGTTGATTTAGACACGAAACAGCGACTGTCTCGGCCAACTCAAGGCGTAGAATAGCCTATTTCAGTAAATTTGAGTAGGATTTTATCTCGAAAACAACAGATCCTAGATTATCAAATGGCCTGTGGTAGGATAATAGAAAAGTACCAAGGAGAAACCTTATGACAACTTACATGAGAAAAGCAAAACCAATGCTACTTCCAAAAATTGGTTTTTTCCTTATTTTATTAGCACTCAGCGTTAACGCCTGCGAAGCAAGAGTTGCTGTTGGCGTTGGTCTAAATTTTGGCGCTCCCGCTTATGCACCAGCCCCTGTTTACTATGGACCACCACCCAGGGGTTACTATGGTCCAGCACCTGAGTATTATGAGGAACCCATAGAGGATGTTGAATGGGTACCACGCCACTTCGAAGATGGTTACTGGGTTCCTGGGCGCTATGTGGAATATGTGATTAACCCACCAGGACCTGATTTTATGTGGGTTAAAGGTCACTGGGACAACTATCATCATTGGCATCATGGGTATTGGCATCAATACTAACGTACCTTTCGTGAACGGACACGAGGGGCTTATTGATTGTTTGAGGATATTAGGTATTTTTAAGACGCAATGCCAACTCATACACATCATTTTTTTTCTGGCCAGTGATTTTACTAGCCAGTTCAACAGCTTGTTTTAGCGGTAAATCAGCTAATAAAATCTGTAAAATCCGCTGCATTTCTTGCTCCATATCATCAGAAACAGTTTGCAAACCAGCAACAATCACGACAAATTCACCTCGTTGCTGATTCGCATCCGCCAACACCCATGGAATCAATTGGCCCAGCGCATCAGACTTAATCGTTTCAAATAATTTCGTGATTTCTCGCGCAAGCACAACTTGTCTATCATCACCAAATACCTGCTGCATTGCCAATAACAAGTCCATAATACGATGCGGGGCTTCGTAAAAAATTATCGTGCGTGATTCATGGCGCAGTTTTTCTAAGCACTGCAAACGCGCTCCGGATTTCGCTGGTAAAAAACCCTCAAAAGTAAATTTATCTGTTGGCAATCCCGCCACACTCAATGCAGCAATAGCAGCACAAGGACCCGGCAATGGCATTACTTTAATACCGGCTACTCTTGCCTCGCGGACTAAATAGTATCCGGGATCACTAATCAACGGCGTTCCTGCATCACTAATTAATGCAATCGATTCACCCTGCTTTAACCGATCAAGAAGCGCTGCTGTTCGTTCACGTTCATTATGTTCGTGCAAAGCAAATAGTGGGGTTTTAATGCCATAATGTTGCAACAAAGGCTGACTATGACGCGTATCTTCAGCAACAATACAATGCACCGATTTTAACGTCTCAATTGCACGAAAGGTTATGTCACCCAAATTACCAATAGGCGTGGCAACAATATATAAAATACCTAAACTATTTATATTCATACGCTGAAATGTTATCTTCTGTTATTCATTAACGTTACACGAAATAGGCATTCTATGAGAAAAACTACCACGCTTCTCTATTGTGCATTACTCAGCAGCCTGCTACTCACTAGCTGCAGCACCACTCACCACATACAACCAATGAGCGGTAATACTCCCTCATCTACACTCGGAAATCCAGAATTTTGGCAAAGTAATACCGAAACAACCTGGGTTAAGCTTCAGCAAACGCCGCTCGATAAACTAATCGCCAGTCAAAATACCTCCGATGCCACTGAAGCCGGCTGGATTAAACTCGCCATTATCAGCAAACGTTATAGCGCGGATACCAAACAATTAGCGCGCGAACTACTCGCATGGCGCAACGAATATTCAGCCCACCCAGGCAATCAATTACTACCAAACGATACGACGCTCAATAGTTTAATGAATAATACACCGCCCAGACATGTTGCTCTCTTACTCCCATTAAGTGGCAAATTTGCCAGCATGGGCAATGCAACACGTAATGGTTTTATGAGCGCCTACAACCAAGAACATGCAAAAACAACCTACCCACAAGATGTTGCCTTTTATGATACCAATAGCAATGCCAACATGACCGCTCTTTATCAAGAAGCCGTCAGTAAAGGTGCTGATATGGTAATCGGACCATTAACCAAAGACGATGTTAAACAACTCACCAGTCAAGGTAGCTTTACAGTACCAACACTCGCATTAAATTATACGGATATTTGGTATGGCTCGTTACCAAAGAATCTTTATCAATTTGGATTATCCCCCAATGATGAAGCCAAACAAGTGGCTGACAAAGCCCGCGAGTCAGGACACACGCACGCCATTATCATTGCTCCACAAACAGAATGGGGACAATCAGTTGCGAAAACACTCTCTTCTCGTTGGGAGTCCGATGGCGGCAAAGTTGCAGACACTTATTTTTTCACCCCAAAATCTAACTTATCAAACGATATACCGGCGTTACTACATATCAATACCAAAGAAGATCGTGAAAAAACACGCGATCAAGACAGCAAGGCTGAGCTAGCACAACAACGACGCCAGGATTTTGACGTTGTTTTCTTATTGGCGCCACCGCAATCAGCTCGTCAAATTGTACCTTTATTACGGTTTTATTATGTCGATAAGACCGCTATCTATTCGACATCCGTCATTTACTCTGGCACGCCACAACCACAAAAAGACATGGATCTCAATGGCGTCACCTTCTGTGAAATCCCCTGGTCACTTGCTCGCTATGGTATTTCATCAGACAGCGCCGGACGGTTGGTTGCCGTTGGTCATGATGCTTATTTGATTAGCAGTGATTTAGCACGGTTTGTAGTCTTACAACAATTCCCACTGTATGGTGCAACAGGTGCTATTACTCTGACACCACAAAATCAGTTTTATCGACGCTTAGCTTGGACACAATTTCATAATGGACAAGCTTAAAACTCAGCAAACAGGACAGCTTGCTGAAAAACAGGCGTGCGATTATTTACAACGACAAGGCTTGCGTTTGATAGAATGCAACTATCGTACGCGAGCCGGTGAAATAGACCTCATCATGCAAGACAAAGAAGATATTGTCTTTATTGAGGTGCGCCTTCGCAATAATCGTCACTTTGGTAGTGGCATTGACAGTATTGATTATTCAAAGCAACAAAAGATCGTAAAAACCGCTATGCATTATCTCTCAGAAAAACAATTACTCGATACAGTAAATTGTCGCTTTGATGTAATTGGCATAAGCTACCGTCAACCCAAGGTAGAAATAGAATGGATCCAAGATGCTTTTTCTACCGACGACTTCTAAGACAACCTCATGACGACAACGATAACTGAACGCTTAAAACATAACTTTAGCGAAAGCATTCAAACCAAAATCAATGCAGCGGATATGATTTCCGATATCCTCGCCATCGCCTGCGAAAAAGTTGTTCAATGCTTGCTAGATGGTCACAAAATCATGAGCTGCGGGAACGGCGGCTCTGCCTGTGATGCAACACGCTTTTCCTCTCAAATGCTCAATCGCTTCAAACACGAGCGACCCAGCTTACCCGCCATTGCCTTAACTGCTGATCTTGCCACCCTGACCTCTATTGCCAATGATTATAGTTACAATGATGTGTTTGCTAAACAAATCAGGGCATTAGGACAGGCAGGTGATATTTTATTGGCCATTTCTACCAGTGGGAATTCAGGCAATATCCTTAACGCCATCAAAGCTGCACATGACAAAAATATGATAGTTATTGCCTTAACTGGCGCAGATGGTGGTAAAATACCCAGCATATTACGTGATGATGATATTGAAGTACGCGTACCGGCAAATGAAGTAGCACGTATCCAAGAAACTCATTTACTCATTATTCACAGTATTTGCGATATCGTCGATTTACAGTTATTTGGCCACGGAGACATTGTTACATGAAAAAAGTTATTGCTTTACTCACCATTACCCTGTCATTGCAGGGCTGCATTTTTGTTGTTGGAGCAGCCGCAGGTGCTGCCGCTGTTTCTGCTGTCTATGATCACAGAAAAATTGAACAAGTCACGCAAGATAACAACATCAACAATAAAGTCATAGATAAAATTAATATGGTTCCTGGATTGAAAGAAGGCACTCATATTAGCGTCACCACATTTAATAATGTCGTGCTACTCGCTGGTGAGTCTACAACGCCAGAGCTGCGCCAACAAGCCGAGGAAGCAGCGCGCACCGTTCCAGATGTGACGCAAGTTTACAATCGCATCATGATTCAAGGTGCTAGCTCATCACTCTCGCGCACCAGTGATTCTTGGATCACAACAAAAATTAAAACCAAAATGCTTGCCACTAAAGGCCTACAATCTGGCTCTATCAAAGTAGTCACCGAAAATGGCACCGTGTATTTAATGGGTGTTGTTAGCAGAGATCAAGCTGATACAACTGCCGAGATTGCACGACAAGTTTCCGGCGTCCAAGAAGTTGTGAAAATTTTTCAATATACAAACTAGTTCAGATCACAGAGCCACGCGCGTTAACAAGCGTCACAAGCATCAAACGCTCCCTCACGGTCGCGGCTCTGATTGAATAAACCAATTTGGATGATATAACCATTCGGTGATCAAATGAAGAAACCACCCATTCTCATGAAATTCGCCTATCCAATATTCATCAGTTGCTTACTGCAAGGCTGTATAACCACGGTCGCCACCAGCGGCGCACAAGCGGCTTATCAACATAAAAGCATACAAGACACCTTACAAAACCAATACATCACGACGCAAGTTGACCGAGAAATCCATTGGAAAACCGACAAATACCAAACCAGCCGCGTTGCAGTCAGTACATTTAATAATATCGTTATCTTAACCGGCCAAGTGCCATCCCAAAAGCTGCATGATGACCTTGTTAGAATCGCCAAGCAAGTGCCTGATGTAAGCGAAGTTTACAACCTGACTACAGTGAATAGCCCCGCTTCTACTTTGACACAGCTGAGCGATTCATGGATTACAACCAAAATCAAAACACAACTCATTGCCGCGAATGAGATTGATCCCGATCAGATTAAAGTCATTACTGAAAATGGTACTGTCATCCTAATTGGTACCGTCTACCCCGATCAAGCAGATATTGCTACAGATATTGCTCGCTCAACTGACGGCGCGCAACATGTCATCAGGATTTTTTCTTACCTGCACCTCAGCAAATCCCCTGTGCATAGTGCGCTAGGATAAAATCAGCAATGAGCACCGAAGACAACGATAAAATTATTGCAGAATTGAAAGCTGAGATTGAAGCACTGCGTACGGTTATTTCCATGACACCGGGAAATGTCTATTGGAAAAACACTGACAACATTTATATGGGCTGCAATAACAATGTTGCGAATCTTCTCAGCTTTTCCTCATTTGAAGATATTGTTGGTAAATCAGCAGCTGATATCATGCCCGCTGAGTTAGCAAAGGAAATTGACCAAACAGATCTTAGTGTTATTTTGAATGGCCAAGAGGTTTGTGTAGAAGAAGTGGGCTATCACGCAGATGGCACCACACCTGCTGTCTACTTATCCAGAAAAGTACCTCTGCATGACCGCAATCAACAAATAAAAGGCATGCTAGGAATTTCTTTTGATATTACTGAACGTAAAAAATTTGAAGAAACATTACGCATAGCAAAAGAAAAAGCGGAAGCCGCCAATCGCGCCAAGTCACAATTTCTCGCCATGATTAGTCATGAGCTACGCACACCACTCACCAGCATTCTTGGATTTGCCAACCTGTTAGAAAGCGCTTTACCCCAACACGAAAAACAAGAATACATTAAACATATTGCCAATTCGGGCGCCTACTTACTGTCATTGATTAACAGCGTTCTTGATTATAACAAGCTTGAGAATAATAAATTTGAACTCACACAACTGCCATTTAATCTCAAAGAATTAATTGAAAGCGTCATTAATATGTTAAGTAGCAATGCCAAATTAAAAAACTTACCACTTATTTTTGGGTTCCCCGACAACATCCCGCAACAAATGATAGGAAATAGCCGCGCATTACGACAAATATTGATTAATTTAATTGGCAACGCCATTAAATTCACTGAAAAAGGCCAGGTGACTGTGAGTATTCACTTACTTAAACAGACAGAAGATCACATCAATGTGCAAATTATTGTAACTGATACTGGCGTTGGCATCCCAAGTAATGAACAACAGTATATATTTAAACGTTTTTATCAACTTGGCAATGTCTATACTCGCAATGCCAGCCTCACTGGCACCGGCCTCGGTTTAGCGATTGTTAAAAAATTAATAAAATTATTAAAAGGAAAAATCACCGTCGAATCCAAGGTTAATCAAGGCAGTACATTTACGGTTACCTTACCTTTTCAATTAAATTTACATACCTCGCTCCCCTGGTTACCTTATGCAAGCAATGTTAAAATTCTTGTTATACAAGACAAAATTTTACGAAATAATATTCATACGATGCTTGAAAATACAATGTATGATACCAGCTCAAGCAAAGAAGCCATTAGCACGCTCTTATCAGCGCACCGTAGTTTACAACACTACGATATTGTTCTCATTGATGACAATCTTAAATTCGCCGACCCAGATAATTTATTTAAAAATATACGCCAACAAAATCAGCTGCAGCAACCACTATTGATTTTATTAACATCCGAATCAACCGCAACAAACTCGCTATTTTCTGAAATCCAACTTCAGCCAGACTCAACGGATATTATTGCCTTTCAGGAAAATCTGCGACTAGCGTGGGAAAACTGGTTGGCTAATTCCGGAAAATTCATTGGTCCTTCTCAAAATACTAGAAACCCCTATGTTTTACTCATTGAAGATAACCAGCTTATTCAAATCATTCATACACACATGCTAGAAGAATTAGGCTGCAAAGTGGATGTAACGGATTCTGCAAACGATGCATTGAATATGCTACCCAACCAATATGATATGTTATTTGTCGATATTGGCTTACCGGATATTGCGGGATTCGAATTGATTCAAAAAATCAGACAGCAACATAGTGGCTATACACAAATGCCGATTGTTGTTTTAACTGGCTATTCAGAAGATGAAGAACGTGACAGATGTTTGCGGGTAGGTGCCAATGAAGTGGCAATTAAGCCAGTCAGCAAAGACACCTTACAAAACATCATTGATCGTTATATTATCCGGAATTAAAACTATTAGTTTTCAACAACAGATGGCCGAAGCCCAGGTGAGCGTATCTGGCTAGTAGAAGCACTGGTGCTGGTAGCGCTACCCGCCGCAACATGAGCACCCTGCTGTGAAATCTGGGGTTTAAATAAAGCTGCGCGTCGCAACTGCTGCTTGGCTTCCTGATAAGCAGCCAAATTCATGGCGACATCTACTTTCTTTTCGAGAACTGCTGCT
>Ga0206815_1095_pt1 | contig 24986 bp, 14 predicted proteins | sample Alteio_BWOrgCont_91_FD_152864 | JGI IMG/M metagenome (GOLD analysis project Ga0206815, IMG submission 152864) | Enriched cells from forest soil in Barre Woods Harvard Forest LTER site, Petersham, Massachusetts, United States -... | ecosystem: Environmental > Terrestrial > Soil > Temperate forest >...
CTTGCACGCCCAGAGAGAAGAAGCAGGTGGTTACGAAGAGGTACTGCGTCCTGAAGGAAAGCCTCACCAATAAGTTTGTCGACAGCATTGTGCCGCCCGACATCTTCTCTTATCGAATGCAGCTCCCCGTTCGCACTGAAGAGCGCCGCAGCGTGCAATCCGCCAGTTTCTTTGAAAGCTGCCTGCTCTGGCTGAAGCTGTTGAGGAAGTGTAGAAAGAATGTCCGAGCGAATCATGAAATTATCGTGCTGCGGCAACGGGCAGAGAGCCCTAAGAGCCAACAGAGACGCCTTGCCGCAGACACCACAACTCGAAGTTGTGTAGAAGTTTCTTTCCAGGGTAGACATGCTCACTTCGACCTCGGGTGAAAGTTCTACTCGAATCACCTGTGACCGCAGTCCCGAGGGAAGAGCTACCTGCCTGGCATCGGCTCCGCCCTGGAGCGCTGTTTTGACTGCGTATGGTGTTCCGATCGAGGCAATGTGCGTCACATCGCGCACAACACCCTCTGTCATCAAAAAACCAGCGGCTAGTTCAGCGTCATTGCCTGGCGTTCGCATGGTGATCGAAATCGACTTGAACTTGCGATCATCAGCAGCTCCATATACAAGTTGAATCTCAAGCGGCTCCTCTACGGCAACGGCATCTTGCAACATGGAGATTTCGCCGCGCTTCACACGCAAAATCTCCGCAGACCTTACCGAAGTATTTGTACCACTGAACGAGGCATCAGTTTGCACTTCATCGGAGGGCCGATGCTCGAGTTGAACTTCAGGAGGACTCATTTGGGGCCAGCCGCCGATTCGGACTTACTGTCGCTCGCTCCCAGTGAGGCGCCAAATATTTGCGCCAGCGAAAGACCAAGACCTGCGGCCCGCCGGACTTCTTTGCTGCAAGCAGAGCGAAGAAGCTTCCAAAGCGAAGGTGTACGCGTCTCGGCTTCCTTGACCGCAGCGTGAACGCGGTCTGCATCGATAGACGTCAGTGCGCTTCCAAGAATCATCGCGATGCGCAAAGCTGTCACGGCTTGTTTGGAGCTCACTACATCGGTCACCTTGGCGATCACAGTGTTCTCCGCACTTAGAAGCCCATTGACAAGGTCGAGGGCTCCCGTATCGTGAAGGCGCTGCAGCAGGTCATACGCTTCAAGGACTGCTTCGGCGTGCTCCCGTGGAGCGCTCTCGATGCGGCGAACCAAATCTAAGCGTGAATCGGGCGGCGTAAAGGTATGGAACTCCACAGCGACGGCCATATTATTTGCTCCCTGCCGGTGCAGCCGGCTGAATCTGAACAAGTGAAGGTTCCCCTGGAAAGTGATAGTCGGCGCGCTTCCACTTCCTCTCTACCTCTACTCCCATCTGCGGAGTGGGCTTGCCTGAATAGCGAAAATTGAGCGGGCGCAGAGGATTTTCTCCACGCTCAGGCAGGATTTCCATCTTTACTGCTGTTTCCTTGTAGGCAGGTGTGTGCGTCGCCGGATCGACGTAATTTCCGGATAGCAAATTTACGTGAGAAGTGAGGGGCAGATAGACCTGCTTCGCCTCGACACGATCCGTCACAAGGACCTTCACCTTCACCGCACCATAACGGTTCACCAGGCGAACCCATTGTCCTGAAGCGATCGACCTCTCGTGAGCAAGTTCAGGAGAAATCTCCACGTAGCTCTCCGGGGTTTCCAGATAGATTCCAGGCACTCTATTGGTCATGTTGCCTTCGTGGAAGTGCTCCAACTGACGGCCATTGTTGAGAAACAGGTCAAACTCGGAATCAGGGGGATCTGAAGGCTCGTGATAGACGAGTGGATAAAGACGGGCTTTTTTGTCTGGAAAAGCGAATCCCTCTGTATAAAGAAGTGGCTGATCCGTGCCGTCTAGTGCGACGGGCCACTGCAGCGTGTTATAGCCCTCAAGGCGTTCGTAACTGCATCCTGCATAGAGCGGAGACAGCGATGCGAGTTCTGTCATGATCTCCGATGGGTGCTGATAGTTCCATGGAGCCCCCATCTTCTGCGCGAGCGACTGCGTAATCTTCCAGTCGGCACGGCTGTCGCCAAGTTCTGGCAGGGCCTGATAAAAGCGCTGAATGCGACGTTCCGTACTGGTAAAAGTGCCATCCTTTTCTAAAGCGGGAGCGGCAGGGAGAATCACGTCAGCGTAACGGCAGGTCTCGGTGAAAAAGATGTCCTGTACGACGAAGAAATCGAGCTTCTCAAACGCGCCTGCAACGAGATTGGAATTCGAGTCGGCATAGACCATATCTTCGCCGGCAAGATACATTGCCAGCAGCTTTCCTTCGTGAATGGCTTCGACCATCTCGTGATTATCGAAACCGCGAACGCCCGGCAACTTCACTCCCCAACCCTTTTCAAAGCTCGTTCGCACCTTGTCGTCCGTGACGCTCTGATAGCCGGGAAAAGTATTCGGCGCAGCTCCGATATCTCCAGCGCCCTGCACGTTGTTATGCCCGCGCAAGGGATAGGCTCCGGTTCCTGGACGCATGTAATTGCCGGTTACGAGCAGAAGATTGGAGATCGCGGTAGAAGCATCTGACCCATCCGTATGCTGGGTTATCCCCATTGCCCAGAGAACGCACATCGTCTCTGCCTGAGCAATCTCAGTGGCGACGCTATGCAGTGTATCGAGGGGAACGTCACAAACCTCCGCTGCATACTCCATCGTGAAGGGATCGAGGCTCTTTCGATACTCGTCAACGTTGTTCACCCACTTCTCAAGGAAATCCAGTTTCGCAAAGCCGTTGTCGAACATGTACCGGCTCATCGCAGAAAGCCATGCGAGATCGGTACCGGGCCGCGGACGGAAGAAAATGTCAGCGCGCTCTGCCATCTCGTGCATGCGCACATCGGCGACGATCATCCGCTGTCCGTGCAGTTTGTGCGCACGCTTTACTCGAGTGGCTATGACTGGATGCGATTCTGCTGTGTTCGATCCGACAATCAAGACCAGCTTGGCTTCGCCCATGTCTTCAATGGAACCGCTATCCCCTCCATATCCCACAGTTCTGAAAAGACCCTGCGTAGCGGGGGCCTGACAATAGCGCGAGCAATTGTCGACGTTGTTTGTTCCGATTACGCTTCGAGCAAACTTCTGCATCAGGTAACCATCTTCATTACTGGCCTTGGAGGAGACAATGACTGCAATTGAGTCGGGTCCATGCTCCTGTTTGATCGCTCCTAAACGCTGCGCGATCAGGCTGAGTGCTTCCTCCCACGAAGCCTCACGAAAGCCGTTCTCATGCCGAATCAGCGGGCGCTGCAACCGGTCCTTGCTGTTCACAAAGTCCCAGCCGAACTTACCTTTCACGCAGGTGGAAATCTGATTTGATTCGCCATGCAGAGGAACAATCTTCAAGATGTGACGGTCACGTGTCCACACGTCATAGCTGCAGCCAACACCACAATACGTGCAAACAGTCTTTGTACGGTCAATGTGCTCTTCGCGCATCTTGGCCTCAGTCTGCGATACCTGCATAACGGGGCCATAGCCCATCTCAGGCTCCAGCTCTTTCACAACGTCGATGAGCTTATTTAAAGAGTCCGTCGGAATCGAAGTCAAAAAGCCGGCTTCGCCTAACATCGACCGCTCCATGAGCGCGTTGCAAGGGCAGACGGTAATGCAATGCCCGCAGGAGACGCAGCTTGAGCCGCCGATCTGCATCCCGCCATCCCAGAGAACGCGTGGGTGGTCCAACTCCCATCCGATGGAAAGAGTTTCATTCACTTCTACCGTCTGGCAGGCCTGCACGCATTGCCCACAGAGGATGCATTGGCTGGGGTCGTAGCGATAGAACGGGTTGGACATGTCCACTTCATACGGCTTAGCCGTGAAGGGATGGTTCTGATGTTGAACATCCAGCTCGAGTGCTGTGTTGTGAACTCTGCAATTCTCGTTGTTGTTGTCGCAGACTGTGCAGTAGAGCATGTGGTTACCGAGAATGACATCAAATGCCTCGGACCGCGCGTCCTGAGCACGTTTCGAATTGGTCACCACGTCTTGCATGCCGGCGGAGACAGTAGTTCCGCATGAGCGAACCAGCTTTCCACCAACCTCAACCAGACAGGTGTCACAGGTCTGAATTGGACCCATCAGCGGTGAGTGATAACAGATGTGCGGAATTTCCTTCTCGCGAAGGATGGCTTCGACCAGCAGCTCGCCTTCGGTGGCAACCGTGGTGTGCCCGTCAATCGATATAGCTATAGCCGAAGAATCACTTGGAGAGCTGGCGGGCCGCGCCTTCGTTTCTGTCAGGCTCATGAGTTTCCTGTCTTGCGTGGCGTTGTAGAGACCACCGAATTGAAAGCCGCCGCATGTGTGCCTTGGATAGCACTTCTAATACCAAACAATGTAAACCTGTGGCACCTGAAATTTCTCCATTTTCTGGTGCTTCCAATGTTTCAGTTGTATTAAACAACGGCGCCGAGAGGCTGCGTCAGGATTTCGACAGTGGCTGTCCGGCCAATGACATAGCACCCATAATCAGAGTCCTTAGTGTTAGCAGCTCTCTGGTCGCAACGTCGTGTTCGTTGCCGGCAATGTTGCGGGATTGCTGTCCTACGCAATCGGATGACCGGATGACTCCACCGCCGACGCAGCGCGCGGCGCTAAATCCGGCTAGCTTACATGTGACTGATGCAGTTCCGCGTGGGCAGCGAACGCGTGCGTGACGACAGCACCGTGCCGTCACAACTGCGCCCGATCATTCGAATCAAGGAAAGCGACGCCAAGCGCAGCCGTGTGATGACGCTGGATGAGTTCGACAGTGACAACGGAGAAGCAATGGTCATGCTTCTCAATCGCAAGCACCGGCGCGATCCTGTCACTGAAATCGTCAAGCTGAATGACACCGAGATCTGGAGCCTCGTCAACCTCACGCAGGATACGCACCCCATCCACCTGCATCTGGTGCGCTTCCAGGTTCTTGATCGGCAGAGCTTTTCGATTTTCGATTATCTGTCGGACGAGATTTGAACTTTACAGGGCCATTGATTCCTGCACCGCCGCACGAGATGGGATGGAAAGATGTAGTCCAGTGCCCACCCGGGACTGTCACACGCATCATCGTTCCATTTAGCGGCTACCCCGGCCGCTATCTGTGGCATTGTCACATTCTGGAACACGAAGCCAACGATATGATGCGGCCCTATCTGGTAGTTGCCTGAACACGAAACCGGCAGCCATTGCGGCTGCCGTTGTTAGAAAGCACTGTGTCGGCAATCTTGAAAAGACCACCTTGGAGATAGGAATCCGTTCTGCGCTAATTTTTTTTGCTCTTGCGCAGTAACTTCGACACCACCGACGATCCATAGATCATGCCAATCGAGCCAACCAGCATCAGCACATCTGTGGGAGCCTCAGGCGAATCACTGCATCCGTTCTGGGCATGCAAAACGGCAGGGATAGCGACAAACATAAGGATGACAAGTAGATTAATGCGCAAGTCTTTCATTGAATATGACCTCAACAAATTAGAAACAGAAAGTTGGCTCAGCGGGAGATTGGCCAATCCTATATCAAAACCACATTGGCCGGCAGCCGAATTGGCTGGTATAAACAACCTTTTACGGAGCAGCAGGAATAGGCCGGACAGGAGTGACGGTAGGTGTGGCAAGTCCGAAAAACATGACGATTTCGTTATTCCCGAAATCCGAGACCCAAACGTTACCGCTGGCATCAGGGGCAACGGCATAGGGCAGCAGCAGGCTTGCGTCTAGGCCATAGCCTTTGGCTGGAGAAAGAGCAGTTCCAGCAGGCAGAGCATTGGAATTGCCTGCCAATTCGGTGATGGCGGTAGCACGATAGTCGGCCACCCAGACGTTCTGGGCAGCGTCAACCGCGATGCCGATGGGGTAACCACCGCTAACGCCTCCGTCTGTACCTCCATCTATGAGGGACTGCGATACGCCTGATGAGGAGAGCTCCGTGACATAGCTACCGGAGTAGTTAGTGATCCAGGCAGTGCCGGATGCGTCTAGGGCGACGCCATCGGCTCCACTGCAGCAGGAGGGGTGCGCAAGGATGGTGCCGGCGGAAGAGACGTGAGTTGCTGTGCCGTCTCCGCGATTGCTAAGCCAGAGACCGTGATAGGAGTCAAAGGCGATGGCGACTGGATCAGCGGAGTTGCCCGAGGCGAGGCCGGAGGTGGCGAGCGTGCCGGAGCTGGAGTAGACAGTTGCGGAAGAGTTGGCGGAATTCGCGATGCCGATGTTGCCATTGGTATCTGCGGCGAGCGCGGTGGGGAAGTCGATGGAAGAGTCGTAGAAGTAATACGAGCTGTTCGAGGCATTGGCAACGATCGAACCGGGCGTACCGGAGCCGACGCCGAGAAACTTCGAGACGCTGCCTTTGCCGTTAGGAGCCTCGAAGTTGGTAACCCAGATGTTGCCTGATGTATCGATAGTGAGGCCATAGCACTCGGCGAGCGTGCTGCTGCCGTAGCCCGTAGAACTCAACGCTGTGCCTTGTGGACTAAAAGCGCTAAGGCCGCCATTGTAGTCTGCGACCCAGACGTTACCGGAAACGTCGACTGCAAGCGCAGTGGGAGAGCTAAGGCCGCCGCCAGTGATGGAGAGTGTCATCGTCCAGTCATTCGGCGCTTGTGTAAGTGTGGTGGCAAATGGTGCCCGCGCGTTGATGAGGCTCCAGACCGGGCCCACGACGTTGGCGTTTCCCGGATGCTGCACAATGCTGAGCGTGGTGGCGACCGTATTGACAGTAGGTGCGGTGCCGCCGGAGGGAGTCGACGCTGTTACCAGCGACGCGCAGGCAGCGCTCGTAGAACTGCCAGAGTTCACGCAGTACGAGATTGCGTCAGCCAGGGCGTACAGCTTGCCGGGCTGAGTGGTGAGGCCGGAGGCGAGCGTCGCTGCCGAACCGGTGGTGAAGTTGGCTAGAAGCTGCGCATCCAGAAAGGCGTTGGCCAGGCCGACTGAGTTGGTTGAGGTGGCCCCGATGTTGAAGTAAGGCGCGGCGGAGCTGTTCAAGCTGATGAAGGGTGCAAGGGCGTAGACAGCGGCAACGGTCGTGACTTCGTCGATATCGAGGTTGGAGATGGAGCCTAGGTTGCCGCAGTTGCCGATGGCAGCGATGAGGACCAGCGCGTTGTTATTAGTGCCCGCAGTCAGGCCGGGATTGCCACCCGTTGCGGTGAGATAAACCTGATCGGTGTTGTGATTGCATTGGTAATCGCCAGTGATGTTGAAAGCGCCGCTTGGACTTGTCGTAACAGTGCTTGATGTGATCATGGCCGTGGCTGCGGAGCCATTGCCCGAAATGCCGGCGATGTAAAGCTGGATGCTCGATCCGCTGACCGGCTGCTGACCACCATGCACGATGCCAGTGATGGAAAGTGTATTGGCGGCAGAAGTATCTATGGTCCCCATGCCGCAGCCAGTGAGAGCGACAATGACGGAGACGAGCAGGAGAAGGTCGAAGAGTCTACGCCAATACAGAGAGATACGCCTGTCCATCATTGAGCCCAATTTAAACAAATCTCAATAAGCAATTTTATGGTCGTGTAGCCAGTTGGCTGTTAGCTACACCATCGGCGATCGGTGTGACCACAGGCGCTGCTGCACCGATTACTTGGTAGACCGTACCGTTGCCACTGCCACCGCAGTACGATCCGCAATCCGTGACCCATAGGGAACCTGAGCCATCTACAGCGATGCCGTTGGCATAGTTTCCACCCGGTTTGAAACCGGTGGAAAGCGAAACTGCCGCGCCCGCACTCGTAAATGCGGAGATAGAGCCGTTAGCATTGCTGATCCAGGCGGTGCCAAGACCATCCAATGCAATTCCGTTTGGAGTAGAGAGGCCGCCAAGAGAAAACGGACTGCCGCCGATCGGCGCGCCAGCGTTCAGCACGCTCACCTTGTTATTGCTCTGGTCCACCACCCACTGGCGGTTGCTTGCATCAATCGCAATCGCAAATGGGTAGGAGACTCCCGAACCCACATAAGTGTTTGCACCAGCGGTAAAGGGCGTGGTGTCACCCGAGCTGGGTGTGAACTCTGTAACCGCATTAGCGGTTGGGCTCACCGTCCATACATTGCCTGCGGTGTCCACGGCTGCTGCTGTCGTGTTGGACTGATAAGTCGCCGTATAGCCGGAGCTTCCAGCCACAGTCCCGCTGCTGTTGAAGGCTGACACCGCTGTGTTGAGCGAATTCGCGATGAACGCGCGATTCGTGCCGTCCAGTGAGATTCCGTAGCTGCCGGTAAGCGCGCCACCGGTCAGGTTGCTTGCACCGGTAATGCTTTCACCGGTAAGAGTGAGGTAGCTCACGCTGCTTGCGACGGCATCGCCGGAGCAGGCGCCACCGCAATTGGCAACCCACACATTACCGGCCGTATCGACTGCGACAGAGACAGGCGCATCGAATGTGCCGCCGGTGTACCCACCGCCGCCGGTGAGTGCGCTGCCCGTTGCTGCGGCCAGTTCCACCACTGCATTGGAGCCCGCATTCACCACCCAGGCATTGCCGTTGCTATCTATAGCTACGCCCTGCGGCGTATTGATGCCGTTGCCGGTGTAAGCCACGGACATCGTAAGGTCGTTGGCAGAAGATAGCGAGGTGCTGAACGGAGCACCAATGTAGCTGTCGTTGTTCACGATGCCGGTGACGTTGTGGCCGGGATTCTGCGCGATGGAGAGTGTCGCTGCAATGGTGTCCAGCGGTGTAATGGAGTTCACCGTCGTCAGGTTCAGCAGCTGATTGGTGCCGCTGCATGTAGAGGGGCCACCGTTGCTGTTGACACAGAAGGCGACAGCATTGGCAAGCGCATTGATCAGGTTCGCAGGGACAACGCCATTGCCGGCTGGTGTGTTCGTGAGTGCACCGCCGAGAGACAGGCTAATGACGTTAGGCACTTCGGCAAAGGCATTGGTGATACCGGCAAGCCCGGCAGTCGTAGCGGGTGCGCCAATGTGTGTAGCCGATGCACCTAGCGTGCCGGAGAGCGTCATGTAAGGTGCCAACGCGTAGACCGAAGCTACGGTGGACACTTCGTTCACCGTGAAAAACTCGCTATTAGCAGCGCCAAGCACCGTGTTGCAGTTGCCCAGTGCTGACATGATGTAGAGGGCAGAGTTGCTTCCGCTGCCCGCATCTCCCCCAGCCGAGACAAGATAGATCAAGCTCGTTCCACTCGGGCAGCTATAGTCACCCGTGATGCCGAAGTTGCCGTTACTGTCCGTCGTGACATAGTAATTGCCGTTAGTATCTTGCCCTGAATTCGAGGGACTATTGGTCAGAACAGCATTGGTAAGCAACGAGCTCGAAGCCGAACCATAGCCGCCGGTGCCTACCGCATACAAATAGATGTTCGCGCCCACAATGGCAGACTGGCCGCCCATCACCCTTCCACCCACGGTGTGTTGGCCCGGCGTCACCGTAATGGGAGAACCTGTGTTTGCCGGCATGCCGGCAGAACAGCCAATCAGGCCAAGAGTGAGAGATGCAGCTGAGATCGCGGCGAAGGTGCGAGAGAAGTTCATAAAGGGCATCCTTAAGCTTGCTTGCTTCGGTTCAGAGGAACGGGTTGATGTGATTTTGTTTGTCATTATGTTCCTCCTTTACCGGTACCGCGGTGTAACGACGTTATATGCGCCCTGCAACACGTTGTTGTTATCAAAGACCTCAACGGTAGCCGTCTGCAGGCCACCTCCAGAAGCCGAATAATTCAGCCCCACGCTACAACTGGCGGTGCCTCCGGAGCCATAGGTTCCCGACACGGCGCAGGTACTGCCACCGGAATTTGTGAACGCCGTACCTGATGTGCCGGTGTTCACAATAGCGATGGATTCCAGGGTGAAGTTCTGAGTAAAGGTAAACGTTGCCGTAGCGGTTCCTGCACTCACAGTGCTGGACGGTGCCGGTGTGCTGGTTTCCCCCAGCGCTGACGCCGTGAATGAGCTGAACGATGCATCTCCTGCATAGCTCGCGGTCAGGCTATTGGGCCCGGTTGGAAGGTTAGCTGTGCTTAGAGTTGCTGTGCCCGAGGACAGCGTACCCGTGCCTATCGAAATTCCGTTATTGAAGAAAGTGATAGTTTCACCATTCGTTGAAGAAGAGCCTTGACTGGAGGGCGAGAGCGTTGCAGTGATAAGGTCCTGCGACCCGTAAGCCAGCGTGTTCGAGCTCTCACTCAGAGTCAGTGTCGTGGTGTTGATGCTCACAGTCTCCGAAGCAATGGCATTGCTCGTGTCAGTATTCGGGAAGGCATCGATCGAGAGGGTGTAGGTGTAGGAACCAGGGATGGTCAGCGCCGGAAGGCTGCTGAACGTCGCCGTACCGCTCGCCGCAGTGGTGCTGGTGTTGTAAGTGGTGTAGCCCACCGGACCGGTTATATGAAGATAGACATTTGAGGAAAAGGATGTGTCGACGCTGGCGCCCGCATCAACATTTACGTTGAAGCTCGCGGAAGAACTCCCTGCAGAAAGGGTCGAGCTTGGATTGGTCGCGAACACAGCATGGTCGCCTTCGACGTTGAAGGTGGAAGTGTTGGCCGTGGTCTGGCCAGTGCCGCTACCCGCCGTCGCCGACAGGTAATCGCCAGTCCCAGCCGTCTTGGGTGAAACGCTGCTGAAGGCCTGCATGGTTGTAGATAGAGTGGGGTAGCTGACAGTTCCATTCAACCCGCCATTATTTATGGCAAGCACAATCGGCAGAGTGGTGTGCGTGTTGGTGAGCACATAGCCATCGTCTTCATAGGCAACTGTCGGCGTCGGACTGAAGTTCACGCCTACGGCGGTATTGGCGGGTGCGGCGTCCGCCGTGAATACCACCGACGGGCTGGTCTGCACCGCGCCGAGATCAATGTTTGCGGTGCTGGACGTTGCACGAACCACGCCGCGCGCATCTGAAGCAATGGATTGCTGGCTAGTGCCGTTGCCAACCTTGAGCGCAGGGCTTGCTGGCATGGGAACGAGCGTCGGAGGTGATGCCAGCGCAGACGCCGCCCCGGGTATTCCGCTGGAGGTGTAATACTTGCCCCCGGTGTAAATGCTCAACTGCGGTCCACCGTACGTCCCTAAATCGGACAGGCCTAGACTGCTCAAACTCGTGTAACTTGATGCGGCCGATGCCTTGTTGCCCAAAGTTGCAGGGGTGAAAGTCGCTGTCGCCGTACTCTTCAGGTCAGGGTAGGAACTTGCGCTGGCGTTGTCCACGAGAATGCTGTTGTAAAGCGTATACGAAGTGGCGTAAGTCGTAACGTACATCCCACCACCGCCCGTCGCAGACGCGTCCGTAGTGGAGTTGCCGACGATGGTGTTGTCCACCATTTTTATAACCGTGTAATCCGCTGACGACGAGCCGCCCGTTATGTAGATCGCCCCACCCCCGGTGCTGCCGGCGGCGCTGTTGCCATAAAAAGTATCGTTGGTCAGGCTGACTGTAGATTGCGCAGTGCTCCCACTGTTAAAAGCGAATTCAACTCCGCCGCCGTTCGCCGTCGCAGTGTTTGAGAGGAACGTACTGTTTGAGACGGTATTTGTGAGGGCGGTGGTCATCGTACCGCCCATATAGATGGCGCCGCCTGAACTACTCGAACTATTGTCGTAGAACAAACTATTACTAACGGTGATATTTGCCTGAGGGGAATTTATGGCAAACGCGCCGCCATAACTCCCGGTGTCGGAATTTGAGTCGAACACACAGTAATTTACATTGATATTGAACGCGGCTGTGGCAGTCGTGGGAGCATAGAATGCACCGCCAGCACTAGTCGAAATGTTCTCGTAGAAATATACGTTCCAGGCATTTAAGCCGCCATTCAGAAAAATCGCGGCGCCGTCAGCGGAAGTTCCTGAATATGCATTCGCCATCGTTAACCCGGAAATCGTCAACGGGCTAGCTCCCGATTTTTCTGCCAGCAACGGGAAGCCGTTTGGTGTCACAGTGGAAGTGTTGCCACCACTAATAATCAGATTATTGACGCCCGGGCCCGCAATCGTGAGGTTGGCGACCCATGCATCGCTACTCATATTTGCAGCGCCCACCGTCAATATTTGTGGCCAGGTACCCGGGTTACTCGCGGCATTGACATTGCTGAACGCAATCGTCGCATACGCTGTAGAAGCGAGAGAGGCAACTGTAGTTCCACCCGATGTCCCCAACGCTACCCGCATGCTGCAGGTGGAACCCATGGAAGCGGCAGAGGGCGTGCTCGTCACCGTATTGAAGTTGGGACAGGTTCCCGTGCCCGAGTCGGCAAAGCTCGTAACGATGTACAGCCCGGAAACAGTGTTTACCGAGACTGTCGTACTGGCTGTGATGCTCCCGGTCACTGTATCCGTGAACGTCAGATTGTAGGTCGCGGCTGACGGATATGCATATAACGGCAGCGTAGAAAGATCAAAAGTCGCAATGCCATTGACGTAGGTCGGCGTAATGCTGCTCGTCGTCGATCCGGGTGTGAACGTCAGGCTTCCTGGCAAGTAGCCAGTGGCGCCATTGGACACAACCAATTGAATGGTACCCGCGCTCTCAACAATCGCGCCGGTCGCGGAATTTTCTTCCACTGCCTGGATCAGGCCGGGATTGCCGCCCGAGCCGAACGTGCTGACAGGTCGGTGGTAAATCACCATCTGTGTACCTTGCGCGTAGCACGCACCCGCCACCAGAGCGAGACACGCCCCTGCCAAACTGTTCCGAAGTTGCCGCTTGGTTAGGAGGGAGGAGAGGGCGAAAGAAGAGATGCGGCGGGAGAAAGCATTCATAAACTTGTGCTCCAGTTGCAGCGCGAAAACTTTTGTATTTTTATTTACCAAAACGACATTTGTTGATCTGCAAAAAACTGCGAGGTCTTGCCAGAACAAAAGCATCTGGTCTGACCGGAGAGCTTGTCCGGCAGTTGAGGACTCTTCTATTTCTCAGATGGATTTCGATTGTTTATACGTTGGCAAACCCAACGCTGTCAAAAATTCGCGGCTCTCGTATGTATGAATTTTCTCCATGGATTCATGCGTTTTCTCTGCAGACGCTTTGTTCGGATACTCGCGTCCTGTTCGGGTGTAGGCCATTTCAAAAACCGCTGCCCTAAGAATGGTGCAATCTTCAAGAGAACAAATTTCCCTTGGTCAAGACCTAACCGATATGTTTTCAAGATTTTGGCAAAAAATGCCGGGGGAGGGGGTAGATAGCTGCTATGCCAGACTCGTCCAGTCCAGAACGACTTTTCCCGTCTGTCCGGAAATCATCGCGTCGAATCCCTTCTGAAATTCACTGTACGGAAGGCGATGTGTAATCACAGGCGAGATATCGACACCCGATTCCAGCATTACTGACATCTGGTACCAGGTCTCATACATCTCGCGTCCATAGATTCCCTTAATGGTGAGCATGTTGAAGATCACCTGCCGCCAATCCATCGGCATCTCTTTCGCCGGAATTCCCAGCATCGCGATCTTTCCGCCGTGGCTCATATTCGCAATCATGTCGCGCAGGGCCTGCGGATTGCCGGACATCTCAAGCCCTACATCGAATCCTTCCACCATCCCTAACTGCTTCTGCACCTCTGCAATGGGTGTCTCCGTCGGATTCACAGCCAGTGTCGCACCCATTTTGCGCGCCAGCTCCAGCCGGAATGGATTCATGTCCGTCACCACGACATGCCTTGCACCCGCATGACGCACTACCGGAATCGCCATAATCCCAATCGGCCCCGCGCCAGTGATGAGCACATCTTCCCCCAGCACCGGAAACGAAAGAGCCGTATGCACTGCGTTCCCGAACGGATCGAATATAGCTGCGACTTCCTGGTTGATCTTCGGATCGTGCCGCCAGATATTGGTCATCGGCAACGAAATGTATTCCGCAAATGCGCCTGGACGGTTCACCCCCACCCCCAGCGTGTGCGCACACAGATGCCGTCTTCCCGCCAGGCAATTTCTGCAGCGACCGCAAACCACATGGCCTTCCCCGCTGACAATGTCCCCAGGATGAAAATCGCTTACATTCGACCCAACCTCAATGATCTCTCCAACAAACTCGTGGCCAATCGCCATCGGCACAGGAATCGTCTTCTGTGCCCACTCGTCCCATTGGTAAATATGGACATCAGTACCACAAATCCCCGTGTATCGAACGCGAATCAGAACGTCGTTGATGCCGATAGTTGGTTCAGCAATATCTTCCAGCCATAGACCACGTTCTGCTTTGCTCTTTACCAGCGCCTTCATCACAATTCTCCAATTCCCTGCCGAACTCTAACCTGCTTGGAACATATGTTTGATTCCCCGTAGTGCCTGCCGGGTTCGCTCTTCGTTCTCAATTAACGAGAACCGCACATGACCATCGCCGTGATCGCCAAAACCAACCCCCGGACTCACCGCAACTTTGGCCTCCGCCAGCAGCTTCTTGGAGAACTCAACCGACCCCAGTGCCCTGTACCGCTCCGGAATCCGCGCCCATGCAAACATCGTTGCCTTTGGTAAATCGACCGGCCAGCCAAGCTTGTTCAATCCCGGCACAAGCACGTCCCTGCGAGCCTTATAGATGTCACGAATCTCGGCCACGCAATCTTGCGGCCCTTCGAGAGCCGCAATAGAAGCCACCTGAATCGGCGTAAATGTTCCATAGTCGAAATAGCTCTTGATGCGTCCCAGCGCAGACACCAGCTTCGGGCATCCGACCATGAATCCCACGCGCCATCCCGGCATGTTGTAGCTCTTTGAAAGTGTGAAGAACTCTACCGCGATGTCCTTTGCACCCGGAACCTGCATCACGCTGGGGGCCTTATATCCATCGAAGGTGATGTCGGCATACGCCAAGTCGTGCACCAGGTAAATCCCCAGCTCTTTACACAGCGGCACCAGGCGCTCGAAAAACGAGAGGTCCACGCACATCGCCGTCGGGTTCGCAGGAAAGTTCAGGATCAGCATCTTTGGCCGCGGAGACATGCGCGGCAACTCGCTCTCAAGCTTTTCAATAAGCGCTGTCGGATCCGTTCCATCGAGCGCAATGCTCTGCACTCTGGTGCCCGCAATCACCGGCCCAAAAATATGGATTGGATAGCTTGGATTGGGCACAGCGACTGTGTCCTGTTCGTCCAGCATCGCCAGGCAAAGGTGAGCGATGCCTTCCTTCGATCCAATAGTGACGATCGCTTCCGTCTCAGGATTTAGCTCAACGCCATATCGCCTCTCGTACCAGCCGCAAATCGCCTTCCGCAACCGAGGAATGCCTCGCGAAAGCGAGTAGCGATGCGTCGTCGTTCTCTGCGCCGCCTCAATCAGCTTGTCGACAATGAACTTTGGTGTCGCTCCGTCGGGATTTCCCATCCCGAAGTCGATGATGTCTTCGCCACGTCGGCGGGCCGCCGCCTTGAGTTCGCTTGTAATGTTGAATACGTATGCCGGCAGGCGCGTCAGTCGCCTAAACTCTTCCATTGCGATTCCTGTCCCTTACTCTCTACTCTCACTAGCTTTCGCGTTCGTTTTGCTGCCAAATGTGAAATCCGGAATCTGCATAAATATCCGCCGGGCAACCTGCTTCAATTTTAAGCCTAATGTCCCGGTTGGATATTCTGCATTAGTTTTAACGCGACAGAAGATATCGCACGCCCGCTTCAACTTGCCAGGCGGAACATTCCTTATGAGTAGTGATTATGCAGAGAAATTCTGTCGCTCGTCAGCAACCTGCATTCTGCGTCCATAGAAACCATAAAGAGCAATCACGATATACGCCGCCAACGGTACAACATAAGCGATTGCATAGCTTCCAGTGCGCTTAGCCACATAACCGAGAAGAGGCGGAAACACTCCGCCTCCCGCAACGGACATCACCAGCAACGATCCTCCCAGCTTCGTGTTCGGCCCAAGGTCCTTGATGCCCATGGCAAATATGGTTGGGAACATCAACGACATGAAAAAGCTCGACGCAAGAATCGCCATCGCTCCAGAGAAACCGGGATGCAGGATTCCATACCCCAACAATCCAATGTCGATAATCGCGTAAAGCGCGGTCATTCGCGCAGGGTCAAACCAGCGCATGAGCCATGTGGAAACAAAGCGGCCAAGCCCCATCGCCACCAGATTTCCCGTCAGAAACAGGGCCGCTGTACGTTCCGTTACACCCGTGTACTGCTTCATGTAGAAGATGTAAGCGCTCCATGTGGCGAATTGCGCACCGCAGTAACAAAACTCCGCGAACACGGCTACCCACAAATGCGGATAGTGAAACAGTTGTTTGAAGCTGCCATGATCTCCACCATCTTCATGCTCGCTATGGATAGCAGGGAAATTCGTAAATCCGATCAGTAGCGCAAAGAGCAAAACAATTACGCTGATCGCAACGTACGTCGGGACCACCCGCATAATTTCCATGTGCAGATAGGCCACGTATGTACCGGCGCTTTTCATCTGCTCTACCTTTGCAGGGCTATTCTCAATCCCCGACAGAATGAAATAAGCTCCGACAATCACTCCCGTAATAGTGCCCGGCGGATTAAACGATTGTGCAAAGTTCAACCGCTGCTCTGAGGTCTCCGATGGGCCGAACTGTGCGACAAACGGATTGGCTGCTGTCTCCAGTGTTGCCGATCCACACCCCACAAAAAAGAGCGCGATCAAGAATGGCGTGTAGTGGCCGATCGCAGCTGCCGGCCAGAACAAGAAAGTGCCAATGCTGAAAATGCATAATCCGGCGACGATACCCGCCTTGTATCCCCATCGTCGCATGAAAAAAGCCGCAGGAAGGGCCATGCATGCATAGCCAAAAAACACTGCTGTCTGCACCAGCTGCGCCTGCAGAGGCGACAGTTCGAACGATTTCTTGAACTGCTGGACAAGGATGTCGGTAAGGTTGTTGGACATTCCCCAGATGAAGAACAACACCGTGACCAGAACAAATGGAAGTAAATGCCCTATAGGAAATACCGGCGCCCGTTTTATACTTTTTGAAGTTTCAGCCCGGGCGCTAACAATGTGCATGGAGACTCCTGAAATGAAGAAGGACGAACAAAGATACCAGCAAACATCGGGTACCGGGCTAACTCCTGTTAGCTACCGCTTCGATAGAAGAACCACACCCTTCTTGATCAGGATGCAGCCGTAGGTGCGCTGCTCTCCAGTAGCAACTACCGCATACGCTGAGCGTGCTCGTTCATAAAATGCTTCACGGGGAATCCCGGCTAGCGCCACATGTCTTCCCTCAGCAGTGTCAATCTCAACCTGGCAGAGCCTTTGCACCTCGGGGATTTCGTCCGGCGCATGCACCTGCATCATGCGTGCGGCCGGCTGATCGACAAATGTGTCCAGCGGCGTCAGTTGCAAGCAGGCGGCGAGCGCTGCAGGAAGCTCCGCGCCATCCAGCCGCACCAGGCGCGTCGCCACGGAAACAGCCGGAAAGTGGCAATCCACAAGCGCAATTTCATCGCCGTGCCCCATGGAAGCCAATGTATGCAGCAGCTCCGGTGTATGCAGAACGCTTAACCCCTTTAGCATCTCTTAGTCCCTTCTCTTTCAAAATCCGCTTGAAACCGCGTTACTCGCGTCACATGTCTACTTGCGGAGCGCCTTCGACGTATCACGCACCTGCAGAGTGTTCTCCAGTACCATGCTCTGCTTGCGCTTATGTTTCTTCTGAATCCTCGAGAGCAGCACTTCGGCTGCCTTGTAACCCAACTGATATTTTGGCTGGGCTACACAAGACAGACGCGGCGTAAAGACGTTATTCCATACGAAGTCGTCATAACTCACAATCGACACGTCGTGTGGCGTCGTCAATCCGTGTTCTTCGATTGCCCTTAGAAATCCAATCGTCATCATGTAGTTCGTCACAAAAACGCCGGTGCATTTCTTCTTGAGCAATTCCTGTCCTGCCTCGTATCCAGAATCGATCCCGTAATCTCCGGCAGCAATCAAATCGGCATTAATCTTCATTCTGGATTCACACAGCGCTTTTTCGTAGCCCTGCAACCGCCCATCCGTAGTGCTGACGCCGGGTACGCCGCTGATAATGCCAATGCGGCGATGGCCGAGCTTAAGCAAGTGTTTCGTCGCCATGTAACCGCCACCAACATCGTCTACAAGCACGCTGTCGGTCATCAGCTCGGGATAGTCGCGATCTAGCAGCACAATTGGCATGCCGCTCTTTTTCAGCAGACGAAGCAGGTCCGGGCTCATTGCACCAGGCGCCTTCACCAGTGCAATACCATCCACGCGATTGGAAAGAAAAAGTTTTAAATAAAGTTCTTCCTTGTCGGAGCGATTGTCTGAGTTGCCCAGGATGATAGTGTAGCCGGCTTCTTTGGCTTTATCTTCCAGGCCGCGAACCACCTCAGGAAAGAAAAAGTTGGCGATATCGGGAACCAACACACCCAGTGACAGCGTCTTCTGCCTTGCTAGTCCACGTGCTAATAGATTGGGCGAATAGTCCAGATCACGAATCGCATCTTCCACGCGTTTGCGCAGCTTTGGGCTCACGTAAGCAGTGTTATTAATCACTGAGGAAACGGTCGCCACAGATACATCAGCACGCTTACCTACGTCATAGATCGTTGCCAATACAACACCTCAGCCAGGGCCTTACTCTTGACAATCATCGCACGAGTTGACTACCTTTTCTGCTTCAGCGAACCGGTTAGCTAATCGCTTCACGGAAGTACTTTTAATGCCCTCATCTCATTCAGAAAACTACTGAGTGAAACGCAACGACGTACAAAAAATGGGAATTTGCCTCATCGCACTGCGAATCTTCACATCGTCTTAATACGCGGGCTGCAATATCAATTCCTGCCTGCGAATAGAAAATATGACTTTTAGGATGCAGCACTTTAGGAGAACCAAGTGATCAAAATGAAAAATGCTTTTGCCTTATCACTCGTTTTCGCTTTGCTTAGCCTCGGCGTCGTCCGGACAGTAGCGCAGACGACCACGCAGGGCTCAATCACCGGCACAACCCTCGATATCACTGGCGCAGTGGTTCCGCATGCAGCAGTCAAGATTGTGAACGTAGCAACGAACATGACGGATTCTCTCAAGTCGGATAACAGTGGCGTCTTCGTGGCTCCGCTGCTTGAACCCGGCGAATATACCGTGACGGTAAGCGCGGAAGGCTTTAAAACCACCCAGCTGAACCACGTGATTGTGCAGGTGGGACAGGCGACGGAATTGTCAACAAAATTGAGCGTGGGCGAAACTACTACGGTTGTTCAGGTGACTGGAGAAGCGCCGATCCTGAACTTCGAATCTCCCAACTTCTCGTCCAACATCAACTCCGTTGCACTGGATAACATCCCCATCAACAACCGACGCTGGTCGGCCCTGGCGCTGATGACACCGGGCGTAACCGTGGATACCAGCGGTTTCGGCCTGATAAGCGTGCGCGGCATCAGCACGATTCTGAACAACGTAGAAATCGACGGTGCCGACGACAATCAAGCCTTCTTCTCAGAAGAGAGAGGCCGCACGCGTGAAGCTTATTCGACCTCTGGCTCGGCAGTGCGCGAGTTCGCGGTAAACACTGGCGTCTATCCGGCGGAATACGGACGCGCGACCGGTGGCGTCGTTAACTCCGTCACCAAGAGCGGAACTAACAACCTGCACGGCGAGGCTTATTTCTACGACCGCGAGAGCAACTGGGCCGCGTATTCCGCGGAAGCAACACTGACGACGCTGGTGAATGGGCAAAACGTCACCTCTCCCATCAAGCCGAAAGACCTTCGTAAGATCTACGGATTTACGGTTGGCGGAGCTCTGATCAAGAACAAGCTCTTCTGGATTTATACCTACGACCAGCATTCCCATCTCTTCCCGATGGTCGGTGTACCAGCCAGCCCTGCCGCGTTCTACCAACAGCCGGACATTCTGGGCACCGTGGGAGATGCAGCTTGCTCCTCGACGGGTGCTGGATTTGGGTACCTGCCTACAACCACTCCTGGCGTAACGACGGCCAATGCTGGCCTGGATCAGCAGGTCTGCACCTTGGGCGCCCGCCTTTCTAAATCCGGCCAAACCCAATACGGCACCGCCGTTACTTACTCCGATGCCCTGGCGCTGTATAACGCCGGCGTCACGAACCTGAACAACGACCTTGGCCTGATTCCTCGTACGGGTTATCAGGAGATCAATACTCCAAAACTCGACTGGGTGATCAATGACAAGGAACATGTCAGTATCCTGTATCACCGTCTGCGTTGGGATTCCCCAGGTGGCGTGCAGACGACGAGCACGGGCAAATACTCCCTCGACTCCGCAGGTACCGACTTCGTCAAGCTGGACTACGGCGTGGTCAAATTGATCAGCCAGGTAAGCGCGAACATAAGCAACGAGTTGCTCTATCAATATGGCCGCGAGCTAAATGACGAAGGTCTGCAGCCCATCACTGCCTATGACAAGGCGAACATGGTTACGGCCGACGGCAACGACCCATACAACGCTCTCGATGTGAGCAATATCGGTTTCTACGTCGGCGCTCCGTACTATTCCTTCCGTCCCGCATATCCCGAAGAATGGAAGTGGCAGATTGGCGACGATCTCTACTACCAGCATGGCCGCCACAACTTCAAATTCGGCGTGGACATGGTGCATAACACTGACTTGGAAAACCAGCAGCAGTATTACGAAGGTTACTTCCAGTACACAACCAACCTGACCAACTACTTTGCCGACCTCTACTCGAAGGGTTCCACGACTGGCACCTGCAACTCTGCTGTCAGCTCCTTCTCGACCTCAGCCACAACGAATGCCACAGGCGCCTACCCTTGCTGGAACAAATATGAGCAGGGTTATGGGCCGGCAGCCTTCTCTTTCGCCACCTTGGATCAGGGTTACTTCGCACAGGATGACTGGAAGGCCACGCCACGTCTGACCTTCCAGCTTGGCGTCCGTTATGACTATGAAAATCTGCCGCCAGCATCGCCGGCCCTTACCGCCGCCGCCACTGGTTATGTTCCGTTCACCGGCGTTACGAACAACCCTGTAGACCACACCGGCCTCGGCCCGAGAGCCGGCTTCTCCTACGACCTGTTCGGTAGTGGAAAGACCGTCGTGCGTGGCGGCTTTGGAATCTATTACGGCCGTATCACTAACGGCAACGAAGGGTATGCCCTGCAGGCCACCGGTAGTCCGCTCGCGCAGACAGTGCCTAACATCAGCGTTGCCACTAGCCTTGCCTCGGACCCTGTATGGCCCAACCGTTTCAGCGCAACTCAGGAAACCAGCTCGGTCAAACCCGCGGCCTACTTCCGCTCGATGAACCTGCGTAAGCCTGAGGTTGAAGAGTTTGACCTTGTGGTGCAGCAGGAAGTCGGTCGTGGTACCGTCGTGTCGGCCTCGTACCTCGGCGCCCTCGGACGCCGTCTGCCCAACTTCCTCGACGTCAACCTCGATCCGACAACGACGGAGAGTGTGACCTATACCGTTGTGCCTGCCGGCTCCAATTACGGCCCGCTAGGAAACAAAACAGTCACTGTTCCTCAGGTCTACACCCATTACGGCAACACCAGCCTCTTCGGCACCAACGCTACCAACTTCCAGCAAATCACGGAGCTCGTCAGCAACATCAATTCCAGCTACAACGCACTTGTGATTGAGGTCCAGAACCGCAGTCTCAAGATGATTCAGTTCGACGCCAACTACACCTGGGCGCACTCGCTGGACTACTCGCAGAACGCCTCGACCGCCGGCAATACCAACGGCTGGTATGACCCCTATTCCAACCCACAAATCAACTACGGCAACAGCACCTGGGACATCCGGGACCGCCTCGCCGCATACGCAATCTTCAGTGTCCCCGGACTGCATACGGAAAGCTTCGTGAAATACCTCACGAATGGCTGGAAGATCGACACCAGCTTCCAAATGCAGACCGGCCTTCCTTACTCAGCCGCAGCGAACACCGGTAGCGTTGCCGGCTCCGGTACCGCTCTTGCCGCGGTTACGTCGTATCTCAATGGTGCCGGCGGTTCAGCGGTCATCCCAGGACTCGGCATCAACAATTACTTTCAGACCCGCGATATCGTCGACGATCTCCGTCTCCAGAAGGACTTCCACTTCAAGGACCGTTACACGCTGGAATTGATTGGGCAGGCCTTTAATGTGGCCAATCACCAGAATCAGACTGAAGTCTTCGGGACTGCCTATAACGTTGGCGGCACTGCACTTGCTCCCACGCTAACCTACCAGGCAACATGGGGCACTACAGAGCAAACTAACAACAGCGGTTTCAGCTACGCCCCAAGAGAGATTGAACTTTCTACTCGCTTTGAGTTTTAGTCCAATTGTCGGTTGTACCTTCAAAAATCCATCAGGGCCGGGTATCCTCCGGTCCTGATTTTTTTTGCGATTCATACTTCTCATCTGACTGCATAGCGAATAGCTCAGTAGCATGCCGAACCAAGGTGTGCGTTTGAACTAAATCCAGATCCGCCTCGTCAAACGCGTATGGCCTGCTCCCCGATAGATTTCTCTTTTATCGAGGAACATAACGACTTTTTTACAATCTCTGTGTCTACACCATTTACGCTGAATAACATAAGCTACGTTACGTTCATAAACTGCTTCAATTGTGCTGCTTAATAACCGTGACACACGCAGAACAAATCTCAAATCAGCTAATCTAAATTTTGATTATGACCCGTGACCACGGAAAATCTCCCTTGCGCACATTTTCTTGGCCGCTCGTCGCAGCCGCCATCGGGCTAGCCTTTGCTGGCTCTTTCGTTGGCTGCAAACACTCCGCGGACAATCAAGCCGCCGAGGCGCCGCCTGCGAATCCCACGGTAGTCGAAACCGGCGGCAAAACCAGTGTGCAGGTGCAGCGACCGGAGCGCTTTGCACTCACCCAGTCCGTCATGCGCACCGTGCCCAGCATGATCGATGTCACCGGCTCCGTCTCGCCGGATGTCTCCCGCGAACTCCCTGTGTTGTCGCTTGCCAATGGCCGCGTGGTAGCGCTGCATGTCGGCTTGGGTGACTTTGTAAAGAAGGGCCAGTTGGTAATGGAGGTCCAAAGTCCAGACGTCACCGGCGCCTTCAACGGCTATCTGAAAGCCGTCAATGACGAACATCTTGCCAAAGTCACGCTCGACCGTGACACGCTTCTCTACGACAAGGGCGCGATTCCGCAGTCGCAGTTGCAGTCCGCGCAAGACGGCGAAGATGATTCCAAAGCCGACCTCACTGCTGCCGAGCAGCAACTCAAAATCCTGGGCGTCGACAAAAGCCATCCCAGCGACACGGTCAAAATCTATGCACCGGCTACTGGCGTAGTGATCAGCCAAAACGTCACAGCAGCCGGCGCAGCCGGCATCACCTACGCAGGCAATGCCGGCTCTTTATTGATCGCCGATCTCTCGCATGTGTGGGTCATCGTCGACGTTTACGAGAACGACCTTGCTCAAGTCCGTCTAGGCAACCACGCTGACATCCGTCTCAACGCCTTCCCTGGCAAGACCTTCTCTGGCACGGTTTCCGACATCGGCGCGCAACTTGATCCCAGCCTGCGCACCGCGAAAGTCCGCATCCAGGTGCCCAATCCCGGCAACCTGCTGCGCATCGGCATGTTCGCAACAGCCACGCTGCAAACAGCCGCCGCACAATCGCAAATTACCGTCCCATCGACAGCCGTACTGCAACTCCACGACCGCTCTTATGTCTTCATCCCCGGCCAGGGCACTGGAGTCTTCAATCGCATAGAGGTCAAAGTTGGCCGCGCGGTCGACAACAACTTTGTCGTAGTGCTCTCCGGCATTGGCGCCGATCAGCAAATCATCGCCAACGCTCTCGACCTGCAGAACACTGCGGACCAGGAGTAGGCAGCGATGATCCGCAAAATCGTCGACTTCTCCATCAACAACCGCTTCATCATCCTTGTGCTGGCAGTTCTGCTTTTCGGGTGGGGAGCCATCTCCTTCCACAATCTCCCCGTCGAAGCCTATCCCGACGTCGCCAACAATTACGTCAACATCATTACCCAGTGGCCCGGCCGTTCGGCGGAAGAAGTCGAGCAACAGGTCACTGTTCCATTGGAAAACGGCATGGCGGGCATTCCGCACATGACGCACCTGCGCTCCACCACGCTGGCAGGTCTTTCCAGCATCATGATGATCTTCGACGACGACAGCGAGAATGACTGGAACCGCGAAAAAGCCCTCGAGCGTCTCTCACAGATCACCCTTCCCGCTGGCCTCCAGCCTCAGATCGGCACAGACTGGAGCCCGGTAGGCCAAATCTTCTGGTACACGCTCAAGAGCACCAACCCGCAGATCGATACGATGCAGCTCAAGAGCATTGAGGATTGGCAACTTGAAAAGGCCTTCCGCTCTGTTCCCGGCGTCGTCGACGTCTCGAGCTTCGGCGGCCTCACTCGCGAGTACCAGGTCATCGTTGACCCAGAAAAGCTCATCTCCTACGGCCTAACCATCCAGCAGGTACAACAACAAATCGCCGCCAACAATATCGATGCCGGCGGCAGCTTTATTGAGCAGGGCAATCAGCAGATTAATGTCCAGGAAGTCGGCCTCTACAAAACCGCCGCCGACATAGCCAAGACCGTCCTCAAAGCTTCTAACGGAACCGCGCTCACTGTCGGCGACGTCGCAAATGTCATCCAGGGTCCCAAGATTCGCCTCGGCCAGATCGGTAAAACCTGCAAGGCCGCCGACTTCACCTGCGGCAACATTCCGCCAGTTGATAAATCCAGCCGCGAAGATATCATTCGCCGAAACGACGGCAAACTCGTCGACGATAACGACGTTGTCGAAGGTATCGTCCTTCTGCAAAAAGGTGAAAACTCAGACTCCACTCTCGAAGCCATCCACGCCAAAGTCAAAGAACTCAACGAGCAGGTCCTTCCGCCCGGCGTAAAAGTTGTTCCCTTCCTCGACCGCAGCGATCTGCTTCACTTGACCACGCACACCGTTCTTGAAAATCTCACGATCGGCATTTTCCTCGTCGCGCTTATTCTTTTTCTCTTCCTCGGCAATGTTCGCGGCGCGCTCATTGTCGCTATCACCATCCCCTTCT
>Ga0206815_1084_pt1 | contig 24815 bp, 18 predicted proteins | sample Alteio_BWOrgCont_91_FD_152864 | JGI IMG/M metagenome (GOLD analysis project Ga0206815, IMG submission 152864) | Enriched cells from forest soil in Barre Woods Harvard Forest LTER site, Petersham, Massachusetts, United States -... | ecosystem: Environmental > Terrestrial > Soil > Temperate forest >...
CGGTAAAGAGGCAGTTGTGGCTATCTTTGGACCTGGTGACTTTTTTGGCGAGGGGGGCATGGCAGGTCAGTCTGTTCGAATGGGGACGGCGACCGCGATCACGCCCACGACTGTCCTGGTTATTAAAAAAAGCGAAATGATTCGCGTGCTGCATACCGAGCATGAGTTTTCTGACCGCTTCTTATCTTATATGCTTTCGCGGAATATCCGCACCGAGGAGGATTTGATCGATCAGCTTTTTAGTTCCAGCGAGAAACGGCTGGCCCGCACTCTTCTTCTGCTCGCAGGCTCTGGCATCCAAGACTCACACCAAAAGATGCTTCCCAAAGTATCGCAAGAGGTACTCTCGGAAATGATCGGGACAACACGTTCCAGGGTCAATGTTTTCATGAAAGAATTCACAAAGATGGGCTTCATTGGATACGATGGGGGCCTTCACATCAATCCTTCCCTCCGGAATTTTGTCCTGCGCGGATAATCACTCACTTTCACGCCAAGTAACACGTTTTAGAAGCATCACGTTTCGCGATGATCCGAACTCGCGTTCCATGACGCAATCTGTCTCTTCGTTGAAGGCTCGTTCGTTTTAGGATCACTCCCAGAGGCGAAACTAAAGCAAAAGGTGTAAACTCCCTTTTGTGGACGAAAGCGAACGCTCGGAATTATGACCGCGATTCTGATCGCGCCGAAGGTCAAAGATTATTTCAGACTGCCGTGGAGCACCACAAGCCCCCAGCCCCCCGCCAACAACGCCGTTTCCAAGCTCCTACACGCAAGGCAATCGGCGTCCTTGAGGCAGCGGGAATCCACAACGGCAGCCGCAATTGTGAGCACAAGTGAGCAGACGCGGATTTAGATTAAGAAGAGGATGCCCCAGTGTTCGCGTCGCTCCGACGCACGAACATGACAAGAAACAAGCGCCGCACTGGTAGTTTTTCAATGGTGCGGCGTTCGCAGGATTTGTGACTTGCAGCCTCAGCCCCGCCAATAACCCCGTTCCAGGCTCACCACGCCTTTGCAATTAATTCCCCCGTGAACTCACACTCGAAGGGCCTAAGTGGCTGAGGCTAAATTGGTTACGTGAGAACTAGCAATGTGTTACACCAGCGCAGCGATTCTAAGGTGAGAATCGTTCCGACAGTGCCAATACACGTAAACGGAAATTCAACACCGCAGAACACATTGCTAGGTGTGCGTTCGGCGGTTAAGAGAGCGTCGCAAGTGGTTCAGGACTAGGAAATGGCACCCAATCTAGAGGGACGAGCGGCGATTGCGAAGCTGTAGAGGCAAAGAGGCGGGCGTCCCTGGGCGGGATCAGGAGCCGGTTGGGCCTTTGGCATAAGGGAGGGGCGCGGTCGCGTCGAGTGCCCGTTTGTATTGCGGCCCGACATTGCTCCTTAGCACTTCGCGCGAGGAAAACGTCGGTCCTAAATGGCTTCCGTGGGTTTTCCGGTAGTCCAGCAAGCCTTGCTGCACACCGAGCGACATCCACTTGCGGGACGCGCCGGATTCGGGCAGCACCGGATGGTTTTTCGTCGTGCGCAGCAGTTTTTCTCCGCTGGGAAGAAGGCTGACCGCCGTTTTGACGGCGAAGTAGGTTCTTAAGATGCCGTCCGTATGCGGATCGCCGTAAGTGGCCGCGACGTAGCGAGCGTAGCCATAGTGTTCGGCGGCCATCAGGTCATAGTTGTGATCGAGTGGCACGTCCGGAAGCCGCAAGAGCGACTTCCATTGTGGATCGGCCTGCACGTTGCTTAGGGGTGTTGCCGTGGTGTCGTCCCAGCGACGGAGAGTGAGCAGGATTTGCCAACTCCAGTAATCTTGTTCGAGCAGGGTAGCGGAGGGCTTCTGCCGCAAGGCTAGTTCGGCAGCGTGCTTCAGGATTCCCGCGACTCGGCTGTCATCGATCGCATCGCTGATTGTCTGCGACATGGGATGAGCGTACAGGAACCTTGATCCCGACTGCAAATTGTTCAATCAAGGTGTTCGGTCAGTTTCCCTTTTGAAACGCTACACTAAGAGCAACTCCTTCCATCATGTTGATCGCCGCACAATACTAGAGCCAAGATAATCTCCACAGCACTCGAACATTACTCCTCTCATCGCAGACTTCTAGAAACGCCCAAAAGCACTAATACCTGCGTACGGTAAATCAATCAGAAATACATATAAGCCTGTATTGAGCCATTAAGTACTGAATAGTATTAAGGAGGAGTATTACTGAGGCGTTATACATAATTCAGCTTAAGAGTTAGACAAAAACGAAATAGGCCCCGCACTCTTCCCCGGACCCAGGTAGGCCAGGAACTTAGCTGCTTACTGATTCTACTTCTGAGGGGGCCTTATGCGCTTTGCACGATCCGTCCTGTTATTTTCTCTGCCAATTCTCAGCATCCGCGTCCTGGCCCAACAACAATCGCCACAACCTACGCAGGGAACCGTTACAGCGGTGTCGCTCGTGCAGCAGAGCCTCGGCGCTTTGACCGGCGGAACTTCAGTAACGGATGTCACCCTGACAGGCACCGTTATCGTCGTAACACCCCACTCGGATCCAAAATCAGGTTCGAGTTCCGTGCTACCTGCGAGTTCCTTTACTACGGAGTCAGGCACCATTGCGCTTACTGCTACGGCAGCCGGACAAAGTCAGGTGATTGTCAGTCTGCCTTCCGGGACACGCATGAACCTGCGAGATTACTCGGCGGGGAAGCACACCGGTGTTTCGACTAATCCGCAAGGTACTACCCCCGAGCGCGCAGATAACCTCGTTGGGCCGAGTCCTGCATGGTTTTATCCGGCGTTCATCTTATCCAAAACCACCAGCGAGAACTTTAGCGCTTCCTATATCGGCCAGGAAACCAAAAACAGCGCGCCAGTGCAGCATTTAGTTCTGCGGCCTCCCGTTACTAGGCTCGGGCCGCCCCTGAATCCAGGCTCACGTGTTGTCGGGCTGCACGATGTTTATCTCGATCCGGGTACTGCGCTCCCGCTGGTGCTAGTACGTAACAATGAAATCTATGTCCAACATCCTGAGAAGTTGGCTCCGGTTCGACAACGGTCGATCTACTTTCCCGAAGAGATTCGCTATTCGGAATATCAGGCTGTGCAGGGAATGCCTGTTCCGTTTCACATACAAGTCTATGAGAAGGACAAACTGTCCCTGGACATCCAACTTTCGTCCGTGAGTTTTAATACAGGCGTCGTTATTCCCACTCCTCCGACGAATTGAAAGGAGATTTCTGTGCGCTCTGACCGAATGTTCTGCTTGCTCTGGGCTGCTATTTTGCTGCTGTCTGCCGCACGTTCAGTGCGAGCGCAGCAAGACCCGAACTTTGAAACAGGAATCGAGCCATTCAAGTCCTATCACGGCGGGAACATAGATACTGTTAATTTGAAAACGGGCGGCCTGACGCTTGATATTCCGATCATTTCGTACCCGCAGCGTGGAGGCAAACTTCATCTGGATTTTGTGCTGCATTATTACAACAGTGGCAGTGCATCGAATGGTGGCGGGTGCTGGAATGATATTGACGGGGAGCCGCAATGCTATGATGGATGGAACGCCCCTACAGACATGCCTTGCGGAGGCAGTCTCTTATGCCACGGTTTTTTTTTAGTTGATAAAGATGGACTCTTTTTGAGCTCACTGGGAAATAGTAGCTTTGTCCAAATGCCGGATGGAACAACTCACCCGCTGGAGTTGACTACTAATAGCACGACCCTCCCGATTCCCTTGGCGAGTGTCGATGGAAGCGGTTTTAAATATCTCGTTCAATCTAATTCTTTACCCTGCATCATACTCGATGCTGATGGGACTGAGTACTGCGACGACGGTCACAACAGCCACCGCGAAGACGTGAACGGTAACAAGATAGGTGCCTCCTCCGCTTACAATTCGTCATATCTGGGTCCCTCACTTGGGCCATGGACTGACACCCTCGGTCGCTCTGTTCCGGCGGTTATCTCTGTACCCCCGGCAACGTCGGGCTATGGGACCTACCCTCCGACAGGCGCAACAACAGACTTCAGCAATTGTCCAGATCAAAGCACCATTACTACTGCATGGGTTTGGTCGCCGCCAGGCCTGAGCGGAGGAGCGTACAATGTTAAGTTTTGCTATGTGGAAATATCGGAGACGGAGCCACTTTTTAGCACTACGTACACGGGTGTAGAGTTGCATGGCGTCGTCTTGCCCAATAACACTACGTGGACGTTCAACTACACCACTGATGGCAATGCCGACTTGGCTAGCGTTACGTTCCCCACGGGAGGATCACTATCCTACACGTGGTTCCAGGATTGTGTCGCAGAGGACAATCCCCGGAGCGTGTCCACCCGAACGCTCGATCCTAACGATGGGGTGACACCGACCTCGACTTGGCAATACTTCTATAATCCGGGATACTACCCAACTTGCGAAAACACGCTCCAAAGTGTCGTTCGTGCTCCTTCAAGCGCCAGTTACGGGGCGACTGACGACACGTCTCATAATTTCGACACTTCCGGCTATGAGACGCAAGCGAAATACTATTCAGGACACTATGATACGGGAACCCTTCTGAAGACCGTTAATACAACTTATCAGGTTGGATACGCACCAACGCCGTATCTAGGCATGGGGCCCTGCCACTGGCCGGAACATACCGAACTGCCTACGTCAATCACTGACATCTGGGCCGATAACCAGCAATCGAAGATCACAATGAGTTATGACAATGCACTCACCATATACGAAGCGTACTACTACAATTCGACATACGGATGCATTGACAGCGCGACGATGAGCTATGGAAGGCTGCTCACGAAACAGGAATACGACTACGGCAGCGGCGCACCCGGGTCGCTGCTGAGAACGACCAATACGAGCTATTTGGCCCTTTCAAATTCGAGCTACCTCAATAACAATTTGCTCAATCTGGTTTCGTCAGTTCAGGTTCTGGACGGCGGCAGCACACAACGTGCCTATACCACCTACAGCTATGATGGATCGAGTCCCGATTCTTCAGGGGTTTCGACGCAACACGATTCCAGCCCCCCAGCGGGTAGTTATCGCGGCAACCTAACCTCCGTTGCTCGCTGGCTAGACACAACGAGCGGCTACGCCACGACCACGAATACCTACTTCGACACGGGGATGGTACACGTGGCGACTGATCCGAATAGCAATTCGACGACCTATGCCTATTCGTCGACGTATATAGGTGCTTTGCCGACGACGGTCACCAATGCATTGAGTCAGGCTACCGCGCTTGCTTATGATTTTAATACGGGCCTCATAACCTCGACGACCGATCCGAACAGCCAAACGACGACCAAAAGCTACGACTCCATGTTGCGTATTGCGACTGTTTCCTATCCTGATGGGGGACAAGATTCGTATTGCTACATGGATACCTCATCCGCTTCATGTTCTTCTCCGGTTCCGTCGTTTGTCTTGACGAAAGAGATCACATCGAGCGCTAATTTTGTCGAAACCGCCGTTGTGGACGGTCTCGGACGTAAGATCCATACACAGGTGAATTCCGACCCAAGCGGTACAGATTACGCGGACACAACCTATGATGGCGACGGTCGTGTGGCCTCGGTTTCGAACCCGCATCGCAGCAGCTCGAGTTCGACGGACGGGACGACTTACTATAGCTATGATGCTCTGAACCGCGTGACCACGGTGACCGAGCCTGATACCAGTACCGTCCAGACCTCTTACTCAAACTTCCCGTGCACCACGGTGACCGATGAAGCCTCTAGAGCTCGGAAATCGTGTGTTGATGGCGCAGGCCGTATGACCGGAGTGTGGGAAGATCCGTCTGGATCGAATTACGAAACCGATTATACCTATGACACTCTCAACGACTTGACGGGAGTCACGCAGGGGTCGCAGACGCGAAGCTTTTCCTACGATTCATTATCCCGACTGACGACGGCGACGAACCCCGAATCCGGAACAATAAATTATTATTACACGACATCTGGTGGTTCGCTCTGCGCGGGGGACCTGTCCGCCGTGTGTCGGCGTACCGATGCTCGCTCGATCACGACTACGTACTCCTATGACGCGCTGAACCGGCTAACATTCGCAAGCCACTCTGACGGCACGCCGTCTGCGGACTATACTTACGATGCATGCTCGTTTTGCAGCGCTCCAACCAACAATGGCTTAGGGCGTCTGGTTCATGTTTCGAATGATGTCAACGCGGCTTCAACATATTCCTTCGATGTGATGGGGCGGATTGTGGAGAAGGCCGGATGTGTTCCGGTGAACTGTTCAGATACGGCCTTCCCTACCACGGCTACCTACAATCTGCTCGGAGCCGTGACCGCCCTTACTTATCCTAGCGGACGTACCATCACCTACACCTATGACAATGCCGGGAGAGCGACTTCGGCGGTGGACACCGCCAACAGCATCAATTACGCAACAAATGCGCTGTATGCCGCGGACGGATCATTGACCTCGCTCAGCAACGGCGCGTACCTGCTTTCGACGTTCTACTACAACAACAGATTGCAGCCCTGCCGGGTCGCGATCAATAGCAGCGGTACGGCTCCTAGCTCATGCGCGGATTCTAGCCACACAGGCAACGTGCTGGACTTGGCCTATAATTTCAATCTCGGTAGCTCCGACAATGGGAAGGTGATGGGGATTACCAACAAGATCGACAGCACGCGATCCCAAACGTTTACCTACGACCCGCTGAACCGCATCGCAACAGCAGCGGCATCCACTTATGCCACAAGTCCGTTGCATTGTTGGGGAGAATCCTTCACGGTCGACCGGTACGGAAACCTAACCGGGATCGGTTCGATTTCATCGGCCTACACCGGCTGCACGCAGGAAAATATGAGCGTCACCGCGACCACGGCGAACCGGCTCACCACTGGGACCACGCCCGACTTCTCATACGACAGTGCGGGAAACATGACCAACGACACGGTGAACAGCTACGCGTATGATGCCGAGAACCGCATCTGCTCGGTGGGTGGGACCAGTTGCACTACGGGCACGACGTATATCTACGACGCCAAGGGCCTGCGGATGAAGAAATCGAGCGGCACATCCTATTTGTATGGTCTGGGCGATGAGGTTCTCGCCGAGCTAGACAGTGGCGGTAGCGTCACAAACGAATACATTTACTTCAATGGAAAACGCATTGCGCGGCGCGATTCCTCGGGCAATGTGGCCTATTACTTCGCTGACCACCTGGGGAGCGCACGCGTCGTGACCAATTCGTCCGGTGCGATTCAAGACGACAGCGACTTTTACCCCTATGGCGGTGAGCGCGTTATTTCCTCCTCCAGCGGCAACACTTACAAGTTCACAAGCAAAGAACGCGACTCCGAATCTGGACTGGATAACTTCGGCGCGAGGTACTATTCGTCACAGTACGGTAGGTTTTTGACGCCGGACTGGGCAGCGAAGGCAACCGCTTTGCCGTATGCAGTTTTCGGGGACCCGCAGTCGCTCAACTTATATGGTTATGTCAGGAATGACCCGGTGACCATGGCCGACGCAGATGGTCACTGTCCAGATCCCGACAACAGCTGCAGCGAGAAAAAGAGCAATTCGGCAAGAGACATGACGGTCACCGGAACATACGGAAGATACCAAGGTCAAACATATTCGATTACCAAGGCGAGGATAAAAACGGTAAGAGGCTCCGATGCAACAACGACTACGACGAGAACAACAACAATCGCCACATTCTCAACAGCCGAGAATAATGCAGGACAGTTTTTAGGAGCTACGACGCAGACAAGCATTTCAACTTCTGATGGGAAGTCGCTACCGCGAGAAACAGACGGTCAGACGCAGGACGTGGGTTATCAAGGTGCGCAAAGAGCTTTTGGTGCTGCAACTATGGAGGCGGCAGCGGATAGCTCTATACGTCTTAATCCTGTGGCCGGGTTTGTGGTAGCTGTTGGACAGGACGCTGCACAACATCCAGGTAAGTACGTGTTTGCCGCTGCTGAACTGGCCTCGACCTTAACACCTCTCCCAGAAGCATATGAATCTTACGAGGGAGCTAAAGCGGCCATAGATGTGGGCTTATCTGCTATACATTTGGGGTGGGATCTCACCCATTAAGGATAGCCACGCGATGAAGGTTCATCTGTCCAACGCAATACTCATTGCGGGAGCCGGGATATGTTTTGCAGACATTGTCTATGCCCCGAGAGATAACGATCCGGGTCCATGGCTAACCGCCGTGTTGGGAATTTTATTGCTTCGTAGGGCAATCGTAGCAGTACCCCAACCGGCAGTCGTCATCCTCTCAGGATGCGTCTTAACCACACTTGTGGTGTTGGGAAATCAAGGTTTGCTAAATATCAACAAACCTATCTGGATCGGTCTCATCTTGGTAGCTTTCACGGCCTTTGGTTTCTGGGAAAGAATTCACAAACTCTGGATCTAATACAGATTGCGGCGCAATCTGCTCACTGTAGTAAATTTGTAGTAGTTATCGGTTCAGAACAAGTCAAATCGCGTACAAACGGTTCAAGTCGGGCTTCTTGTAAGTGGTTGAAGAATATAGTAGCGTCCACAATTTTCATAACCAGTCAAAAGAGCCCTCTGTTTTCCTAAACCGTAGGTCGGGAGTTCGAATCTCCCCAGCCCCACCACAACGTTAGGAGCGAACGAAGAAGTGAAAATACGTTCCCAGGATCGAGAGGATAACTGGAGAAACCCTCCGACCCCTCGAAAACCGCGAGGGGTCGGGCACCCGCAGGTTCAAAACCGCACAAAGGCTTCGCCACCCGCCGGTTCACCTATGATTTTCGAACCAAGCAGTGGACGTTTGCGCCGTCCAAGAACTTTTCACTTGGTTTGCAAGTACTCGCTGGCGGAGAAGTGAGTTTTAACTACGACACATGGGTCAGGCAGAACATGAAAAATGATGCATGCCGGGCCCAAGGAGGACGGTGACTTCCATGAAACTTTTTCTTTGGGTTGTGTTTGGTTTTATTGTAGCCGGCCTAGCGTTTTTCTTGATCGCATCGGTGTGGTCTCCAACCAATCCCTTAGTGCAAGATCTGATAGTGGTCCTATTCATGCTGCCAAGTGTAGGGGCATTTTGGATGATGTATTCGGCAATTAGGCACGAAAAACAACCATTGCGATTCATCCTTCTCGCCTTTATTCCATTTGCGTTTATCTGGTATTACTTTGAACATGTTCGATCCGGAAAACATCTACAACGACAGGTGACCTGACCGGGCGAACGGCCAGGAAGCCGCCGCGAATGGTGGGTCGCCTGCCCTTCAGCGATATCGAAATGTCCAACGCTTACGGTTTTCAAGCGTTGGGATTTTCGCTGTTCTCGGTTTCCATCGCTACTAACGACTCTCCCGCCCCTCATTCCAGGCTGAACGGGGAACGACCATGTCATTCTTCTACGAAATCCGCAGCGCCGATAACACCGTATTAAAGCGAGATGGCGGATTCGCCACGCGAGACGCAGCTAAAGCTGCCGCGCGTGATGATGCAAAGAAAATGAAAAACTCATCTCGACAGGCTAGTCCAGATGTTGGACGAATCCTGGTAGGACAGAATACTGAAAAGCCAAGGCGGTAAGCCCTTCATGATTCACTGTAGTAAATTTGTAGTAGTAATCGGTTCAGAACGGTTCAAATCGCGTACAAACGGTTCAAGTCGAGCTTATTGTAAGTGGCTGAGGAATATAGTAGCGTCCACAATTTTCAAAACCAATCAAAACAGCCCTCTGTTTTCCTAAACCGTAGGTCGGGAGTTCGAATCTCCCCAGCCCCACCATTTCAACAAGTCGCCTTCGACGCTTCCATGTTCGCACCCGATTAATTCCCAGTAAATGCTTCCAGCGAATCGGTTCCGGACCCAGTTGAGCCGTGATCGGAGACAACGCATTTCGGATTTCCTCTCGCGTTACCGCAGATGTTTTCTGGATGCAGCCCCGAAACGTGCGGCCATAACGACCGAGCTCATTTTCTTGCCATTTTGAACGTCGCGAAAATACGCAAGCGCGTCCCGCTATCGTCTAATTCTCGCGAACCTTTCAAGCGGAACCTGGTAACTTGGCAACAGAGAAAATATATCCTTGACATTGAAATATGCGGAGACTTAACATCCGGCCACAAAGCAGTCGGGACCCCGCCAGTGTGTTTTGAACGATCTCTAGGAGGTGTTGGTGATGGCTCAACAACAGAAAGTGGTCGGCTGGTTGCGAACCCAAGGATTGGTTGTTTTCTGTCTGCTCCTGGTAGCCGCGGTTTCGGCCTTCGGGCAGGGCTCCACAGGAACGATTCTGGGCGTCGTCAAGGACGCCACCGGCGGGACAGTAGCTGGTGCTAACGTCACAGTTACTAATGTCGACACGCGGTTGTCTCGTTCTCTGATGACCGGAGAAGATGGTGCGTACCGCTTTCCGGAATTGCCAGTGGGCAATTACGAAGTTCAAGTCGTGAAAGACGGTTTCCAGACGTATGACCGCAAGGGCGTCACGCTGGAAATCGCGCAGCAGGCTGTCATTGAAGCCACGCTGCAAGTGGGTTCCACGGGGCAGACGGTCACGGTGACCGAGGAAGCGCCTCTGGTCAACACGACGAGCGCCACGCTCGGCGGCACCGTGGATGAACAAAAGGTCGAGGACTTGCCGCTCAATGGACGAAATTTCGTGGATTTGACGCTGCTGCAGCCGGGCGTGACGCAAACTTCGATCACCACTGGCCCCTACGGCATGGGCGGCACCATGTACAGCAGCAATGGCGCCACGCTACGATCCAATATGACGACGCTTGACGGCGCAAACATGACGAGCCTGATGGGGCTAAGCTCCACTTCGGCCATCTTCACGACATTGGGAATTGACGGCATCAAGGAATACAAAGTCGTGACCAACATGTTCAGCGCGGAATACGGTTTGGCCACCGGCAGTCAGTCGATTCTGGTGAGCAAGAGCGGCACCAATCAGTGGCACGGCGATGGATTCGAATACTTGCGCAATGACGCGCTGGATGCGAATAATTACTTCAACCGCGTGGACTACACTAATGCGCGCGGCAATGCTTGTGACGCCAATGGAGATAAGCTTTTGGCTTATCCCTGCAAACGCATTCCGCCTTACAAGCGCAACAATTTCGGCGGTTCTTTCGGCGGGGCAATCAGGAAGGACAAGTTGTTCTTCTATGGGGTGTACGAAGGTCTGCGCGAACGCCTCTCGCCTCCCACCACGGCAACCACGTTTCCCATTGGCTGTTTCGTGGACCAAAATAATGTTCTTCACTCCACGATCCAGAGCACCATTAATAACAATCCAGCGACCAATCCCTACGACACGATAATCTCTGGAGTGAAAACCGCTTGCACCGGCGCAAATCCAGGAATTATTAATGTTGGCGGAGGCCCTGGCCTGGCGCAAAATCAGATTCTGCAGTTGGCCAACTTGTTTCCGCAGCCGCTGCCGGGACTCGGCGGCGTCCTTCCGGGCTACGTTCCCGGAACCGGCATCACCCAGCCCGTCAACAGCTTCAACTATCAATTTCCATTTACTCAGCCCTCGGCGGAGAATTACGAACAGTTACGCCTGGATCAGAATATCGGCGCCAACGACTCCGCGTTTCTCCGGTACACAGTGGATCGCTCAAGTCAGAATCCCAATGGATCATGGCCGCAATGGTACGATAACAACAGAAGCCTGTCTGCCATCGGGACTCTCTCCGAGACGCACATCGTATCGCCGACCGTGGTGAATACAGCCCGATTGTCATTCAGCCGCACCGATCTCGCCCTGGGCCTCCAGACCTTCACCGGCCTGGGCGGCACCGGCACCACACCTAACCCAGGTGGCGTTCTGATTCCCGGCAGAGAGGACAGCACCGGCATCGGCCCCGGCTCAGGTACCTCCGCCATCACATCCTATGGGCCCTGCTGCCAGAGCAGTTCGAACACTAACGGGGATATTGCCCAAAATATCTGGCAAATCTCGGATGACGTTTTCTGGACCAAGGGCAAGCATGCCTTCAAGTTCGGCACCCAGATCAATCACTACACGGGATTGTTCCGAGTCAACTTTACTTATGAGGGAAGTCTGTCGTATCCCAACTTGGACAGTTTTTTCCAGGATGAATGGTCAGCAGCTTCGTCGCCCTTAATTGGGGGCGGCGGCGCACCCATCCCGTCCTACATAACCAATGGCACGGACGGGTTCGGCAACTTCTCGCCTCAGGACCGCAAATATTGGTGGAACACATTGGGGTTCTATATTCAGGACGATTACCGCATATTGCCTCGGGTGACGTTGAATTTGGGATTACGGTATGAATTCAATACTCTCCCTCAGGCGCCGTCGGGGCTCTCCTATACCGTCCTAAACCCAGGCCAACAAGTACCTTGCACGATTCCTGCCGGGTCATTCGGGTGCACCGGGCCTGCGAATGGACAAGGGACGCCGGGCGGGCTGTGGTCGGTGAATAATTCTTTGCACGACTTGAGCCCGCGAATTGGATTCGCCTGGGACGTGTTCGGTGATGGCAAAACGTCGCTCAGAGGCGGCGGCGCAATCATGTACGACACCGCCGACTTCGGCACCTCGATCGCCGGCAACGCCACAGGCGATCCGTCACTTTCGGCGCTGGAGGATATGGCTGTTACATACCCCAAGGGCTATACCGGGGCCGCGCCAATTCCACTTAGTATTGCGGGCCTCAACGTTCCCCAGTGCACAGGCGCGTTCCAGTTTACTCCTACCTGTCCGACGAACAGTTTCCAGAACCTCGGTTCTTTTCCGTGCCAGAATGTTAATGGGGTTCCCAACACTTCCCCCGTCTTTCTGAATTACGGCTTCACCTGCCCGAGTGGCATGAAGGCGACGGTTGCATTGGAGACTCGGGTGGCTGATCACAATATGAAGCAGCCGACCATGGGAGAGTGGAACCTCACAGTGGACCGGCAGTTGCCGTTTGGCATGAACCTATCAGTCTCCTACGTCGGTACCAAGGGCTGGCACGTCATGCAGACGACGGAGTCCAATCCAACCATGGCAACGGGCATTGGCGCAAACGGGCTGCCGTTCTATTGCAGCACCTCAACCACCGCCGCCGTCGAAGCCGCAGGCTCGGCAACTTGTGTAACGAACTCTTTGAACAATAGGCCGAACCCGAACCTCGGTACAGTGCAGTTCTACACGGCCGGGGGAGACAGCTATTACGAAGGTCTGCAGACGTCGCTGAACAAGCGGCTCACCAACGGGCTTTCGCTCCAATTGAGCTACAGCTATGCAAAGGCCATAGACGACGGAGAGAAAGCCAACTCAGATGGCGGCAGCGGCTCTCTGAGCGGCCAGACGATATGTTCCGGCGTGTTGGCAGTAGAGAATGGCGTTACCAACTACTCGAACCCGGCCACTGGTACGGCGACGGGCGCGACGCAGGTACCCTGCTCACTAAATATTGACAGAGGGCCAACGTTTTTTGACATTAGGCACAATCTGCGCGTCAACGTGATTTACCATATTCCGGATATTAAATCGGACCATTTCTACGCGAAGCCTCTGCACGGTTGGTGGCTCGCGGATATCACCTCCTATCAGACGGGCTTCCCGATCAATATCGTATCGGGCAGCGGAGCCAACGAGCGCTCGATGACCAGTAACACGAATGCGTCAGGCGGTCGTCCGAACCTTGACCCCTCGTATAACCCAAGCACAGTTGTTACTGGAGACCCCAACGGATGGTTCAATACGACCATGTTTGACTTGCAACCGCCGGGAACATTTGGAAACGTCGCGAGAAATTCAATTCGGGGTCCCCATTTGAGCAACTCGAATATTTCCATCAACAAAGACACCAAAGTGAAATGGCTGGGCGAGGCTGGGCTCATTCAATTCCGGGTGGAGATGTTCAATGCTTTCAACCACCCAAGCTTTAACGCCCCTGGCGGCTCCATTGGCTGGAGCGCCGGTACGACGGGAGTAGGCCAAGTCCCGGGTGGCCAGTTCCAGGACGCGCGGTTCGCGGGTAGCCCTACCACAGGACCCAAGGCCAGCGGCAATTCGGGTGTTATCACCTCCCTGGCAGGAGTAGGGAACCGCGAGATCCAAATAGACGCGAAGATTGTGTTCTAACGAACCGTGGAAAGAACACATGCAACAAGGACACGCAGCGTTGCTGGGCTTACCACGCCGCCCAGCAACGCTGCGAGTCTGGTCAGACTTGACAAAGGCAAAATGTTGGAGTAGTTAGAGGGCATAATTCTAAGTTCCCTGCTTGAGGATGCTTTGCTCGAGCGTGAACGTGGACGAGGGTTAACTTCAATTGTTTAAGGAGGAATGTCTATGAGAAATAAAATCAGCATGGCGGTTTTCGGTTTGCTGCTGCTGGCGTTGCCGGCATTGGCCCACCACTCGTTTGTGGCCGAATTTGATGGCGACAAGAAGTTCGTGGTGACGGGTGTACTTACCAAGGTGAATTGGACAAACCCGCACATCGCGCTTTATTTGGATGCCAAGGATGATAATGGCACTCCGGTAACCTACATGTTTGCGAGCGGCCCCCCGAGCACCCTGCATCGAGCTGGCGTGCGCCAGGACGATTTCAAAGTTGGGGAAACGGTAACCATTACAGCAGCTCCGGCCAAGGACGGAACGAAGCACCTCGGCTGGCTGCAGATGATTAAGTATCCCGACGGCCACGTGTTCGTGTACCGGAACGGTTCCGAATAACAATAAAATCGTATTGACGTGATGGCAGGTCTGGCGGCGCGGACGCGCTAGAACCCGGATGAGGAGGATTTTATATGAAATATCGCCTTGGGAGTTGGAATAGTGCGATTGTGTTCGTGGGAGCCTTAGTGGTTGTGGTGCTACTGCTTGCGTCGAGGCCCGTCGCCTCGCAAAATGGAAGAGCGACTAAATGCTTTGGCTGTTCGGCCGATGGACAGGGAACGCCGATGAAGGACGGCCATCCTGATCTCAGCGGAGTATGGGCCGGCGGTGGTGGAGGCGGAGGAGCGAATCAGAAGTTCCAAAGAGACTCGGATGGCTCGATCTTGTTTGACTTCGACGTCGAAATGGGCAACGAGGCTGGCTGCTATAGTGACGACTGCCAGGCTCCGAACCAGCCCGCTTACAAGCCCGAATATCTGGCCAAGGTAAAGCAAATTGCCAAGACTGAATTTCTCGGCACCACACCCTTGGACCCGACTAAGGACTGTAAGCCGGCGGGCGTTCCTCGCGCCGGAATTTTCGGCAGCATGATTCAGACACCGGAAGCAATAATAGTTCTTCGCGGTGATTATACCGACCGCGTCATTTACACGGACGGAAGTTCCCACCCGGCAGATATGGAAACCTCGTATATGGGAGATTCCAGAGGCCACTGGGAAGGGAATACGCTGGTGGTCGACACAGCCGGGCTGAATGATGACACTTGGCTGGGCGGCGGCGGTTCTAATACGATATACACCTCCATTCACAGCGACAAGGAGCACGTGATCGAGCGCTACACCCGCACAGGGGACGTGCTTACCGTCGAAACAACTGTGGAAGATCCAGTCATGCTCAGCAAGCCCTGGGTGCTTCCTGTCCGGAAGGCCAATCTTGACAAGACTCCGCAACTTAATTTCCCGTTTGCCTACTTTTGTGACGGCGGTGGAGTGTCCGCGATCATGCGGGATCATTACGTTAAGCCCAATCCGGAAGATCCAGATATCAAATTTAAGTGTGCAGCGCACCGTTGCGATGCGCCCGATACGAAGAAGAACTGCAACTTGCCCAACAAGCAAAATTGCGCACAGTGAGCGGCCTGACCGCCGTTATGGTTGGGTCAATAATTCACTCCGTGGGCCAGAAGTGGACATTGCCTACGCCTCATAATGGAAGTTCCAGCATGGCGGCCAAATCATCGCGGCTGTCTTAGGGACCCAAAGAGTCGAAACGCTGAAGGAAAAAAAGGCCGGGTCATCAATCAGATGGCCCGGCCCTTTTTTTCCGTTTCCGCCGAATCGCCCTGGAGATTCTCTACTTACTCCTTGTCGCGGACCACAAATGCTCATCCGTGCCTATCGTGATTGAGCCGTCCATGGAATTGTTGTCATTGATGGTGGCGCGAATTAATTTCACGGTGTCGCCACTTTTCTCGGATACCCTGAAGAAGATCTTGGTTACGATCTCCCCGGCAACGGTTTGATCGCCATCCGGGCCTTTGACTGTTCCGGTGATCTTGTCTCCGGCTTGTTTTACAGTCCATTTCTCGGCGACGTGACCGCTCGGCAGTCTTACAGTAACGTCCCAGTTTCCGGCGACGTTGAACGTTTTTTCCTTCTGAGGTGACGCTGGCCGTGCAAATGTCGCTGCAAAAAAACACAAAACCGTAAGGAGAATCGCAGTCCTTTTCATCTTATTTCCTCCCTGACGCGTAATTGGCAGCGCGTCCGTTTCCTATTCGGCCTGTGTGAAAAGGCCGCGCGCGATGCACAATCTACTCCAGTCGCTTCCGTGGGTCAACAGGCCTTGTTGATTGCAATTAGGAAGCTTCAACGTTCGCGCCGTTGCCGAAAGGGCGAGCGACCCAGCGGTTCCTTGACCTTCATTCCTTTCCGGCATTACTCTTAGCCGTTTCCGACGATTACCCGTGGGAGGGATTCCAAGATGACAACATTATCTCGCAAATCGATATTTCTGGCGTGCGTCGCCGTGCTGGTGAGTTTGATGATTTGGAAGTTCGCGCCGGCGGGACACTCTCAGACTGCCGCGCCGCCGAAGCCCCCGGCCCCGCCGATGACCGAGGCTGAACTCAACGCCGAAGTGGTGCGACTTAAGTCAATCATGCCCACGCAATCGCACGTCATGGGCGATGTGGCGTTGATGGCATCCAACCTGTGGTTCGCAGGCCAAAAAAAGAATTGGCCCGCAGCAACTTATTTCCTGGGTGAAACCCGAGGCCGTATCAGATGGATGATTCGCATCGATCCCATGGCCAAGGAGCCCAGCGGTGTGACCGACCTGCAAGGAATTTACGACGGGATTGACAACAATATTATGGGCGCTGTGAAAACGGCGGTGGATAATAAAGACAGCGCTCAATTCGTGGTGGCTTACAAGCACATGCTCGAAGGTTGCTATGCGTGCCACAAGAGCGCGGGACGGCCGTACCTGCGACCTGCAATCCCAACTTCGCCCCCGCTATCCATCATCGATTTTGATCCCAACGCGAAATGGCCTGAATAAAATTCATTCAGGCCATCGGGTGGAGTCGTGTTCCCTGTTTTTTTCGCGTGATAACGATCCGGTTATCTGCCGCGCTGCCCCTGAGCCTCGGTTGAAGGAGGCACCAGACCTTTGAGGCGCATATACACGGCCATGCTGCCGTAGCATTCGTTATCATGCGCAATGTTGCCGGTGAGGATTCCCAGGCGGGGCCGTGGTGCGCGGCCGCCGGTGATGGGATCCATAGCGTTGGCGTCGGTCAACGCGTCATAAACGACATCACATGCGTCGAAGGATTGCTTTAGGGCTGCCATCAGATCTGCCTTGCTGGTCTTCGAACCTGCATTGATGTTTTTCCGCTCTCCCACCATTCCTGTGCAAGTCCCCATCTGCGCATCGGCTACGTGAGCGACCCATCCTCCGAAGTTGCGTTCTTCCTTGCTGGGCTGGAAGCCGTAGGCATCTTCGGGCATTTTTTCCGCTGCTTTCGTCAGATTCGTCTTGATCTGGTTGTAGGCATTTTTCGTTTCCGCGCTTATGCTGGGGGCAGGGGCCTGAGCATGAAGAGCTGAAATGCACAAGCCGGCGAGCACGATCACAATCACAGAATATTTCTTCATTGGATCCTCCATGTGGGTGTCTCTGGGAATGTCGCTTTGGCGTGGTGAACCGGCGCGCCTGGCGCCAGAGTTCCCACCGTGGAATTCCCAAACCGTCCGTAATTGTACACTGCAGTTCCGCACAAGATCTGAAATATTCCCATGCTACTGATACGATAAGCACATGCCCCTTAATTCACCGGCAGTCCAACGCGAACGCCTTGACGCTGACGCTCTGATTATCGGCGCCGGTCCGGCAGGGTTGGCCTGCGCGCTGCATCTTTCCCGCTTGATCGCACGACACAATGAATCCGGCGCGAAGCCGCAACTTTCAGCCGAAAACATTTACGTGCTGGAAAAAGGCCGCGAACTCGGCGCACATCAGCTTTCGGGCGCAATTATGGATCCCCGCGGCCTTGCGGAACTGGTTCCGGATTGGGAGAAGACGGCGCCTCTGGATTCGCCCGTAACGGACGACGCGGCCTACTATCTGACCTCCACCAACTCCTGGAAATTACCGATCACTCCGCCGCCGCTGCGCAATCATGGAAACTACATCGTTTCGATAAACAAACTGGTCAAGTGGCTCGGCGGCTTGGTGGAAACGGCGGGCGTAAATTTGTTTACGCAATTTGCCGGGGCGCAACTGATCTATGAAGGCGGCGGAATCGCAGGCGTTATTACAGATGACAAGGGTGTGGACAAGGACCGGAAGCCAAAAGACAACTATACACCCGGTTATGAGTTGCGCGCGAAAGTCACCGTACTGGCCGAAGGCCCGCGCGGTTCGCTGACGAAAGACATGGTGAATCGCCTGAAGCTGGACGGGCTGAACCCGCAAGTGTATGGAATCGGAGTCAAGGAATTGTGGGAAGCGCCGGCGGGGCGGATCCAGCCGGGATTTGTGGCCCACACGTTGGGCTGGCCGCTCGATTCGAGTATGTACGGCGGCGGATGGCTTTACGGAATGCGCGAGAATCGCGTGTCCGTCGGAATGGTTGTGAGCCTCGAATATCAGAACCCTCGTTTCGATCCGCACGAGGCGTTCCAAAAATACAAGACGCACCCGTTTATCAAGCGCGTGCTCGAAGGCGGCAAGCTCGTCCGCTATGGCGCGAAAACGGTTCCGTATGGCGGATGGTATTCGATGCCGCGACAATATGTAGATGGCGGGCTGATCATCGGCGACTCGGCGAGCCTGCTGAATTCACAACGGCTCAAGGGGATTCACACCGCGATCAAGAGTGGAATGCTCGCTGCCGAAACCGTGTTTGAAGCGCTGAAGACGGGAGACGCATCCGCCAAAACGCTTGCGGCATTTCCAGCAAAAATCGAGCAAAGCTGGATCAAGAAAGAATTGTGGGCCGTCCGGAATTTCCATCAAGGGTTTCATCACGGGCTTTATGCGGGTCTTTTTCATGCTGGCATTCAATTCGTTACCGGCGGCCGAGGCCTGGTGGATCCGATGCGGTCACGCGCCGGATATCAGGACTACCGCAAGCTTGATGGAGCGGGGCCTGCCCCTGAGCGATTTAAAGGTGACGGCGTGCTGACGTTCGACAGGCTGACGGACGTCTATCACTCGGGAACGCGGCATGTAGAAGACCAGCCGTGTCACCTGATCGTTGCGGACCTAAACGTGTGCGCGACAAAATGCGTCGTCGAGTACGGTAATCCTTGCCAATATTTTTGTCCCGCCGCGGTGTATGAGATGGTGCAGGAGAAGGGCGCATCACGGCTGAAAATCAACGCGTCCAACTGCGTGCATTGCAAGACATGCGACATCGCCGACCCCTACCAGATTATCGACTGGGTAACTCCGGAAGGCGGGGGCGGTCCAAACTACGAAGGAATGTAAACGTCGCGATTTGCAGCAGTGAGTATCTTATTGGGCCAGCAGACCGTAAACGTCAAGTTCACTTTGCGTCCCAACGTATACTTTGCCGTTGGCTTCAATAGGCACGGTGAACTTTACAGCAAGTCCCGCCGTGTCCCGGGCGGGCACCATTGCGCTGTTATAAATCTCATTCGAAAGATTATTCGCATCATAGGCGCGCACAACAGCGGGAGCATTCGGTGTGGCCAGCGCTCCACTCGCGTCAATCAGCCAAACAATGGCGCTGTTCGCGCCGTTCGATGAGACCATGGGCGTGGCTCCAAGTGGCCCCAAGGTTTCAGGCGACTGCGACGACAGTGGAACCTGGGCCACAACTCCGGCCGTGATCGGCAACGCTTCCAAGTTGGCATTTCCCGCAGCGACCAGAATCGTGTTGTTCCAAAATAACGGTGTGCTGAAAATCGGTCCCTCATGCAAAGGCAACGTCTGCAGCGGGCGCGGAAAAACGTCCGGACAAATTCCACCGTTATACCCGCCGAGGTTATCCCGGTCAGCAACATAAATCGAGCCGTTCTTACCGGCACCGAGCACTAGATTAGGATGGAGCGCTGGGCCGCTGGAATCAGGCAAGAGAAGCGGGGCGCTGGCACCAAGGTCATTCCCCGAGCTTTCAAGCGAGGCCTGATTGCAGGGCGTGAAGTACCCAGTGATTGCCAGGCCTCCAGTCGCTGTCATCCGTAGAAAACTATCGCCGTAGTTACTCCCACCCCGGTCGACGTCAAATGTTCCATCGCCTGTAACGGCAAACAAGTTGTGATTGGAATCGGCGGAAGGGCCTCCGCCGCTTTGCCAAATTCCGCCCTGTTGCCCTCCGGGCGTGACGTCAAGAAAAGAAGTCTGCAGAAGAGTTGCGGCGTCATAAGCCATAATCCATCCATGGTAATCGCCCTGGTCGTGATGTGAGGCGAAAGCGACGTACACCGCCTTGTTATCGAGAAGCAAAGCGGCGCGCTGATTTCCCAGGAGGGAGCTGAACGCCGGGCTGACTGAGCCGGGAGTGGAAATCTGCACCCCGCTGGGCTGGATTTTCGGTTGTCCGGTTGTCAAATCGAGAGCATAAAGTCGCTGGTGGTATATCGGATTGAGCGCGGGCGTCAGGGTCTTGGCAACCACATAGAGGGTAGAGGTGGTGATATCAATGACAGGAGTGCCTGTGATTCCTACGAACGGAGCGATATCATCGCTTGCGATTTGAAGGTTGGGAGTCGCAACAGCTTGTTCGCCCGCAGGAATCAAAGTTGTTTGCCAGAGCTGCACGCAAGGATTGGAATCGGCGTCAAAGGCAAAGACGCTGTCCTTCTCCGTTGCTACGAAGACGACGCTGCGCGTTCCAATGCCGGCGATGGCAAGATTGGTGACAAGCAGCGGCTGTGCGTATGCGTAGCCGTCCAGCGGGCATGAAAAAAGTTTGCCGAATGTGGACGAAGTGACCGTTCCCGGAGCAAGCGCAAGTTCCTGCGGATTCAGTCCTGAACGCGAGTTGTCGTTGCGCCAGGTTAAAACTCCAGCCAGACCGGTGACTCCCACCAGAGCAGAACCAAGAACGGCCGGATTCGCTTTCAATTGGACAGTGATGGTATGAGAGCCTGCCGCCCCTGGCGGTGTGTAAAGACCATTCGCTGTGATTGTTCCCGTGGAGGCGCTTCCGTTTGGAAAGCCGTCGACACCCCAATTCACCTGACTGTTACTGACTCCTGCGCTGGTGACCTGCAACTGCAATGTCTGCGACGTGGTGAGACTGGTGAGAGGGGGGAAGAGGATAAGAGGGCCGAGAATCGCGGCCGCTCCTTGAATGGTGACGCTTGATGAACCGTTCGTGCTGGGATTCGCTTGCAACACGGCTGTGACCGTTACGGTCGGAGGATTTGGAACTGTTGCCGGCGCGGTATAACGCCCCGTCGAATCTATCGTGCCCAATATGCCGTTGCCACCGGGCGCCGAATTTACCTCCCAATTCACGGCCGAGCTGGCTGCATTTTGTACCGAAGCATTGAATTGCACCGTCGTTCCCGTGAACGGCTGGGCCGAACTCGGTGAGACCGTTACGCTCGGCGGGGCAGGAGAAGAGACCACGCCGCCGCAGGCAATTAAACAGATACTGAACGCAGGGGGAGTCAAAAAAAACAGGAGGTTGAAAAAACACTTCGTCAACAAAGCCGGATTGCGTGGCGGATACTTAGAACCTGCATTGTAATGCGAGGGCCGGTCTCGTCGATGCAGATCCACAAGGTTGGGCATGGCTTCTGCGCACGGAATACCGGGAAACGACACGGAATTTACCATGCCATACATAACAGGTCAATGAATATGTCATGATCCGTGACAGGTCAATGCCATGCCGTCCCCGCAGCCACTCGAAACTAGCGGCTCGTTATCCCGTGAAAGAAATTGCGAATGCGCGTCAGGATGCCCGGTTGAGATTGCCGGGCGGTATCGACCTTCGGGCGTGCGGACGGGTCGGGGGCGGGTACGGCGGCTGGAATCCGCAGCCGTGTCGACAGGAGCCGGATTCACGTGGCCGTGAAATATTACTGTTGGGCGTACGCGCACTTCGCGTACCAGCAGTATCGCTTCGGGACTCGGGTCTGGCGGAGGCGCTGGAGAAGTGGCGTCAAAGGTGAGCGGGGGGACGATGACAGTGTAAACGGGGGGCTCCGCTGCGGGCGCAGGGTCAGAGGTGGCTTCCGGTCCCTTAGACTCGGTTTCCTCAGCGTGACGAAGAGCGCTGATATCCGGGGACGCAGACGAAGGCGGTGGCAAACGCACGGGCGTCGGCGGCGGGGATGCTTTGGCTTGCGAGAAATCGCATGAGCACGAACCTGCGCTGGCATGAAGCAGATCAATCTGGCCCCCCGCGAGACCTACCGCGCCACCTTGCGGAATGAGCAAGCTCTGTCCGGTGAGCTGTTGTTCGATGCGCATCGCGCCGCGTGAGGTCAGGATGCACATCGCGCCGTTCTGGTCTAGACCCAGCGTCGTGTCGCGCCGTTCGCCGCCAATCGCGACGGGTGTCGCAACGATCATTGGCGTATAAATTGTGAGCGTTGCCGGCGAATCAAGAGATGGACGGACACGGCCGTAGTCTAGCGCCAGGGTGACCGCTCCCGCGGATTTGAGCAGCGTGAAATGGGCAGGGCCGCAGACGCTGATTTCCCCACCGCCATCGAGCAAAAGTAGTGCCTGTTTCGAGCGAACGGTGACATCGCTGCCACTCGCCACAACGGTTGGACCGCCGTCAATTTCCACCCCTTCGCCCACCGCGGTTTTTACCGTAATGTCTGAGCCCTCGATTCGACCCACAATGGCAGGAGAAGCCTGCGCGGCGAGGCGGCTAGGGGACAGGATCAGTAAGATCAGAACCGGCAATAATGCCGCAAACAGCCCGTGATGTTGGAGGCTGCGGCTATGCCGGAAGGTGGAAGTGGTTGTTCGAAGCATGCTCAAGACGTCAATCTCAACGGCAGAAATCAACGATAGATATCAACGGCAAATCTCAAACGCTCGTAAGCCTTTTCGGCGTTCGCCTTATACTATACGCCGATGAACACGCCCATCAACGGGGACGCGAAATCGGAGGCGGAGCAGGAAGAAAAGCGCCTGCTTGTTCATTACGATACGCGCCTGCCCAAGCTCTCCCGCTGGCAACAACTGCAGATACCCGTCATTGCCTGGCTGGTATGGGCCGTCATTCGTGCGATTGGGCCCACGCTGAGGTTTGAGGTGCTGGGCGGTCAGCAGGCTGGGCGCGAGTACCGGCCGGACCTGCCTCCGCACATCCATGCATTCTGGCACCGCTGCATTTTTTCCGCGGCGTGGAAGTTCCGCAATCGCAATGTTGTGCTGATGAATACAACTAATTTCGATGGTCAGTGGACGCGCCGCGTGATCGAAAGGCTGGGTTTTGGAACAGCGCAAGGCAGTTCCACCCGGGGAGGATTGCGCGGGCTTTCTGTGATGGCCCAGCGGTTGGAGGAAGGACTCGATGTGGCGTTCACCATTGATGGTCCGCGCGGTCCGCGCTATGTGGCCAAGCCCGGTCCCGTAATGCTGGCGCGACGTACAGGGCGGCCCATCATCGTTTTTCATATCGGCCTTGAACGCGCCTGGACCCTGGAAAAAACCTGGGATATGTTTCAGATACCTAAGCCCTTCTCGCGGGCCGTGGTGGTGATCGCTCCGCCGATTCCGGTGTCCGAGGATATTAGCCGGGAAGGACTGGAGCGAAAACATCAGGAGATGCAGAAAATGCTGGAGCGCGTGCGGGATGTCGCGGAGACGTGGTTTTCACTCTCGGCTTCGGAACAGCAACGCGAGCGCGCGGCCTGGAATACCTAGGCGCGTTCAGGTTGTATAAGACCTCTAGTGATCGGCATTGCCTAAAGTTACGGAGAGTTCCATCTTCTCCTTGCCACGATAAAATTCGACCTTCACCATGTCTCCGGGCCGTTTACGGTTCAGAATCAGGTTCATATCTGTCTGATCTCCAACCGGGCGGCCGTCGATACCCGTGACCACATCGCCGCCCAATAGCACTCGACGCATGCCCAGAATAACGGCGCGATTTCCGCCGTGCAGTCCGGCATGATCTGCCGGGCCTCCCGGCGTTACACGTTCCACCAGCAATCCGTCCTGCACCGACAAGCCCAGGGCGTCCGCAACCTGGGGAGTGAGCGCGGTGGCCTCGACTCCCATATAAGCGCGCTGCACGCGTCCACTGTTAATTAAGTCCTGCGCGATCAAGCGCGCCGTGCCGATCGGAATGGCGAAGCCTATTCCCGCGGTTGCTCCGGTGGGAGTATAGATCGCGGAGTTGATGCCGATAACGTCGCCGTGCGAATTCAGCAACGGCCCTCCTGAATTGCCCTGGTTAATTGCCGCGTCGGTTTGAATTGCACCATCGATCATCGTGGTTTGGCTGGTCTGCACGGTGCGGCCAAGTGCGCTGACTACTCCGGTGGTGAGCGTGCTTTGAAAACCGAACGGATTTCCGATGGCAAGCACACGCTGCCCCACTTGCAGGTTATCGGAATCGCCCATGGTTAAAACGGGAAGCTGGCGTCCCTTGGGATCAATCTTTACCAGTGCGATATCATTGCGCTCATCGGCCCCAATAAACTTGGCATCGAAGTGGGAGCGGTCGCCAAG
>Ga0206815_1096_pt1 | contig 24620 bp, 19 predicted proteins | sample Alteio_BWOrgCont_91_FD_152864 | JGI IMG/M metagenome (GOLD analysis project Ga0206815, IMG submission 152864) | Enriched cells from forest soil in Barre Woods Harvard Forest LTER site, Petersham, Massachusetts, United States -... | ecosystem: Environmental > Terrestrial > Soil > Temperate forest >...
AGATCGAGTTGATCGAAGATGGATTGACGGTCGCGTAAGACGAGCCTGCGGCCCTCACGCCATCGGTCGGGTTGCCCGTGGACATGGCGCAATACACCAGCTCTCCATTGTGAGCAGGAGCCGTCGAAGTTGTCAGCGCCGAAGAGTTGGAAGCACCGAACGTGCCATCGTTCCAGCCGAAGAACGTCGGGTCGAGGATATTGGTTGCCCGTCCGCGTTTGAACGCCGCGCACGAGAAGCCCGTCGCATTGATGGCGATCGAAAACTTCATGGTAACCGTGGTAGACCCCGGAGCTGTATTTGCAAACGACCACACCATAAGGTACTCGTGGTAACCCGCGTTATTCACACCATAAGTATCGATGTCATACGCGCCGTTGATATTGTCGGTAACTTGGATAGCCGGGCCTGAATCTCCAGCCTCGGAGGAGCAGATAATCGTGTCGGCGGCTGGCACGGAACCAAGCGAGCAACTAAGCGAGGAGACATAGTTGCCGTTAGCATCGGCCCTGCAGGACGTGACGGCTGTGTCTTGCACCATCCCAGTGGTAGATTGCGCGGGCAGCGACGCCCCCGAGAATGCCAGCAATAGGAATAAAAACATTGCAAAAATTTTCATTGGGTCACCTGTACTGTCATGAGTCGTAAAAAGGCCGCGGTTGCGCGAGAGAACCACGTGGTGCTTATCGTGGCCGAAGACCTCTGCCAATTTGCAGAGCCTTCCAGCCGACAGCTACCAGTGGGCCGCGTGCCCAGAGCTCATCTGGGCGACAATTCATCCGGACCTGGGAAATCGAGCAAGAGAAAGTTGCTGTTGTGCTCTTGAGCGCAGTGTGCTCGGAGAGTACGCCGCCTGAAGCGAAGGCATCCCTCGACACGTCGCCGTGCCGATGTACAAATCCTGCCTTGATCTGCGGGTAGATGGATCTATGAACTGGTGCCGTGCGCCAAGGCCCCATCCGTACTTGCATGCGCAAGCTGGCGGGGGAGAAATGCAGCGTCCTTCTATTCCAGTTTATAACGATGGCAGGAGTGGTCCTGGGCAAATTAAGCAAATAAGCTCGATGCATTTCGAAATGGAAATAGCCGGGAGCTTATTCCTATTGTGGAAATGGACAACTGCCAACGAAGAACCGGCGATCTGCGACAATAAGCGAGCTTACAGAAACATCTTTCCTGATTTCCAACCCAGAATCGAAGACTACACTCTATATCGGCACTTAGCCGAAATAATTTCAGCCTTGTGAGGACCGGGAATCGTTTGTCCACATCCAAATCCACGACCTGAAATCCACCGAAGAATTTCTAATTAAGCAATCCACCCTGATTCGGCCTATCCAGCGAGAACGTCGGTATCTCAATATCAAACCGCTCCCCGCTCTCGCTCTCCATCTGGTAAGCCCCGCCCATCATCCCCGAAGGCGTATTGAGCGGCGCGCCACTCGTGTATTGATAGCTCTCACCCGGCCTGAGCACCGGCTGCTCCCCAACCACTCCCGGCCCCTTGACCTCAGTCAAATCGCCGCGCGCATTCGTGATCATCCAGTGCCGGCTCAGCAGTTGCACTGTCTCCCGTCCCTGATTCTCAATGGTCACGCGATAGGCCCAGAGATACTGCGAACTCTCCGGCGATGAATTCGCCTCAAGATAAGCAGGCTCAACGCTTACCGCGATTCCCCGTGTGATTGCCAAATAAGGCTTCCGATCCGTCATAAAGAGAGCTTAAAGCACAGTCGAGGGCGCATCAACTCAAACAATTCGTCATCCTGAGCGGAGCGAAGTGGAAGGATCTGCGGTTGTCGTTGCTGTTGCTCTTGCCTTACTGTCTGTCATTCAGACAGAATTGTCATCCACGCTTGCACTGACAGTTCAGCCGCGGCAGCAAACTGTGTAAGCGTAACGACAGACGTGCGTCTCTGCGCCGCTATATAATTCCCCGCACTCAGGCCCTTAACTACAATCTGGCGCGGAGGTAAATTCCATGATGAATAAGTTGCGAATCCACAGTTTATCGCAATCTAACTCGGCCTCAACAAAGACAACCGCCTTCCTTGCAGCGACGATAGGGGCTCTGCTTCTCGCTGCGGACATTCCCGCTAACGCACAAAGCGACGAAATACCAACCTACTCCGTTCTCTATACCTTCACTGGCGAGGCAGAGGGAGCTTTCCCCAAGGCCACAAATTCGCTGGCGATGGATCGGGAAGGCAACCTCTATGGCGTCAGTGCCAATGGCGGTGTTTCGTCCAATGTCGGCTGCGGTTACGGTTGCGGAAGTGTCTTCAAAGTCAGCCGTAAGGGCAAAGAATCAATCGAGTACGAATTCACCGGGGTGCCAACGGACTCACAAGGACCCAACAGCAACGTGATTCGGGATGAAGAAGTAATCTCTACGGCACGGCCTTCAACCTCGTCTACAAAATCAGCCGTTTTGGCCATGAAACGGAACTCTACAACTTCACAGGTGGAACCGAGGGCGGGGAGAATTACAGTGCTGGTGATGGTTTAGGGGGGCTCGTCCGTGACCGTGAAGGCAATCTATACGGCGCTGCTCCGGGCGGCGGCCTCGAAAACGGATGCCCCGTGGTTCAATTCCCATACAACCCGTTTAACCCACCCCCTGTGGGCGAGGGCTGCGGAGTAATTTACAAGATTGATCCCCGCGGCCGTGAAACTGTACTGTACACCTTTCAAGGCGGCGCCGACGGCGGCATTCCACAAGGGGCATTGGTCCGCGATGATGCGGGCAATCTTTACGGGACTACTTTGATCGGCGGTGATTTTAGTAGTCAAGCTTGCCTGAATTACGTCAACGGTTGCGGGGTGATCTTCAAGGTCGATCGCCACGGCAAGGAGACTGTTTTGTATACTTTCAACGCGATCGCCGATGGATATAGTCCCACCGGTCTTATGCGCGATCGCGACGGTACGCTCTATGGCACAAGCACCTATGGCGGCAATTCTTTTCAACCAATTTTCGAGTTGGGCTACGGGGTCGTCTATAAGCTTGATGTGAGCGGAAAGTTTACGATACTTCACAATTTCACCGGCTTAACAGACGGAGAATTCCCCACCGCACCACCATTGCTCATCGGAAAGGATCTCTACGGTACTGCATCTGGCGGCGGAACAACCTTGAACAGCGGATACGGCGTGATTTTCAAGCTCGACCGCTCCGGGAACGACACTGTTCTTTATAGGTTCAAAGGACAGGCGGACGGATCGTATCCCTCTTCACAGCTAACTCTGGATGAGGACGGAAATCTGTACGGAACCGCCGAAATGGGAGGTAACTTCGAAACAAGTACCTGTAAACTTTTTGACTATGGCTGCGGTGTCGTGTACAAACTCGACCTTCACAAAAAATGTGACAACGACCGCCACCGTCACAACGATTGGCCCAACATCTTCTCAAAACCCGACGACAGCGATAAGGATGACAGGTAAAACGAGGCGGCCATTGACGAGCGTTCTCACTACATTCGACAACGTGCGTGCCAGGTGCGCCATATTCCAAAACTTAGATGCCCCAGGTCTCGCCTCTGAGACCTGGGCCAAATTCGCGCAAAGCACGAACCTCATTCCCCGACCTCAATTTTCTTTCCCTTGCGTTGCGTGCAATTAACCCCAAAAAGCGCAAAATCAAATCCAGGGGCAATCGACACGAAATCCACCCCGCCACGGGTGACTCACATCACCTTGCCCGGTGACGGCGCATGAGCCGCAAGCAACGACCTATAAATTACCCCCACCCCGGTATGGTTCACCGTTCATTCGCCTTCTTCAAAGGTGCTCTCGAATTGAAATGAAATCACGTAAACTAAGCTGAATTCACTGAAGGAGCCCAACCTCGTGACCCAGAATCTCCGCGCCTGCCTCATGGCCTTCGCACTGTTCTTCGTCACCGTCAGCTCCTTCGCCGCCGAAAACATCTTCGATCCCACCCGCGATTCCGTCAAAGACCTCGCCGCCGCTGAGATCCGGGCCAAAGCCGAGCACAAGCACATCCTCCTCGACGTGGGCGGCAACTGGTGCTCCTGGTGCCATCTCCTCGACCGCACCCTCCATGAAAACCCAGCCCTCACCTCGGCCCTCGAAAAGAACTACGTCATAGTCCACGTCAACTGGGACCCCGACCACGAAAATCAGGCCTTTCTCAGCCATTACCCCAAAACCGAAGGCTACCCATACCTGCTCGTCCTGGCCGCCGACGGCAAGCTCCTCCACGCCCAGCCGACAGACGCCCTTGAAGCCGACCACCATCTCAACGCCGGCTACAACCAGTCCACCATCCTGGAATTCCTCATCAAGTGGGCGCCGGTTAAGTAGCCCGTCAGTCCGCAAACGCGGAACCATCCCCGATCTTCGTTCGTAAAGCACAAGGTGCGAGATACACTCAAGCAGGAAGCGAAATCCGCTCTACTGGATCATCATCTTCCCTTCAGCTTGAATCCAGCTAAACTTGTTGAACGCATGAAGAACCGAGACACAGCAGCAGCGAAGCTCAGAAAGTGGCTGATCCTCTGCTGCCTGATCGTCCCATGCGTCTCGTCTCAAGCCGCTCAGCCCGGCGCCTTAAACCCAGCCAGCATCATGCGCGATGAAATCGTCGTCCCGGCCACGATTAAAGGCGCCATCAAGATCAACGAAACCTGGCGATTCCGCGTAGGCGACGACCCCGCCTGGGCCGACCCCAACTTCGACGACTCCACCTGGAACAAAGTCGATCTCACGCAGAGCTTCGCCGAGCAGGGAATCGAAAGCTACACCGGCTACGCCTGGTATCGCCTCCGCCTTCGCCCAGCTCCCGTGCCCGACTCAGGCGTCCTTTCGCTCGCCCTGCTCGTCGTCCCCAACTCCGTTGGACAGTTGCAAGTCATCGCCAACGGCGTCGAAGTAGGCCGCACAAAGGGACTGCGCGACAGTCCAGCCATGTACCAGTCGCCGCCCTTCACCGTCGCCATCTCCCAGGCCGCAGCCGACGGAACAGTAGTCCTCGCCATCCGAAGCTGGGCCGGCCAGTCCTTCGGCCACGGCCCGCTGCGCCGCGTCGAGCTCGGAAATCCCGAAAGCGTCGGCGAACGATTCAACCTCGAACGAGATTCCTACTGGGACAAGCACGTCCTCGCCGAAATGATTCTCAGCGCGCTCTTCTTCGGCGTCACCGTCCTGGGAACCACACTCTACCTGGCCCAGCGCAACCACAAGGAGTATCTGTGGCTCGCCCTGCTCTGCCTCTCCGTCACCCTCCGCGCCTGCGTCGAAACAGCCTTCGGACTCGCCCTCCTCTCGCTCTCCACCTTTCAGATCCTCAACCCCTGGGCCACCTGGATCTTCATCGCCGTCACTCTCGAATTCGTTCTCCACTTCACCGGAAATCATTGGCGGCGAGTCGTCCGCGTCATGCAGATCGCCGCACTGCTTCTGCCGGTAACAGCCATGCTGCATCTCACCGAAACCAACAAATACCTCTCGCTCGCCTCGCAGTTCCTCTTCTGCGGACTCATCGTCGTCATGCTCTTCCGCTCCTGGCGCCGCGGCCGTCCAGAAGCCGGCGTCATGCTCCTCCCCTTTGTTCTCGCCGCCACAGCCGATTCCAGCAACATCCTCCTCGACTTCGCCGCCAACCGAGGTTTGCTTCCCCAGCGCTTCGCCAGCCACCAGTTCTACTTCGGCTCCATTCAATACAGCATCAGCACCGTCACCTACCTCGTCTTCCTCGGCAGCCTCATCGCCGTCATCCTCTACCGCTTCGTCGACGTCAGCCAGGACGAGCAGCGCTCCGCCGCCGAAATCGAAGCCGCCCGCAGCGTCCAGGCGCTTCTAATCCCTACGCAACTCCCCTCCAACCGCAACTTCATGCTCGAAAGCGCCTATCTCCCCGCCAACGGCGTCGGCGGAGATTTCTTCCAGGTCCTCCCCCTCAAAGACGACTCCATGCTCATCGTCGTAGGCGACGTCAGCGGCAAAGGTCTGCAGGCCGCCATGAACGCCAGCACCCTCGTCGGAGCCTTGCGCAACGAGCTCTCCCATGACCCATCCACCGTCCTCACTCACCTCAATCAGGTCATGCTCGGAGCAACCTCAGGCGCCGTCGCCGGTTTTGCGACATGCCTCTGCGCCCGCATCTATCCCAACGGCAAAATGATCGTCGCCAACGCCGGCCATCTAAGCCCCTACCGCGACGGTCGCGAAATGGAACTCGCCGCCTGCCTGCCCCTCGGCGTCATCCCCAATGTCGAATACGAGCAGTCCACCTTCCAGCTCAGGCACGGCGACCGCCTCACCTTCGTCTCCGACGGAGTTGTAGAAGCCACCGACCCCAAAGGCGAGCTCTTTGGCTTTGAGCGCACCCAGCAAGTCAGCCACGAACCAGCCCGCTACATCGCCCAGATCGCCCAGCGCTTCGGCCAAACTGACGACATCACCGTAGTAAGCCTCTACTTCGTCCCCGCGTAGAATTATCCTGTTCTTGGTCTCTTAATCGCATCCTCACAGAAGACGTCATCCTGAGCGGAGTTTGACGCGTTCTATGCGTCAAACCCAGTCGAAGGACCTGCGTTTCCTTTGCTAATCAAGGAGCAACATGCTTTTGAATCCAGCCCATTCCGGCGAAGTCTTACGCGATTATCTCGGCGAAATGACCATCAGCGAAAGCGCAACTTGACTGAAAATCACGCGAGCACATCTCTCCCGTATTCTGAATGGCCATTCCAACATCACTGCGGAAATGTCCCTGCGCCTCTCGTCAGCTTTGAGCACTTCTCCCGACTTCTGGATCAAGATGCAAGGCAAATTTGACCTGTGGCAAGCGCGTAAATTGACAAATGTGAAAGTCCATGCGTTCCCGCATGTGGCGGCTCGATTATCGACCGCTAAACAAGAGTGATTCCGTGGATGGCAGAACACCCCTGCTACAATCCCACCTATAGTTCCGCAGCCATCCACTATGAAAATTCAAATCCTCATTGTTGCTCTGCTCTCCGCCAATCTCATGACCATCGCCCAGACCAAGCCCAATAAGACCAGCCTCAGTCAGACTCATGGCCCGCTCGACCCCGCCCAGGTCCACCGCAGCGCCCTGGTCATCGACACCCACGAAGACACGCCGCAGCGCTTCGTCGACGACAACTTCGATCTCTCCGACCCGCTCAGCGGCGGCCAGATCAACCTCGACGCCATCCACAAAGGCAACCTCGGCGCGTCCTTCATGTCCATCTGGGTCGAGCCCGACCTCTTCAAAGGCCATTACGCCCGCCGCACCCTCGAACTCATCGACGCCTCCCGCGAACAAGCCGCCAAACACCCCGATCAGATCAAATTCTCGACCTCCGCCGCCGACATCGAAGCCGCCCGCCGCGAGCACAAATACGCCATGCTCATGGGCATCGAAGGCGGCCACTCCATCGAAGATTCCCTCGGCCTGCTGCGCATGTACTACGACCTCGGCGTCCGCTACATGACCCTCACCTGGTCCAACTCCAACGGCTGGGCCGATTCCTCCGGCGACGATACGGATACGACCGTCCCGCACACCAAAGAGGGTCTCAGCGAATTCGGCAAAGACGTCGTCTACGAGATGAACCGCCTCGGCATGATCGTCGACATCTCCCACGTTAGCGACAAAACCTTCTACCGCACCCTCATCATCACCCGTGCGCCGGTCATCGCCTCTCACTCCGCAGCCCGCGCTCTTTGCGATGCCCCTCGCAACATGACCGACGACATGCTTCGCGCCGCCGCCAACTCCGGCGGACCCGAAAGCAAAGGCGGCGTCGTCATGGTCAACTTCTATTCGGGATTCATCTCCCAGGCCTACCGTGACGCCCAGCGCGCCCAGAAGCCCGAAGTAGACAAAGCGACCGCGGACCTCAAAGCCAAGTTCAAAGCCGAAGGCAAGGAGATCACCTACTCCGACCTCGAAAAACTCCAGCGCCAGATGGCCGACAGCATCCCCCGCCCACCGCTCAGCGCCCTCATTGACCAGATCGACCACATCGCCAAAGTAGCCGGCATCGACCACGTTGGCTTGGGCAGCGACTTCGACGGCGTAAGCGGCCAGCTCCCCGAAGGCATCGACTCCGCCGCCGACCTGCCCAAGATCACAGCAGCCCTCATGGCCCGCGGCTACAGTGCAGCCGATTGCGACAAGATCCTCGGCGGTAACTTCATGCGCGTCTTCAAAGAAGTGGAAGCCGTTTCAAAGCAACTCCAAGCCGAAAACCGCCCAAAAATCACCGAAAAGCAGCCCTTCGATAAACCGCAGAAAGAGTAAGGAAGACGTTCATGATCCATGACAACGGCGCATCGATCGACCTTAAACGTCACCCCAGCCTCGCCCGCTCACTGCGCCGCGGAAGAAGCCTCAAGTGTTTCCTTCGTCTGCGAGTGGAAGCGATTCAAAATCATCCGCCGCGCGGGTGCTTCCAGGTAGTAAAGGCTCAGAACGCTCAAGCCGATGCAAGTACCTAGATAGAGCGGGTAGTTCCACGGAGAACCTGTCCAGTGCAGCTTCGAGAACGCATGAAACACGGGTAAATGGATGAGGTAGAGCCCATAGCTTGCATCGCCTAGCACCACAAGCCAGCGCACGCTTAGCAGCCGCACCGGCAAAATCGGGGCAACTGAAAGCGACCAGATCCATCCCATAAAGACCGGCTCCAGAATAAAGGCCGGCTGAAGATTCATGCGAGTGAGCCATGGAGCCAAGCAAACCACAGCGACTGCGCCCAAAGAGGCCACCACAAACACCGCCCAGGCTTTCCGATTCAATCCGCTATCCTCCGGCCTAAGTCCAGTAGTCAGCGATTGCCACCGCGCCACCAGAACTCCAAGCCCAAAGATACCCACGAACGAGACAAGGTCCAGTCCCTGCACATGATAATTTTTACGGTGATAGATCGCCGCGCTAACTGCAACCTCCAATGCATAGAACAACATAGCGGCAATCCCAACCCCGCGCTTGTTCAGTTTCCACAACCATTGGCCATAGAAAGGAAAGCTGAGATAGAAAACCGCCTCTACGCAAAGAGACCAGGCTGGCCCATTGATCCCCGCCGAGGCCTGAATCCACATCTGCTGCATGACGATGCTTCCGGCAAACAGCACTGCGATCCTCTCGATCGCATGTTTCAGTCCGTATTGCGCCGCTCTGAAAGAGACTGCAAATGGCGTATCAGCTACGAGGCTGACAAAATACAGCGGATAGATGCGGGCGAATCGCGCTACATAAAATTTTCGTTTAGGAACAAGCTGGCCTTCGCGCAGATACACCAGCGCCAGAATGTATCCCGACAGCAGGAAGAAGAAACATACCGAGGCATTTCCCATCGAAAAGAACTGGTCTAATGCGCTTCCAGGTGTAATGCCCCATTTGCTGTGAAAGATAACCACATAGAAGGCAGCAAAAAATCGTATAGACGTGAGAGCGTGAACCTTAGTTTGCGCGGCCTGCTTGACCGGGCGTTTAACTGCCGCGGCAGACCCCATCATCGGCATGGAAACAATACCATAGTCACAATCGCTACTCCCCGCCGCCATTTTCCAGGAACACTTCAATACCAGTATTTAAACTCCGGCCACTCCGCCGCATAACTTACCTTGCGATGCTTCAACAAAAAATAATGCAGATGTTCATGATCCATAATCCAAGGCGCATCGAACGCCCCAAGATCGATAACTTCTTCATAGCTTTTCACGTAGTTTTTCGGATCATCCCCCAGTGTAAGCACGGATTCGCCCGTATATCCGTGCCATCCCCAGTAGAAATAGTTTTGATGCCCGCTGATAGCCACCGGCAGCCCATACTTCGGCCCCAGCACATTCACGGCGCTGGCCTCGCCGTAGTTCCCGCAAAAAATCCCCGTCTTCGCCCGCTCCTCCGGCGGCAGCGAATTATACCGCGCGGCAATTCCCTGCGTCATCTCCTCCCATCCAAACCTATCCGAAAGATACTGCGGCAAGGGGCTCGAAAACTTCTCCGTCCGCGTCTTATTCGCCCCAAAATGCGCCGCCCAGCGAACATATGCCTCCGGCGGCAAAACCGTAAGGCCAATCGGAATCGTCGCCGCCACCATGAATACCGCAATCACAAACGCGTAAGCATAAGCAGGCCAGCCGCGCCGAGTCGCTTGCACAAACCAGACCGCCCCAGCCGCGAACAGCACCGGATAAATAGGCGCAACATAGTAATCTTTAGCATGCATGGCCATCATCATCGCCAGAAAAAGCAGATAAGTCACCGCAACAAAGCGCCAAGCCTTCGCAGGCCGCGCAAATCCAAGCCAACCCAATCCACCAATCCATAGCGGAGCGGAAAATATCAACAGCATGTTCGCTTGCTGCAGCAGGAAAGCCAGTGGCGGCAACTTTGTATTCTTATCTGAGTGCGCAATGTTATTCAGCAACTCGTAAGTAGGCCAGTGATGCTGCCACTGCCACAGAAAGTTAGGCAGCGCGATTAGAAAGATAACTCCAATAGCCGCCGCCACCCATTTCGACCAAAGCAGCCGCCGTTGCGGAGCCACTAACATTCCCAGCACCAGCGCCACCAGAAAGAAAACAGTCGAATCCTTGTTCTCGATCCCCAGTCCGGCCAGCACTCCAAACGCGATCCACCACCGCGGCGACCAGCTTTCATCCGCGATCCGCAGCGCTACAAACAGGCAGCCCATCCAGAAGCAGGGCTCCCACGAATTCATTGAAAGATAGTTATCCGCCACCAGAAACACCGGTGCCGCCAGCGCGGCAGTCATCGCCAGCATCTGTGCCCTGCGCCGCCCGCCAAGCTGCCACGTCAGCAAGCCTGTAAGCCCAACCTTCACCGCCCCGGCCGCAAAGCTCAGTATGCGAATCCCCGTCGGCGTCAGCCCAAACAGAGTCTCCGCAATCCGCGCCTGCAACGCCACCAGCGGAGGCTGATCCACATACCCCCAATCCAGGTGATGCCCGCAGACCAGAAAATATAACTCATCGCGAAAGAACCCATACCCCAATCGCGACCCATAGAGCGAGCAGGCGATATGCAGCGCCAGCGTAAGCAGCGCAAAGCCGCCAGCCAGCACCAATGCAGGCCGAAGCGAGTCACGCACATCGAAATTCGTAGCCGGCATCGGCGCAGCAGTCGTCAAAGATTCCCCTCCGTTCCCAGCAAACTACGCGCCCAACCCGTGCGAAGTTCCGGCTGTCATCTTGAACTCAATGCGCAAGCGTCTCAACAGCATAGTCTTCGGGCCGTACGGTCAACGAGTCCGGCGGATATGCTGTTGTCGTCGCGCCTAACTGCATATTCGGCATATCTCCCATCGTCACGTCGAGCACGCCGCCGTCCGCGATATCCGCATGGCGAAACCAGACCTGGTTAAGCTCATGTCCATTCAGCCGCAAGCTCTGCACATACTTGTTGTCATGCGAAGTGCCGTGTGCCACGATGACAAAATCCTTGCCGTTCTTGAGATGGATCGTCGCCTTGTCGAAGATAGGGCTGCCCACATCGTACGCCGGAATCCCCGTAGTTGCGGGATAGAAGCCCAGCATCGAAAACACCACGAATGCGCTCATCCCGCCGCCATCCTCATCCCCTGGAATCCCTTGCAGTGTATCTGGAAAAAATGTCTCAAGTAACATGCGGATACGCTTTTGCGTCTTCCACGGCGCACCCAGTCGGTTATAGATATACGGAATCGCAAAGCTCGGTTCATTGCCCATCGAGAACTCGCCGGCCATCGAGGTCGAATCGGGAAACTTGGCCTGGAACGCATACTTGGAGCGATCCGACTGCTCGCGGAAAAGCTGGTCCAGATTGGCCTCCGCCTTGGCCGTGCCGCCCATCAGTGCGACTAGGCCATTGACATCGTGCATCACGTCCCAGGTGTACGTGTAGGCATTGTTTTCATCGTAATAATCCCGTCCGCCCATGCCGCCGTCAAACTTCGGATCGAGCGGTTCAATCCACTTTCCCTCAGCATCCTTAGGCCACATCAGCCCCTTATCCTCGCGAAAGAGATTGCGGTAATTCGCGGCTTTTCGCAGAAAGAGCTTCTCGTCTTCAGGCTTATGCAGCACGCGCGCAAGCTGCGCTATGTTCCAGTCATCGAAACTGTTTTCCAGCGTAACCGGCACGGGCTGGCGCTTCTCAAACGGATGCACATGCGGATCGGTCTCTTTCTCTCCCGGACGCAGCGCCGGCATATAGCCATGCGCCGCGTAGAAGTCGTCCAGCGGTCCCTTGGGGTCAAGCCGCCAGGGAAGCAGCGTTATCTCCAGCGATCGCTTGCGCACGCCGTCATAGGCCGTCTGCAGATCGAAGTTGCGTACGCCCTTGAACCACGCATCCGCAAACCACGGCGCGGAGTGGTTGCCGTTCATGCACGCATAATTGCCCGCGAGAATAGCAAACGTCGGCATCACTCCCGACTGCTGGTACATGCGCACATAGGACTGAATCTTGTCCGCCTCCATATCTGGATGCAGCAGCGTCTGCAGCGGCTCCAGCGCGCGGTACGTATCCCACAGCCAGTTATCGACATAGAACGGACGCGTATCCTCATGAACCTGGTGATCGAAAGCGCTGTAATAACGCCCATATTCGGTGATGTCGATCATGCGCTCAGACGAACGATAAAGAGCTGTGTAGAAAACCTTGCGCTGCGCTTCGGTGCCGCCTTCTACCACAATCGCGCCCAGCGTCTCGTTCCAGCGGACCTTTGCCGCATCCCTCACACGATCGAAGTCCCACGCAGGAATCTCCCGCCGCAGATTGTCCTTTGCCTGTTCCACGCTGATGAAAGAAATGCCATAGCGAAACTCAATCGCCCTGGCATCCTCGCTCGTCGCCCTCACTCGGCTCTCATCGCCGTCGGTCGTAGCATGCAACTTCATGCGCTCACTGAACTCGCCATAGACAAAGGCCTTCATCCCACTGAAGCGCTCTTCGCCGCTGACCACCGTACCTTCCGCCACTTGCAGGCTGCCGGGCTGCCGGTTGGCGAGCGTAATAGAAGCATGCCCATGCGGAAAGCGAAAGCGGAAGTAGCCGCATCGTTCCGTAGGCGAAAATTCCGTCTGAATCAGCGACTCATCGAACCGCGTGGAGTAGTAATACGGCGTCGTTTTCTCCTGGTCGTAAGCCGCTGCCGCCGTGTTCTCGCCAGGCATGATGCTGAACAGCTCCTCCATCCGGTGCGAGCTGATCGTCAGCGGAAACGAGCTGATCCTGTCGCTGGTCGCATCCTCGCGAATCGGATACACGCGGATCATGCTGTTAGGCAAATACACCGTCGGCCGCGTCGGCTCCAGAAGAATTCCAATGTTGCCAATGGTGTGGTCCACATATTCAACCTGGGCCATGGCCCGCGCAGCAAAGAGGATGAACGTGGCCAATGCTGTGCGGCCGAACGGACGGCAACGATTGCCAGCCGGGAGTCTCATCTTCCGAAGTTTCTGGATCGCACATTTTGCGCGAGGGTAGGGCATCGGCTTTCCTTGCAGCACTTGTTGAACTCCGAAAAGCTGAGATAGAGGAAGGTTTCTCTATAGTACGCGTTGGCCGCGCTCAAAGGTCGCACTTAGGAATCTGCCAGATTATAGCGGCCTGGAGTTCTTATTACCGCCTGCGGGTGCGAATACGTAGCAATGTGTCCGCTTAGTCCTTCAGCACCACCAGCGGAGAGGCCGCCGTTTCTGACGCATGGAAATGGTTCCAGATGGCCAACGCCGTTTTGCGCGGCACCACTGCCGCCAGTGAGTCCACAGTAGCCGCCTGCACTTCGCGCAAGCTTCCGAAGTGCGTCAGCAGCCGCTGCCGCGTCCCCGCGCCCACCCCAGGAATCTCCAGCAACTCCGAGTCGCGGTCCCGCATCTCGCGCCGCTTGCGATGGTACCCAATCGCAAATCGATGGCTCTCATCGCGAATCAGCTGCACCACATGCAGCACCGGCGACCGTCGGTCCAGCACCACCGGCTCATCCTCATTGCCGTAGACGTAGATAACTTCCTCGCGCTTGGCAATCGAAGCCAGCGGCTGGCTCGTAAACCCCAGCTCCTCCAGCGCCTGAAACGCCGCATGAAGCTGCCCTAATCCGCCATCAATCAGAATCAGCGAAGGCATCGTCCCGTTTTCATCCTTCACTCGCTTGTACCGTCGCCCAACGATCTCGCGCATCGACGCAAAATCGTCCACACCGCTCACCGTCTTCACCTGAAACTTGCGATAGGCAGACTTCTTCATCGCGCCGTCTTCCCACACCACCATCGACGCCACCGTCTCCGCGCCTTGGATGTGCGAGATATCGAAGCACTCAATTCGCTTCGGCAGCTCCGGCAGCATCAGCGCATCGGCCAGAGCCTCCTGAATCGCTTTCCGCGAAGGCTCCAGCACCCGGAAGCGCTGCGTGTACGACTGCTTCGCATTCTGCCCCGCCAGATCGATCAGGGACCGCTTATCCCCTCTCTGCGGAGCAGCCACTTCCACCCGATGCCCCGTTCGCGCCGCCAGCAGCGCCGCCAGCGACTCGCGATCCTCAAAATCCACCGGCACCAGAATCGTCCGCGGCACATACTGCTGATCGATATAAAGCTGCTTCAACAGCGCCGAAAAAAACTGCCCCGGATCGAAGTCAACCGTAGGCACGCGATCCGAATTCGCGCTATCGAAATGAACCGCAGCCTCGCTCTCGGAATTTGCAAGCAGGTAGGCCGGGGCTTCAGCCCCGGCATCAGACCCATGCGATGAAGCGGGGGCTTTAGCTCCTGAGGTATGCTCTAGACCGGCTGGCTCCATCCCATCGATCTCGAGATCGCCATCCACGATCGGGGAGCTAAGAAACTCCGGCAACTCCTCCCAGAAAAACTCCCGTCGGTCCACAATCTTCCCCGACCGGATATGAAAGAGATTCGCCGCCAGGCACCCACTCTCATAGTGATACCCAAAAACATCCGCATCGTCCGATTCCGCCGAAGCAATCCGCTGCTTCTCGCCAATCTGGTGCACCGTCGAAATCAGATCCCGGTACCGCGCCGCCAACTCAAACTGCTCCGCTGCCGCAGCTTCGGCCATGCGCCCATGCAGGCTCTTCTCCAGCTCCGCATGACGCCCCTCCAAAAACAACTGCGCGTCCTTCACCGCCGCCGCATAGATCTCCGGCGTAGTCAGCTCCTTCACGCAAGGCCCAAGGCAGCGATGAATGTAGTACTGCAAACAAGCCCGCGGATGATACCTCGAAAGATCCACCTTGCAGCTCGGAATCAGAAAGCTGCGATGGATCACCTCCGCCACGCGATATGCCAGGTTCCCCGGAAAATAAGGCCCGTAATACGCTGATCCATCCTTGCGCAGCCGCCGCGTCACAAAGACCTTGGGAAACCGGTCACCAAGCGTCAGCTTCACATACGGATACGTCTTGTCATCCCGCAGCAGGATATTGAACCGAGGCTTGCGCTGCTTGATCAGGTTGTTCTCAAGCGCCAGCGCCTCCATCTCGTTGGCCACCAGGATGTAGTCCAGATCGACCGCCTCGCGCATCAGCGTCCCGGTCTTGGCATTGGCCTGGCTGGCCGCCAGCAGATAGCTCCGCACCCGCGCCCGCAGATTGCGCGCCTTGCCCACATAGATCACCTCGCCCTCGGCGTTCTTGTACAGATACACGCCCGGCTGCGTAGGCAAAGTCCGAATTTTCTCGTAGAGGTCCATTGTGCCAGCCCGGGATGATGGAAAAGATGGTGTGATCGCCCATGCACTAGAATACCGGGCAAGAGCATCGTGCGCTAAGAGAGCCCGTTTTTGTGGTGATGAACCGGCTGCGCAAGACAGAAGGGGATCGGAAGCAAGGAATGCGACAGACCATAGCTGTTTTTCTCTTCATGCTCGCGTTTGGCGGCCTTATAGGTTGCCATTCCCATGAAGATCGCCGTAGGCTCCACGCAAACTACACGCTTATGCCGCAACAAGCGGCTCAAGATCTCCGGCCATTTTACGGAGTGTCGACCACGATTCAGGGAAGCTGGGATCCTTCCGACAAGGACCTGACGAACGTGGAGGCCCACTTGGGGGAGGTCTCCCAGCTCATTTCAGAAGACGGCATCCGAGGAGCGCGGATCGCACGGCCTCAAGATTACCGGCGGCAGTATTTCGCAATCCTCGTGAAAGGCCGAAAGCTCATCCTGGTCAACGCATTCGATATTGAGCCCCCTCCACCGGATTGGCGAGAAAAACTACCTTTGATTGGTGATGGAGGAAAGATAGAGTGGCGGGCGTTATTCGATCCCCAGACAGGCAATTTTTCTCACCTCAGTACCAATGGAGTTGGTTGAGATTGAGCACCCATTAAACCACCCGAATCTCCAGCCTCTTCCCCAGCGCCTTCATTGCCACCGCCACCCGGTCGATCAGTTTCACCAATTTGCTAACGGAGGCCCACATGGCCCAGGCGAAGCCCAAGCCGATCAAGATTCCTATCACCGAGGCCAAGGCGTGACCGAAAAATCCCAGCTTCAAATGACTTGCGCTCCCATATGCGGAACCAACCGCAAGGATAAAGCAAATGGCGATAAGCAATTCGATGAGTGTCATAGCGGTTGCTACGAATGACATGGAAAGGTTCTGTCCCGCTCGCTCCTCGGGTCAGTTGACGTAAACTCCCGACCATCATTAGGCGCTCGTCGCCTAGAATCGACTTAGAGAGGATTACCCGGTAAGGCTCATGAACGAAATCAACGTAATTTCGCCCTACAAGTATCTCGGCATGTGGGTCTTCGATGATCCAAAGGTCGGTCTGGTCCAAGAGCCATTCGTGGGAGGCGCCGATACGATCATTGACACATTGGTCCGCGACATCCCCAATGCCTCAAATGGATTTGCAATGATCTTTTCTGGTGGGTCCTTTCCCGGTCACCAATTTCGATTTGTGTGGCGCGGGCCGCAGGGCTCCGGAAACGTGTACTATTCGCCGGATTTCGACCTTGAGGGATGGTTATGTCCTGCTCTGCTCAAGTACTTTGACAACCCTCCGAACGAATTGTTTGTCCAAGTGAAGTCGATCTGATCCGTACTTCGCTAAGCAACCCGAATCTGCAACTTTTCTCCAACCCCTTCGCCGCCTTGCCCAAAGACTGATCGAGGATCACCTATGCAATGGCTAAAACGATCAACAAAAGCGCTGCTTATTCCCGCGTCCATTCTGTCTATGTACGCGACTCCGCAAGCAACCGCGCAATCCTGCGGCGCCTCCGGCTTAGCAGTGCAAATACTCGGCTCCGGCGGCCCAGAGATGCAAGACAAGCGCGCCTCCACCAGCTACCTCATCTGGGACCACGGCAAAGCCCGCGTGATTCTTGACGCAGGTGGAGGCAGTGCTCTCCGCTTCGGCGAGAGCGGAGCCAAGATGTCTCAAGTGGACGTCTTTCTCTTCAGCCATTTCCATGTCGATCACAGCGGCGATTTCCCAGCCCTGATCTTTTCCTCCTGGTTCGAAGATCGCACCTATTCATCGCTCATAACGCCGTACCGGAGGACGCTACCGGATTGGAACGGCGTCTCCACATGCCGCCTTCCGTCATCGGCGCCATCGCCGCAAACGCCCACGTCAAGCAACTCGTACTCTCGCATCGAATGCTTCGAACGTTGGGAAAAGAGAGTGAGACCCAATCCGAAATCAAACGTCGATATGCAGGCCCGATCGCATTCGCCAACGACCTCGATTGTTTTCCCCTAAAGTGAGTCCTAAATGCCCCGTAAACACATGAACCGGGTCTTCAAATCAGAAATGTCGCGTAAGCATTACCAAAATACGTAAAAATTACATAGTCAAATCCGCCCCGGAAATTTCACCCACGCCAGCAACTCAAGCAAATTCAATAACATACCAAATTGTCTCAATTTGGCCAGCGGCGTGCCATAACCAGAGTGAAAGTAATTCCATGAGCCCTGCCGGCCACCGCGCAGAGCCTTAACCGAAAGGACTTTCCCATGATGCAACGAATGAACCTCTGCAGCGTTTCCATTCTGGCCGTCGCGATCGCGGGTCTCTCAGGTTGCGCCACCAAGAATTACGTACGCAACCAGACCGCGCCGATCATCAACCAGACCAACGAGCTCAACGACAAGACCGCTCAGAACAACCGCGCCATTAAGGATACCGACGAGCGTGCCCAGGCCGGCATCACCAAGGCGCAGGGCGCCGCCGACTCGGCCACCCAGAACGCGCAGACCGCCCAAACGGCAGCCGGCACCGCTGAGACCGCGGCCAACGACGCCGTGCATCGCGCCGACTCGCTGGCCAGCGTCGTCGCCGGTCTTGACAACTATCAGCCCATCGGCAACGTCTCCGTCACCTTCGGCTTCGATAAGTCCACGCTGACCAAGGATGACAAAGATCAGCTCGACACCTTCGCTGGCACCCTCACCAACGCCAAGAGCTTCATCGTTGAAGTCACCGGCGGCACCGACTCCACCGGCGACGCCAACTACAACTACCAGCTCAGCCAGCGCCGCGCCGACGCCGTCGTCCAATATCTGGCGGCGAAGTACGCTATCCCTGCCCATCGCTTTTACCTGATCGGCATCGGCAAGGATAAGGAAGTCGCCGACAACTCGACCCGCGAAGGCCGCGCCAAGAATCGCCGCGTAGACATTCGCCTCCTCTCCAACCAGGGCGCCCCCGCCAACGCATCGGCTCCCGCGCCGACGAGCGGCAACTAAGAGCCGTCGTAAACCAAGATCTCCGCAATATCTCAAGTTTTTTGGTGGAGCAGGCCGGATAATCGGCCTGCTCATTTTTCTGCTCTATCTCTTTTCTAGTTTTTCTTTCTGTCATTCCCGAAGGGAATCTGCTTTTCTGGTCTCTATTCCCTGGTCCCTGGGCCCTGCAATACATGCTCCGCCCGAACATCGACCGCCGTAAACAGCGCAAAAAACGGCGCACCCGCCGCCGCAGCCTCCACAGCCGGCCGCCCATGCGCCTCCTGCCGCTCCACCAGGCAAACCACCGCAGCCACAACCATCCCGGCATCCCGCGCCGCCTGAATCGCGTTGATGGTCGAAGCGCCGGTCGTGCAGACATCATCGACAATCACCACCCGCGCCCCCTCCCGGCAAAACCCCTCGATCCGCCGCCCAGTCCCATGCGCCTTTTCCGCCTTCCGCACCAGGAACCCCTGAATCAGCGGCATCCCCGGCCTCTCAATTGCCCGCCAGGCGCTAGCCGTAGCCACATTCGAAACAATCGGATCTGCCCCCATCGTCAGTCCGCCCACAGCATCCGCCTCTATGCCGCGCTCCTCCAGCAGCTCCAGCACAGCATGGCCAGTAAGCCGCCCACCCTCGGCATGAAGAGTAGTCGTGCGGCAATCGATGTAATAGTCGCTAGTCCCGCCCGAAGACAGCGTGAACTGTCCCAGCCGGAAGCTGATCCGAGCCAGCAGCGAAAGCAATTGTTGCTTGTAAGAAAGGGAAGCAGAAGATGGGCTCATTGCCTTGGAGAACCTCTGATTAAGTCGAAGTCTTGAATTAAGTCGGAGTCTTGAAAGGGCACGGCTTCAGCCGTGCCGTAAGCTGACCAAAACCAGTAGGGCTTTAGCCCCTGAGGGATAGGCTTCTGGACTCAATCAGGCCTTACCTGAAGTCTACCAAGCGCCGGCGTCAGACAAAGAAAAAGGCCGGCGGGAAACGAGCCCCCGCCGGCCTAAGAACGCACAACAACCCAACGAAAATGTCTTAATTCGAAGCCGGCATCAAGTTCATCGGCTCCGTGAGTGTAAACAGCAAAACCGCTCCCGGCTCCAGCGTCGCCTGCGGATGATCCACCATCAGGTGCGTCGTCACCACGCCCGCTCCGATCAGGCTTCCTGTCAGCGCGCCCACCGGCCCGCCAATCACCGCGCCAGCCACAGCGCCCGTACCCACCACAGCGCCATATTCAATGCCGTCCTTCTTCGCCCGCGATCCAGGATTGATTGTTCCTTCCGAACCGATCCGCGTCTTCGATCCCGGAGTACCCGTAGTCTCCGCGTGCAGCTGGAAGCGCGTCCCATCCGGCAAAATCACCGCCTCAGGCTTCAGCCGAAGACTTCCGTGTCCGCCAAAATGTCCGCTGCTCACTTCGCTCACCCGGCCCTCGATCGCCGACCCAGCCGGAATCAGCACCTTGCCTTCTTGCAGTACGTCGGAAGCTACCTGGCCATGAAACGGCTCACCCTTTTCGCTCTCCGTGGAAGAAAGCCGCTCTGTCAGCCGCACGCGAATCGTAACCCCCTCCCTCAACTCGCCCGGCCGCGGCGCCAGCGGATGCACAATATCCCCATCCGGATCGGCCACCTCAGGCCGCGCAGCAAGCGCCTGCTGCGATCCATCCTGGGCCGCATAGTTGCTCACTGGTCCAGTCGAACTCGGCATCGGTTGCTGTCCCTGCACCGGAGCAGGCGTAGCCAACACCCCCGCCGCGGGCTTCGCCGGAGGATCTGGCGGCGCGTCTGGCGAAGTCGTAATCGAGTCGTTCGGCGGCTGCGAAACACCCTGGTAAGCGCTCGGCTGAGCCGTCTGCTGCGCCATCGCACCCGCGCCAAAAGCCAGGGAAACAATCGTCAAAGCTGCAAAATTCCGTCCACGCATAGCAGAAACCTCCTTATGCCTGTGGCAGTTGGTTCTAAATTCCATCACGAACAGTCCACAAACCGCGAATCCACAATTCATTTAGACCCGCAAACCACCCTAAAGTCGCCGCCCAATCCAATCTTTGGCCGCGATTCCACATTTCACACTACCGCGTTCCCGCGTCCAAATCGTCAATTTCTGCGCACTTGCCAGGTTCACGTACCGCCCAGGGCAAGAATCAGATTAGGCACTCCATCCGCAAATTCCTTGAGCGGCACAGATTCCCCAGTCCAGCCGCGTCCTCCCTCATTCGCACCCCATCGATTTGTTAGACTACCCAAGGTATCGGCTTACAACTTCTTACGGGGAATTCGCATCCATGGCAGAGCTTCTCACGACCATTCAGAGCATCGCTGGCAGAGCTCTCGCCGTGGACCGCCGCCCCAAATTAAATGACCGGCTGCAGCACCGCATTGCGAGGAATGATATGACTGAAATCGTAGCTATTCGCGCCCGTGAAATTCTTGATTCGCGCGGCAATCCTACCGTAGAAGCAGACGTAATTCTTGAGTCCGGCGCACTCGGCCGCGCCGCCGTCCCTTCGGGAGCCTCGACCGGCGAACACGAAGCCGTAGAGCTCCGCGACGGCGACAAATCGCACTATCTCGGCAAGGGCGTACTGCAAGCTGTTGAAAATATCGAAACCATCCTCGCCCCCGAGCTCGAAGGCTTCGACGCCATGAACCAGCGCCTGCTCGATCACACCATGATCCAGCTCGACGGCACCGCCAACAAATCCAAGCTCGGCGCCAACGCCATCCTGGCCGTCTCCATGGCCGCCACCCGCGCCGTCGCCCAAACCCTCGAAATCCCCCTCTACCGCTACCTCGGCGGAGCCAACGCCTGCATCCTGCCCACTCCCATGATGAATGTCCTCAATGGCGGCGCGCACGCCGACTCCAGCGTCGATTTCCAGGAGTTCATGGTCATGCCGGTCGGCGCCGAGCGCTTCTCCGATGCCCTCCGCTGGGGCACAGAAGTCTTCCACACCCTCAAAGGCGTTCTCAAGAAAAAGGGCTACTCCACCGCAGTCGGCGACGAAGGCGGCTTCGCGCCCTCCCTCACCTCCAACGCCGAAGCCATCGAAGTCATCCTCGAAGCCATCACCCTGGCCGGCTACAAGCCGGGCGAACAGATCGCCATCGCCCTCGACCCCGCCTCCAGCGAGTTCTACGACAAAGACAAGAAGAAGTACGTCTTCAAGAAGAGCGACAAGCGCGAGCTCTCCAGCGAAGAGATGGTCCACTTCTACGACAACTGGGTTCGCCAATACCCCATCGTCTCGCTCGAAGACGGCCTCGCCGAAGACGATTGGGAAGGCTGGAAGATTCTCACCGACAAGCTCGGCGGCAAGATCCAGTTGGTCGGCGACGATCTCTTCGTCACCAACACCAGCCGCCTGCAGCGCGGCATCGAAGAAGGCGTCGGCAACTCCATCCTCATCAAGCTCAACCAGATCGGCACCGTCACCGAAACCTTCGAAGCCATCGAGCTTGCACGCCGCTACGGCTACACCAGCGTCATCTCCCATCGCAGCGGAGAAACCGAAGACACCTTCATCGCCGACTTCTCCGTAGCCACCGGCGCGGGCCAAATCAAGACCGGCAGCGCCAGCCGCACCGACCGCATCGCCAAGTACAACCAGCTCCTCCGCATCGAAGAAGAGTTAGGCCAGGGCGCGAACTTCCTAGGCATCGAGAGCCTCAACTACAACGAGTAATTCGCCGCAGTTAGAAACAAATCTGGGTTTATGGACCCTCCACCAATCTGGGTGCCCCAGGTCTCGATTCTGAGACCTGGGATTCAGCTAAACGTTCCACCACCATTGATTGTCATCCTGAGCAAAGCGAAAGACCTGCTCTTGCTTTTCTTTCTGTCATCCTTCGCAAAGCGGAGGATCTGCTTTTAGCTTTGAAAGGGCGCGGCTTTATTCGCGCCGTAAAGATCGATCGAGTGAAGGGTACGGGCTTTAGCCCATACGTTCCCGGCGAAAAATAGGCGGGGCTTTAGCCCCTGAGGGAGCGCAACTCCCGATCCAAGAGGAAACAACTTGTCCCCAGCGAAACGCCCATTACTCCTCACCATTCTCGACGGATGGGGTTACAGCGCCCAGACCGCCAACAACGCCATCGCCCTGGCCCGCAAACCCACCTACGACAAGCTCCTCGCGGAATACCCCAACACCCTCATCCGCGCCAGTGAGCACTTCGTCGGCCTGCCCGACGGCCAAATGGGCAACAGCGAAGTCGGCCACTTGAACATAGGCGCAGGCCGCGTAGTCCGCATGGATATCACCCGTATCGATTCCCTCATCGCCAACGATGAGTTCACCAACTTCCCAGCCATCACCAAGGCCATGCACCACGCCCGCGAAGCCGACAGGTCGTTACATCTAATTGGCCTCCTATCCGACGGCGGAGTCCACGCCCACCAGGAGCATCTCTACGCCCTCCTTCGCGCCGCTAAAGCCCACGGCCTCACCCGCGTCTTCGTCCACGCCTTCCTCGACGGCCGCGATACCCTTCCAACCTCCGGCGCCGGATACATCGCCAAACTCCAGCAGAAGTTCACCGAATACGGTACCGGCAAATTGGCCTCAGTAAGCGGCCGCTACTACGCCATGGACCGCGACAAGAAGTGGGACCGCGAACAAAAAGCCTTCGCCGCCATGTGCATCGGCCGTGCCGAAGGCGGAGCCACCAGCGACCCCGTCGCACTTATCAAAGATAGGTATAACAACGGCATCACCGACGAGTTCACCATCCCCTTCGTAGTTACGGATGCCGCAGGCAAACCCAACGGCCTCATCCGCGACGAAGACGTCGTCATCAACTTCAATTACCGCGCCGACCGCGCCCGTCAGATCACACGCGTCCTCACTCGCGAAAGCGGCCTCAACCAGGCCGGAGGCCGCAACCTCGACGCCTGGGAATCGCTCGACGAGCTGATCCCTCGCTCCGAAATCCCCAAAAAGCTCTGTTACCTGTGCATGACCCAGTACGACAAGAGTTACAGCCTGCCCATGGTTATCCTGCCCGAGTCGATGGATAACTTGTTGGCCAATGTTCTAGGCAACGCCCAGCTAAGAAACCTGCGCGTAGCCGAGACAGAAAAGTACGCCCACGTAACGTACTTCTTCAACGGCGGCATAGAAACCCCATTCCCTGGTGAAGATAGAACCCTGATCCAGTCCAAGAAAGTAGCCACTTACGACTTAGCCCCAGAAATGTCCGCCGAAGGCATCGCCGACACCATCGTCAGCGCCATCCATGACACCGCCTTCGACGTAATCATCGCCAACTTCGCCAACGCCGACATGGTAGGCCACAGCGGCCAGCTCCTGCCCACAATCAAGGCCGTGGAAACCGTAGACGCTCAGCTAACCCGCATCTACAAAGCCATCCGCGAACGTAACGGAAGCTGGCTGATCACCGCCGACCACGGCAATGCCGAGCAAATGGTAGACCCCACCACCGGCGGCCCGCACACTGCCCACACCACCAACCCAGTCCCCATGATTTACGTAAGTGAAGAAGCCAAAAACTACACGCTGCGCCCAGACGGCAGCCTGCGCGACATAAGTCCCACGCTAATCAATCTTCTAAGCCTAAATCTGCCCAAAGAAATGACCGGCGGCGACCTCCGCGTGCCAATAACAAGATAAGTCGTGCTCGGCCATGCACGCGGAAGATTAGAGGCAGTCCTAAGAAAGAAATACAATACTCCCAGGACTGCCCACGCCCATATAGCTTCCAGTAAATTTCAACCAGCCAGTGCTCCTGTCGATCCTGAAGCAGGTAATACTATCGCTGCGCAAATTACAGGCATAGAGAAAACTACCGCTCGGGTCAATATTAAAAGAGGCCGGATAGTCCCCAAGAGTCGATACTTCACCCCGCAGAGTTAGCCGCCCGTCCGCTGCAATCGCAAAGATTGCAATCGTGTCATGCAGCCGGTTCGCCGCATAGAGAAATTT
>Ga0206815_1097_pt1 | contig 24594 bp, 19 predicted proteins | sample Alteio_BWOrgCont_91_FD_152864 | JGI IMG/M metagenome (GOLD analysis project Ga0206815, IMG submission 152864) | Enriched cells from forest soil in Barre Woods Harvard Forest LTER site, Petersham, Massachusetts, United States -... | ecosystem: Environmental > Terrestrial > Soil > Temperate forest >...
ACATGTTTGCGGACTTCTTTCAATAATTCTTGAAAAAGTTCAAGACGCTTTTTGAATTCTTCTTCTCTTTCTTTTTTCCTCGCCATACTATCGACAACCACCAATTTATAATTTTTGGAATCAAAAGGAATGTAGTCCGCTTTAAAAGTGCGGGCATCAAATATGACCAAGTTGTCTTTTTTGGCGAAGCATACCGTGAAGGGCGAGAAATAATCGCCCCTACCATTGAAGAATTGGCTTTCAACACGATGGCACAACTTAGTTAAAGTCGCGTTATCGAGCGGGTTCGCTCCTAAAAGATTACAAACACCGCCGGTTGCCGCCGTAATGGAAGCTGAAACACCCAACCCCACACCTTCCGGCAGATCACCCGTAATGACCATTTGAATACCTTCCAGTTTACGGCCCGTACGTTCATAAAAATAAAGAACGCCTTTGGAATAATTCGCCCATCCATCCGCGCGGTCAAATTTAAGTGTGGGTAAATTGACTTTGATCTTCTCATCGTATTTGAGGGAATAAATAACCGCTTGCTTATCACTTCGCCGCTGCGCACCCACCACAACGGTGTGATTGCCTCCAGCAAGCAAGCTAAACCCATCAATCGCTTCGGTATACTCGCCGCCTAAAAGCGTAATCCGGGTGGGCGCGGCAACAAAGGTGACCTTACGGCTGGGATCTCCGCCAAATTGATGAAAAAAAGTGGACTGGGCCTTCTTAACGATTTCTTCGAGCGACATAGCTTCCTCCAGATGGATTTAGCCTTGGCGCTTGAAACTCGCCAAGGATTTAAACTTGAATATGTTTGAAAAGCACTAAATAAAAATAAAAGACCGGAGCGTTGAATAACAAACTATCAATTCGATCAAAAACCCCACCATGACCAGGAAAAAAGGACCCTGAATCTTTCGCGGACAAACTGCGCTTCATGACGGATTCTACCAAATCCCCTATTTGTCCAAAAAAGGAAAGAAGCGCTGCGAGAATTGCAACATCTATAAAATTAAAAATTTGCGAGTAAGGTGGCACAAATTGCCACAATAAATAGAGTCCGATGAGCGAAAGCACAAAACCGCCGACACACCCTTCCCAGGATTTTTTCGGCGAGACCTCCGGGGCCAGCTTATGTTTTCCCCACAGCCCACCGGCGAAATAACCGCCCGTATCATAGGCCCAGGTGGAAATATAAAGCCAAAGTAAAAGCCAGGCGCCGTTTGGTAATTCGCGAAGATGGAAAAAATAACGGCCAAAAAAACCGAAATAGGCCACTCCGAAAAAAGTGACGCTGACAGTGACAATCATCCGTTTAATAGTCCGCTGGGACCATAAGAATGAAAGATTCAGAAAAAATAACACCGCCAATAATCCCGTCTCCTCGGTCCAGGCGAACACCGATTTATAAATCAGGGGCAACAATATAAAGAGAAGCGAAACGATCCCCTCAGTCCTTTGGGGTTTAATCCGGTCCTCATAAGCCAATTGTAAATATTCCAACAAAGCTAGAATTAAACTAGCGACCACAACCAATTTGAACGGCAAAACCACATTCCAAAAAGTAAGAAATAAAAGAATGGGAATAGCCACAACCGCCACTAAAATCCGTTTCGTTAGCGCGCCCATGAGGTAAAACTCCCGATGATATTGGTTACTCCGCCAAAACGTCTTTGGCGGCTCTGAAAATCTTTCAAAGCGGTAATAAAATATTTCGTTTTAAAATCCGGCCAAAGAGTTTTAGTAATATAAAATTCAGAATAAGCCAATTCCCAAAGAAGAAAATTAGAAACACGCATTTCACCGCTGGTTCGAATCAAAAAATCGACTTCTGGCAATTGAGCGGTCGAGAGAGCGCTCGTGATAGTTTTTTCGTTAATGGCGTTGGGATTCAGTTTTCCCTTTTTCACTTCCCCCGCGATTCTCTTAACCGCGCTGGTGATATCAGCCCTGCCGCTGTACGACAATGCCAAAACCAAAGTTAGTCCCGTGCAATGGGCTGTAGCCTTAATCGACCGTTTTAATTCTTGTTGAATTTCAGCTGGTAAATCCTCGGCTTGGCCAATGGTTTGAAGCCGGACGTTGTTTTGTAAAAGTTCTTTCACTTCTTGCCGTAAATATTGTTTCAAGAGCTGCATGAGAAGACGGACTTCTTGGCGGGGACGTTTCCAGTTTTCGGTTGAAAAAGCGTAAAGGGTAAGCGCCTCAATACCTAATTCGCCAGCCAGCCGGACCAATTCCCGGATGGAGTGGGCTCCTGCCCGGTGACCCGCGATACGGGGCAGATGACGCTTTTTCGCCCAACGGCCATTCCCATCCATGATGATCGCCACATGTTTAGGCAGAACAGGTTTTAAATGATGTTTTTTAAGAAGAGCGTCTTTTTTAACCGTTTGCAAACCGAGTCCTCAGAACTCCATGATTTCTTTTTCTTTATGTTCGCTCAACTTAACTACTTCTTGGATGTTCGCGTCGGTGGTTTTTTGAATGCGTTCGTGGAATTTCTTAAACTCATCTTCTGAGATATCTTTTTTGAGATGGTCGAGAGCCTTGTTCGAATCCTGGCGAATATTACGGATGGCGACCTTGCCGTCTTCCGCGTGCTTTTTAACCATTTTCACGAAATCTTTACGACGGTCTTCAGTTAAAGGGGGCATGCTCAAGCGGATCACTTTACCATCGTTATTGGGCGTGATACCGATATCGCTTTTGAAAAGAGCTTTTTCAATTTCCTGCAGTACGGCGGGATCCCAGGGTTTTATTTCAAGCGTTCGCGCGTCAGGAACCGTGATGTTAGCCACCTGGCTTAAAGGCGTCAGAGCTTCGTAATACAAAACCTTAATGTGCTCAACTAAACCTGCGGAAGCGCGGCCTGTGCGAACCAAAGCGAAATCATGCTTGGTCGACTCAATCGCCTTTTTCATCTTCGCTTCGGTTTCGGTCAGAATTTGATTCGCGTCGGCCATGACAGACTCTCCTATTGAAGATTGTTAATTCTTAACTAATGTCCCGATGGCTTCACCCGCCACTGCCCGGCGGATATTGCCAGACTTGTGCAGGTCAAAAACCACGATCGGCAATTTATTTTCCATGCAAAGCGTTAAAGCGGTGGTATCCATCACTTTGAGGCGCTTATTGATGGCGTCAATGAAAGTAATTTCTTTGAATTTTTTAGCGTTCGAGTCTTTTTTCGGATCAGCAGTGTAGATGCCATCCACATTGGTCGCTTTAAAAATAGCGTCTGCGCCAATTTCAATAGCCCTTAGGGCAGCGGCTGTGTCCGTGGTGAAGTAAGGATTGCCCGTACCAGCAGCAAAAATAACAATGCGACCTTTTTCTAAATGACGCAGCGCTTTACGGCGGATATAAGGTTCAGCCACTTTGGACATCTCAATAGAACTTTGGACCCGGGTAATGGCCCCCAATTTTTCCAAACCATTTTGAAGGGCCAAGGCGTTAATCACCGTCGCCAACATTCCCATGTAATCGCTGGTAACCCGGTCCATGCCCATGCGCTCACCGTCAGCGCCGCGATAGATATTACCGCCGCCAATAACGAGGGCGACTTGAACCCCGGTCTTGCTGACTTCAAAAACAGCCTGAGCGATGGAATGAACTACTTTTTCGTCAATGCGGTGGGTATTATCCCCGGCGAGAGCCTCGCCGGAGAGTTTGAGCAGAATTCTTTTGTAAGCGGATTTGGACTTAGAAGCTTTAGAAGCGGCCATGGTTTCCCCGAACTTTCAGCGCGGAAACACCGCAACAGTCGTGGGTTTCCGCGGGACTAGAGGCTTACTCGCCTAATTGTAACCGAGCAAAGCGCTTCACGATCACGTTTTCGCCAACTTTAGCGGCGACTTCGGTGACGTATTGCTTCACAGACTTCTTCGGTTCGCGAATATAAGGTTGATCTAATAAGCAAACTTGCTTGTAGTAACTCTCAATTTTGCCTTCAGCGATCTTAGCTTGAACAGCTTCCGGCTTGCCTGATTGCTTGGCTTCATTCAAATAAACGATTCTTTCTTGTTCCAACTCAGCGGCCGGAACTTCTTCACGACCAACGTATTTAGGAACTGAAGCGGCTACTTGCATGGCCAATTCCTTAGCCAAATTTTGAAAATCGTCGGTCTTCGCCACAAAGTCCGTCTCGCAATTGATCTCAATCAAAACCCCAACCTTGCCGCCATGAACATAGTTGCCTATGACGCCTTGGTTAGCGCTACGGCCCGAACGTTTAGCTACTTGCGACATGCCTTTTTCGCGCAACCAAAGAATAGCCTTTTCAAAATCGCCTTTGGTTTCCGATAAAGCTTTTTTGCAATCCATCATGCCAGCGCCGGTTTTTTCCCGTAAGTCGCCGACCATTTTCGCCGTGATTTCCATTTTTAAACCCCTCTAAGTGTTAGAAATATATTTTTGTTTTAAAACCGTTATTACTTGGCTTTGTCATCGCGAACGTGCTTGGTCTTGATACGTTCGACTTTTTCGTCAGCCAATTCGTCAGCCAAGGCAGCCACGGTTTTCGCGTCGCCCGCCAAAGTTTCCACACTGCTGATCAGCAGTTCCGCTCCGACCGGCGCTCCGGTTTCGGAAGCCACTTCGGCCAGAGTTTCGCCTTCAGCTTCAGTAGCGAGTTCTTGAGCGGCGGCGGCTAACATTTCTTCGCCCACTCCACCCACAGCGACAACACCATCAGCGGAAATTTCTTTGCCTTCCAATTCTTTCGAACGGCCTTCCAAAATGGCGCTGGCCATCACCGAAGCCATGAGCTTCACCGCGCGAATAGCGTCGTCGTTGCCCGGAACCACGACATCAATTTCGCTCGGATCGCAATTGGTATCCACCACCGCGATAACCGGAATACCCAACTTGCGAGCTTCTTGAACCGCGATGTGTTCTTTTTTAGTGTCGATGACAAAGATAGCGCCCGGCAGTTTCGGCATATTCTTGATACCGCCCAAGGAACGGACCAGCTTTTCTTTGTCCTTCTTCAACATGGATTGTTCTTTTTTCGAACGCTCGGACATTTCCTTTTCAGAAATGCTTTCGAGTTCTTTTAAATAGCTGATGGATTTCTTAACGGTGGTGAAGTTAGTCAACATGCCGCCCAACCAGCGGTAATTGACATAAGGCATCCCGCAACGGTCCGCTTCTTCACGGATCGCGTCTTGCGCTTGTTTCTTGGTGCCAACGAACACAATGGTTTCGCCCGAAGCGGCCAAGTCTTTGGTGAACTGGTAGGCTTCTTTGAGTTTCTTGACGGTTTTTTGTAAGTCGATAATGTGGATCCCGTTACGTTCTCCGAAAATATAGAGAGACATCTTGGGATTCCAACGGCGGGTCTGGTGACCGAAATGCACGCCAGCTTCCAACAACTGCTTCATAGATACAGACATCATGGTACGACTCCTTTAGTTGTTCCACCGCTAGTGCTTTCCACCCGAGGGTGAATTCCTTTCAAACCCCGGAGGGCCACTAAAAGGAACAGCGAAAAGCGTGAGAATTGAGCGCCCGAGGGCTGCCCACTTCGGCTGGGCTAAAAGCCTGCCAAAGCCGTATGGTTATAGCACAAGGGGCTTGGGTGTCACAAGATTTCTATGGCTGAAAATCACGGTTTTTGAGGCGAAATGAGCGTTATAGGCTTATCCGAGGGTTCAGAATCCATCTTAAAGACAATGGTATCTCCACTCACCAAGGTTTCATGTTTAAGGCGGCTGCTTTTATAGTCTTCACCGTTCACTAAAATTGACCGAATATAACAATTTTTATCTGAGTTATTAATCGATTTTAATGTCAGTACCCCGCCTGGGTAGAAGGATTTATTGGTATGAATTTGAACCAATTTAAAGATCGGACTACCAATAGCATAACTATTACTGGCGGGACATACCGGATAAAAACCCAGCGCCGACCACAAGTACCAGGCAGATAAAGTGCCGCCATCGTCATTACCGGGCAGTCCATCGGGCGTGGTGTTGTAATCCGTTTCCATAATTTCACGGACTTGTTTTTGAGTTCTCCAGCTTTCATGTGGAACTTCATCGAACAAATAAGGCCAAGTGATATCCGGCTCATTCGTCGCGTCATAATGGCCGCCGTCAAAACATTCCTGCAAGCGGTCCACAAAAATCGAGTCTCCGCCCAAAAGCATTTTAAGACCGTCCATATCTTGAGGGACTCCGAATAAATACTGCCAGGCGCTTCCCTCCACATAACCCGGTCCGCCGCTGCCTTTCCAATTTTGATCGCCGCTGGTTGCCAGCGGATCAAAAGGCGAAAACCAGGACCCATCCCTATTTTTAGGTCTTAAAAAACTAGTCGAGGGATCATAGAAATTTCGATAAATACCCGATAAGTGAATGTACTTTTTATAGTCATCGTCTTTTTTAAGCTTCTTCGCCAATTGGGCCAAACACCAATAATCGTAAGCATATTCCAAACTAGTCGAAACCGTTCCCCACAACCGGTCTTTGCTATTGTCGTTCTTAGGAATGTATCCATATTGCAAAAGAGATCTGAGTCCGCCATAAACCGAATTATCTTTAGGATCCAAACTCTTTGCCAGCGAATCATAAGCCGAAGCCACATCAAAGCCCTCAACCCCTTGCAAATAGCTATCCACAATTACTGGTACCGCCGGATCACCTACCATGACTTGCGTGTCATTTCCCGCTACTTCAAAGCGGGGCATCCATCCGCTTTCCTTCGCCATCTCCGTTAAACTCTTCACCATATCCAATTCTCTTTCGGGGTAAAACAAAGCCAAAAAGGGATGAAGGTTCCGATAGGTATTCCAAAGTGAAAAAACACTATAGCGCGTGTAATCGGTCGCGGTCTTGACGCCCGAATGGTTCATACCCTGGTATTCCCCATTCACATCACTAAAAACACTCGGGTGAATCATCATGTGATAAAGCGCCGTATAGAAAATTTTTAATTTTTCTTCCCGGCCCTCCACATAGATACGGGAAAATTCCGCCTGCCAAGCCTTTTTAGCCTCAGTCCGTATAGCGTCAAAATCCCAACCCTTAACTTCTTTCTGCAAATTAAGCCGGGCATTCTCAATACTCACATAGGAAATACCCACCTTGACCACAATGGGTTCAATACCAGCGGTCGAGAAAGAGAAAAAGGCTCCAATGCCGCGGCCCGATTGTTCGTCACCGTTATCAACTTTTCCGTCTTTCCAAGTCCCCATCGACAAGGCGGGTTTGCTGAATTGGGCGACAAAATAAACCGTCTCTTTATTGCCGGCATAAGTCGAACAAAAATCTCCGCTTTGGGAATAACCTTCCACTTCCTGTTTGTTGTTAATTTTCACGTGCGACTCGAAAGAAGTAACTGTCACCGGGTCATCCGTCAGCCGATGTCCCAGATCGATCAAAATGTTGGCGTCACCTTTACGTGCCGGAAACACAAAACGGCTCACGCCTACCCGGGTAGTGGCCGTCATTTCCGCCGTAATGCCATAAGTTTTCAGATTAACTTTATAAAACCCGGGGCTGGCGACTTCCCCGTCGTACTCCGACTGCCACTTTTCCAATTGGGGATCAATTTTGCCTACGGTGGGCATCAACATCACGTTGCCCAACTCGGGACAATCGGCTCCACTGATGTGAGTTTGACCGAAACCGAAAAGAGTGGGAGCGCCATATTTGTAGCCCGAAGGAGCCTTCAGGTCGTTATGAGGACTCACCGAAACCATTCCCCAGGGCACTAAAGCCCCCGGAAAAGTGTTACCGCTTTTACCCGTGCCCACGAAGGGATTAACGTAATGAGTGAGGTCTGCCGCGAACGCTTTAGGCGTCAAAAAACAGACAATTAAAATCACAAAAACTAAAATGAGAGCTTTAATAGAATTCATGCTTCCTTCACGTATCGCCCAAAGGCAAAAAGATTTAGAATAGTTTCAACTTAGTTCTTCGGAGGCACTTATGCACCTGCTGCCCCAATTATCATCCATCCGTGCCCGTTTCGGATACCCCTATCATCCCTGGATGAACCAGGAATTTGACAAAAAGGGTTGGGCCCTTGTCCAGAAAAGTGTTCACGAAAACCGATACCACGATGTCACGATGCTTATTGAAGGAGTTGATGGCCGTTTCGCGCTGATGTCCAAACACAGCTATCCACCCGGCGTTTTTCGCTCGCCCTCCGGCGGGGTTAATCCCGGCGAGGATATCGCCGCGGGCGCCTTGCGGGAAGCCCGTGAAGAAACAGGCCTCAAAATTGAGCTAAAAAAATTTATCGCTAACATTACCTTGGACATTACTTTTGAAGAAGACGTTGTCACCTGGAACTCTTATATTTTTCACGCTACCACCCAAAACGCGCGTTTGAAACCGACCGATCTTAAAGAAGTCAAAGCCACCACCTGGGCAACGCCCGTGCAAGTCCATCAGATGGTTGAAAAACTCCGGGAGACAGGCAACGGAGGGTTGATTTACCGGGCAAACTTGACGGAACTTTCCATGTGGGCCCTCGATAAAAAATTAACGATAAGACCCGTTCGAAAACTGGATCTTGTCTTTGTAGGACAATTTCTTCGTAAAAGCAAAATAGGGATCGAAGATTTCGAAAGAGCCAATTGGTGGATTGCTGAGATAAACTCTGTGCCAGTGGCTACCTTAGGTTTGGTAGCTCGACCAGATTGTGTGGAAGTCATTGGCCCGGCGGTAGACCTGCCTTATCAAGGCCAAGGCGTCGGTCAGGCCCTCATTGACTATATCTGCGATCAATGGAAAAATCCAAAAGACAAACCAATTCTGGACGCGATTAAACATCTGCGCCCGAACGAGCCCTTATGGCTGGTCACCAACACGCCCGGTTATTATTTAAATGTTGATTTTGAGATTGTGAATCACAAACAGGCGCCGAAAACATTAAAAAATAAAATGACCGGCACCCACGCGAACGACAGTTCCATGCGTCATAAAATCTATCGGTCTAGTTTTACATCGGTTAAAAAATAGAACTATAAAAAGAGTGGTCTTTTGTCCCGCCTAAGCAGTTTTTACCATGAATGCGAAATTATCGCCGGACCGGCCGCAGGTATCACTATTGGAGTCGCATTAGAAGCCGTCACTGGCGTAAGTGTTACTACTGGCGAAACCACGACAGAAGGTATTGCCACCGGACTAGCGGTTGTTTGAACTGTCGGAATATGAGCCGGAATAGCCTCTTGAGATTTCGGTTGGAAAACTAAGTTGGGAAGGGTCGGTACAGGCGTAATGACAGCGGATGGTGTCATCACTGGACTGGCCGTCGTTGTAACATTCGGGGTTCTGGTTTGGTCGCCATACACTTTTTCTCCTGAACCTCCAAAAAACAGGTTGATCCCCCCGGTAAAGCTTTGCGATGTGTAATTCGTCATGCCCATTTTGCCCTGATATTCGGCATAGACGCTAAAGTCCCTGGAAAACTCGGCGTTCAACCCGCCCCCTACAACCGCCGCGTCGGTTCCGGTGGCCGAACCATCCACCGTAAAGTTGCTGCCCGTGCCGAAGTTCGCCGTCAGGCTATCCACATTTCCTTGATACACATGTTCCCAGGCACCGCTGACATTGGGCAATAAGTGCATGCCGCCTATCTTCAAGTCCAGACTGAATTGCGACCCCAGGTCGCTGCTGAGATAGCTCTCACCCTGATTGCCGTAAGTTAAAGGGGCCAAAGAACCTGTTTCGCTAAATCCGTTCACGTCAATCTCTGTGTACTGGCCAGCCGCGAAAGGGCTTATCTTGAAATCGGCCATTTTAAAATCAAACCCCATATTCAACTGACCGGTGTATTCCATGCCCGAAGTATTTCCCGTCGCCGTCCCGCCGAAGCTATTCCGTTGAGTCGCGTAACTATCCAGCCCGCCATCCACCAGGGCTTCTATATGGAACTGATTTGCCTTCAACCCGGCGTACAGGCCCACTTGACCGCTTGTCGCGTTGACCGTACCGGTCGATTGACTGGTGCCCGACTGGTCGTAACCGAATAACAATCCACCCACGAAGTCTTTCGAGAAACGGTAATCTAACCCCGCTGTCGTACCACCTGTCGAGAATTGGTAGCCTGCCCCGTTGCCATCCGATGTCACAGTCCCAAAGGTTCCCATACCCGAAGCAAATACCCCCCAACGGTCAGATGTTGAACTTTGAGCGATCTGAGCTTCCTGCGCCGCCGACATAGTGCTGGCAAACATCGGACTTTCACCATCTAAAGCGGCATAGGGCGAATTTGAGTTTCCATTTCCCCAGTACTGGGAAAGTCTCTGCCAAATGAATCCACCCTGAGCTTGCGCGGCCATAAAACCCATTTTGAAGAGAGGTGTTAAGTTCGACGGAGAGATTTGATCATAGGCGGCTGGTAAAGATGATGTCGGCAAGCTGTCTAAGGCATTCAATAAAGTGGAATTCGCTGAAAGAGAAGTAAGATTATCCAACCCCCCAGCCACAGCCGCTTGATTGGGAGTTAAAGCAAATTGAGAAAAAGTCAAAGTCTCTAGAAGCACTTCGTTCGAGGTGTAAACAATAGAGACGGGTTCTAAAAGTAAATCCGTAACCACTCCAAAAGAGTCGTTTAAACCGACTGTCGAATTCAAAAGTTCAAAAGTTTCGCCGCCATGCGTTTGAAATTGATTATAAGAAACCAATTTTAGATTTCCACCCAAGGTCGCAGACCCCGTAACATTCAGGGTATCCCACAAGCCTGTGGTAGTTCCTCCCAGACCCAGTTGTAAGGTTCCAGACGTTTGTGTGTAGCTTCCCCCGATATTTAACGTCAGGGGGCCACTCATGCTCAAAGTGCCGCCATTGACATCCACCAAACCCGAACCCAAAGCGCTACCATTAGCCGCTACCAACGTACCGCCAACAATGTCAGTACCCCCTGTGTAGCTATTGTTGCCAGACAAAGTCAAAGTGCCAGTACCTATTTTGCTCAAAGAGCCGCCAGTACCACCAAAATAGCCACTGTCCGCAATAATTCCCGCATAAGAAGCGCTTAGATTATTCGCGCCTATTGTCAGGTTGTTGGCTCCTAAACTCACAGAACCTGAACCTTTAAGAGACCCGATAGTTACAGCGGTGCCTGGCGTTTCACCGCTGATATCTAAATAACCAGTTCCGTTAAAAACAAATTGAGCTGTTCCACCTGAAGCAGCTGTTTCAAAAAAAACATCACCCGAATTGGTCGTAATGGTTGCGTTTCCAGCAGTTGAATTTCCTGAAAAAGCCATGGCACTGTTGTTAACGATAACCGCATTACCAGCAGTCGAACTAACAGAGAAATTAAGAGAGGCATTATTAGTAATAATGGCATTCCCCGCGGTTGAGCTGTCTTGAAAAGCAGTCGTATGGTTATTGACTATATTGGCAAATCCAGCGGTTGAGTTATTGTTGAAATCAAGAATATAGCCACTAGTGATATTCGCATTACCCGCCGTGGAATAGTCATTGAAATTTATACTGCTATTATTCGTAATGGTGGCGCTGCCTGCCGTGGAAAAAGTCGCCCCATTAACTTGACCATTGAAAACCAAATTGCCGTTGTTGGTGATATTAGAATTACCCGCCATTGAGTCATCGTTAAAACTAATATTACCATTGCTTGTATTATTAATCGTCGCGCTTGCCGCCGTGGAATAGTCATTGAAGCTCATATTGTTATTATTCGTAATGGTGGCGCTGCCCGCCGTTGAAAAAATCACTCCATTACCTTGGCCACTAAAATTCAAATTGCCGTTATTCGTGATATTAGAATTGCCCGCCGTCGAATTATCGAAAAAAGTAATGGCGCCCCCACTAGTAATGACGGCGCTTCCCGCGGTTGAATTGTCATTAAAACTAATAATGTTATTGTTAGTGATCTCAGCGTTTCCACCCGAGGAATAGTTATAAAAGCCAATCTCATCCGTGTTCGTGATTATCGCGTTTCCCGCTGTCGCGATTACCCCATTGCCTTGTCCTTCAAAATAGAGATATTCATTATTCGTAATATGAGAATTCCCCGCCGTTGGGGAGCCATTGAAAAAATTAAAGGTACCATTATTAATAATCGTTGCGCTTCCAGCGGTTGAATTGTTTTGAAATTGCGCAAAGCCATTATTGGTAATCGTGGCACTGCCCGCGGTTGAATTATCATAAAAATACATTTCACCGCTACTGGTAATCGTGGCGCTGCCCGCGGTTGAGTTGTTGTGAAAATTAATAAGATTACTATTTGTTATATTGGCATTACCGGCGGTGGATGTATTGTAAAAGTCCATTCCGTTGGTAAAACCACTATTCACCAGATTTTGAACCGACGCCGAATTATTCATAATGCCGGTTCCAAAAAAAGCCAATTCATTGGAATTGTTATTGATCGTAAAGACGGACGCCCCACCGTTAAATTGGATGGTTCCGACGCTCACGCCAGCGCTGAGTGTAAGACTGGTGGTGCTGGAGGTGGCGAAAATCGCGGTCGCGTTTTGTGCATTGGGAACGGCGGGGGGCGAAGTCCAATTGCCGGCCGTATTCCAGTCACCGGTCGCCGGACTCGATGCCCAGGTCTGCGCTTGCAGGCGGGTTGTGAAACAGAAAACTGAAATCATTAAGAAAAAACTAAAACTCTTTAAAGATAGGGCTTTGAGAGGCTTCTCATTTGGGTCCATCTGAAAATTCATGTCCGTCCCTTTTTCCACTAAACGTTCCAGTAATAATAACGCAGTTTCTAACGAACTGTATTTTAGAGGACTGTTTTTTGAAAAAGCCTTGGACTTTCAGGTTAAGCGCAATAACTTGTGACAATATTAATTATTTTTTCCAACGTGAAAACCAGAAAGCGCCTAAAAGACTGGCGAAAATGGTTCCTACTGCCGCTGGTAATAGATGAGTCATCAGCACATGGTCCATATCCCAACTGGGGCAGTGAATTTGAATCGTGATGGTTCCCATGAGAAAAGCCGAAACACCGGACCAAAGACCGGTCCACCAGGGGTGGAATGAGGCGTTTCGGGAAAGCATCCAACCCATAAAAATCCAAGGAATTAATCCTGAAAAAGCCGCGCCTTCAGCACAGCCTGTGCCATTCACTAAGGCTTTCCCCAAATCTAAAGAGCCGGGATGAACGAAAAAAATAAAGGGAATGGAAACCAGGGCGATTAATACTAAAACCGCCAAAACGCGATAAAGCTTGCCCGTCTGCCGGCCCGGAATGCTCGAAGTAATCGCTTCCCAAGCCGCCAAAGACGCTCCCGCGAAAGCGGAAAGAATAAAAAACAACGGCGGCATCTGCTGCATGACCTGCGAAACGTTTGCTTGAACACCCCAGTGCATCCAGAAAAACGCCATGACTAACAAAGAAGCAGCCAGCCACAAAAGCCATTGTGTCGCAGGCTGTACATGTATTCCCTTGGGCTTAGCTTCGTGGACCACTTGGTCGACGATCCGGTTATGAAACTCCAGGGGAGTTTGTTTGGTTTTAGCCGTTTTATGAGTCTTCATTTTTTCTTTTCAATCAATAATTTTCGAAGCTGTTCATAACCCCGATGGGCCCTTACTTTTAAGGCCGCCACCGAAATTTTTAGTTCTTTAGCCGCTTCATCTAAAGACAAACCCCGCAATTTCAAAAGCTCAATGGCCTCCCGGTGAATCGGAGAGAGGCTATTCAACGCTTGATGCAGTTCATCTCCCAAACTGCCGTCCGCTTCCAACGCGCTGGACTCGGGCAAGGTTTCGGTTGGCACTTCCCGTTCGGCAAATTTCCGGTTTCTTCCCAAAGCGTCCAAAATGGAATTACGGGCCACGGTAAAAAGCCAGGGTCCCAAAGGGCGGCTGGGTTCGTAAGTAAAACGGGCTTTGTGGAGAGTTAACAGAACTTCCTGATAAACGTCGGGGACCATCTCGGGATTAAATACCCGGCGCCTCACGTAATTAAAAAGAAGCGGGCCGATTTCATTCAGGAATTGCCGGTAAGCCTCCTGATCTCCCTCTTGGATTTTAGCCATGAGAAGCGACCAAGACTCCCATTGGAGGTGGTCCCAGGAATCTTTCTTGGTTGAAGTGCCCGAACGAGACGATTTCAAAACCACCTCTTCATGCATACGGATTGGAACTTCAAAAAGTTACTCGGTCTAAATTCTTTTGAAATTTAGCCCAGCAAATCTAAAGCGTCTTTAATCTCGTGCAGCCGGCAGGTATAGATGGGAGTATCCCGAACGGTATATTTAGAGCCTTCGGTTTCGCGTAAAGCCATGACCAGATCCAGAAAATCAGCGGGCTCATCTGACTCAAAAGCCACCACAAAATCCTGATCGTCCAGACCGAAAGAATAGGTCGTATTCAATTTGACCGAGGGGAATTGGGTTCCCACCCGAATATGCTCGTCCATAATTCGTTGGCGTTCTTCTTTGGACAAAAGATACCATTCGCGCGTCTTCACAAAGGGATAGATGAAGATGTATTTAAACCGGCCCGGATAAACATTGGTGCGGTTTCCGTCCTGGCCGTCATGCTGATGCTTGTCAATATAGGTACTACGCTTGGTTTGGGCCAAATAGGAAGCGGCGGTTTTTAAATAAGGTCCCATATCCGATTTAACTACCGCGGAGCTCAACCGTTGAAAGCTATCGATGTCATAGCTGATGCGCCAGAGCATCAAATCGGTTTCGGCCTTAAAACCCAAAGTGGAATAGGCCAGCAAAATACCCTCATTTTTAAAAGTCGCGACGGCTTTGGCGAAAGACTTTTTGGCTTTCTCTCGTTTAGATTTGGATAGCTTTCGAAAATCCTCAGAAACTTTGTAAAACTCGAAACTGACATATTGGCGTTTAACCGGAGCCGCGGGGGCACCGGCGTGAGAATGAGCGGATTGTGGAGCGTGTTCGGCCATGGAAGATTCCTTCGTTTAGTGGGATTGAGAAGGCCGTATTGTAAGCGGATGTGGGACAAATTGCAAAAGACCGGCCTTTTTCAAGGCTGATCAGGGCTTTCAATCTCGAGCGAGGCTACGGGAGCGAAGCGGGAGTCAACAACAGGCAAAAGACTTTGGCTGACAGGCCACAAATTATCAGTGTTATTCTGCGCGGCTGTAGAAAACTGCACCAATGAGCCGTTTTGTCCGCGGCCCTGAAACTTGTCTAAACTTTGGGACGCGCTCCGTTCATAAAATTCTTTATTAAAGGTTTCCTGTCCTTCTTGTTGATTGATCTCTTTTTGAAGGGCCAGCATTAGTTGATACTTTCCCGGCGGATAATCCGAGGGAATCATCACCACCCGCTTTTCGACATACTCCAATCCTGGTTTTAAAGCCGTAAAAAGCGTGCCGAAGGGTTCATGAATATCGTGAAGCCAAAACAAACCTTCCCTTGTGGAATAACTTCCTTTTTCATCCGTGAATAAAGCCAGCATGGAAGCGGTTTTGTCATAGAGGCTTGGTCCCATTCGCGCCCAGTGATAAGTCACCACTACAAAATCGCCCGCCTTCACCTGGGCCGGCTCTATTTGAACTGAAAGTAATTGTATTTTTCCCCAAGAAGCTTGCGGTCTCGAAACAGCGGCCAGTTTATTCCCCTTCAACGGAGCCGCCAGCACAACTCGCCAAAGCGGCCCCACGCTCGTAAAAGCCCAACCTGGTGGAAGCGCCCATTGATGGGTCACATAAATAGGACGATTCTGTTTTAAACACTCTTCAACTTTTTTCCCAATAATCTCCTGTGAAGTACCAGGCTCTATTAATTCAATATCTTTTCTGAAATTAAACGACTGCTGATAACCCGCCACGGGGAAATATTCATTTTCCTCAAAGGGTAAATAAAGCGCTTGAGGAGACATAAGGGTTAAAACATCTCGGGCATAATCCTGGGCGGTTCTATCTTTTTTTCTATCTAACAAGTGGCCCACCGCGGACAGCTGAGCCAAAACAAATACGACCATCACCAGATTGACCGCCCAAATGATCTTTCTGTAACGGCCTTTTCTTAAAACTTGATCGCCTAAGGTCATCGGCAAGGCGGCTAAAAAACCGCTAAAAGCCCAGCCCAGAATCACCTGGTGAGATTCAAAGGTAGGATAAGGAATGGTGAAAACAAAAAGCACCTCCACTAAACCCCAGCCCAAACCCACCCAAAGGAAAACCGGTATTTTTTCTCTTTCCCACCACAAAAAACCAAATCCCCATATCACCAATCCAGCGCCCAAAGGCGTCAGATCATTCCAGAAATGCGAGACCATTTGTTGAAATACGGAAAGAATATTCCCCATCGTAATGGTTCCCACATATTTCGAAAATCTCAAGGCGAAGATCTGATGAAAGAAAGCGGAGAAATGTGTGATGTCGCCGTAAGCCATGGCTGGATGCAAAGCCGATCGCAGAGGCAAATAAAGGCCGATGCTTCGGCCCAAAACAAAAAAGGCCAAAATAAAAATAAACTTTTTGGGCAGCCGGTTGAGCTGATGACGAGACTGCCAAAGAAAAGCCAACCCCACAAACGGCAGGGCGAAAAATTGGGTCGGTCGAAGAACCGTAGCCGCGCCCAAAATGAAAAACGCCAGCGTCCATTTCCAGGGCTTTTCTAAACTTAAAGCCCAAAGGACCAACATGGCCATCAAAAGGTGAAGCGCGTAAACTAAAGGCGTCAGGGAGTAACGCCACCAGGGCAGGCTCCAGCTCCATCCTAAGGTTAAAAGAAACAACCAGATTTTTAATTCTAAGGACAGATCCCGCCGTAAAAGATCGGGCGGCATTAACCGCGCGGTTAAACGACAGCTAAGGTTGTAAAACAAAGCCGAGGCCAGCGCCGCGCAAAAGACGGACATGAGCCCTACTTTAAACGCCGCTGTTCCCCAGGGCCAAAAAAGAAAACACTTCCCCAACAAATGAAATAAAACCTGTCCTGAAGGATGGGAAATTCCCAGACAGACTGTCGTTCCAATGAGCTCACCCGAATCATACCAGGCGATGTAAGGAGAAACTAAATAGGCGTTAAAAATGAATAGGATTAAAAAAATAAGAATCATCGGCATAAAATGAAAAAAATCGGCGCGGGAATGACGCGGCCCAACCATTTAAAGCTCGCTTTGAAGTTGTTGAATATGGCGGGGTAATTGTCCCGAAGGATCCGTCAAACGAAGCTGCTCCAAAACAGATTGAGCCTTTATATAAGCTTTTAAAGCGTCCTGTTTTTTGTCCAGCGCCTCTAATATTTGAGCCTTCAACAAACAAGCTGGCACAAAATAATCATCGATATCAAGAGCTTGTTGTATGGGAGCCAACGCCTCTTTAGGCCTATTGAGTTTCATATAAATCATGCTCAAACCCAAATAATGGCTGGGATCCTCCGGCTCTTTTTCAATCAAATGCTTTTCCAATTCGATCGCGTCTGCAAAACGGCCGCTTTTGATCAAATCCCCGACTTCGTTTTCTTGAACCCCGAAGGAATAGGGAGAAAGACTGATCGCCTGGTCAAATTCCTTTTTCGCTTTCGAAAACAATCTTCCCCGATCAACCGGAGACTTCGTCAAACCAGCCCCAGCGTCATCGATTGTCCCGAGCAAATTCCAAGAATCAATATTATTGAAGCGGCAGTTGAGGCTTTTTTGGGCGTAAATACCCGCCGCGTTTAAGTCCCCCGTGTTGAGAGCGTTCGTGCCCTTGAGTTCGTAAACTTTACTCATGTAATCCTTAAAAGACCCGATACCCAAAGCCCAGATCATCACCACAAATAACACCGCCATACCCGCCGCTTGCGCGCGGGAAGAAAGTTTTAAGGAAATTTTAAGATCTTCTTGCGGCTCATTCATTTTCAAAGCGTAGGTGATAAAACCCAAAAGAATCAGCCGATGGGCCCAGTCATGAAGCGTAAAATCTACAAAGTTGTGAACGGCCTCGAAAAGAATAATATAAAAAGCGAATTCAGCGGCCTGAACATGCGACTCCATTGGTTTAAAAACCGGCATAGAATTAAAACTTTTACGGAAACGGATAAGAAGAGACCACAGCAAAAGAACCGTCAAAATCAATCCAGGAAAACCGCATTCCGCTGCCACTTGCAAATACTCGTTATGGGCGACATCCGTCATGGTATTCCAAAGAAATCCCGAGCGATAAATCGGAAAGATGTCCCCGAAAGTACCGGGGCCAAACCCCCACAAAGGTTGAGCCATCGCCATATGCCAGGCGCTTTTCCAAATCTCAACGCGGAAATTAGCCCGCGGATCCATGTCCAAAGCGTAAAAAAGCCGGTTAACCATCGGAATCGAAGCGATTGCCAACACGAGGACAACCAGCGCAAATTTTCCCCATTGATTCCATTTCCAGCGGCTCAGAATTTGCTCAATTTCTCTGGTGTTTATCACGGCATAAACCACCACCACCACGACCATGGCCAAAAAAGCTCCCCGGCTTTGGGTAAGACCCCAGCCTGCCAGCACAATCAAAAAGCCGAAAAGATTAACCCGTTCTTGACGAAGCATCCTGAGTAAGGCGACTACCAGGGCCATCCCCAAATATCCCGCGGCAATATTGGAATTGGTGAAAAAACCTTGCCGGGGAATAATATTTTCAAACAGAACAGGCCAAAACCACCGTCCCGCCGTGGAAATAAAAACCCACAAGGCCGCGACGATCGAGGTGAGCCAATAGACTTTGGTAAATAAGCGGTAAAGATCCGGGTGCATTTCCCAGAGAGCCCTTAACGAAAACCAAAACAAAGTCATCACCCACAGGTTTTTCAGGGCATAAAAACTGTCGAACGACTGTTGAGAATTACTGGCGGCCAACAAAGTCCAAATCGACAGAAGAATAAAAAACATATCGGCCAACCCTAAATTCCAAACCGAACCAGGCTTAGCTTTTTGCCAAAAGCGAAAGGAACAAAAAAGAAGAGTCAAAACAGAGGCCCATCTCAAGACAAGATCTTCTGTCCACCAGCGCGGAACATGGGTTACGGGAATAAGGGTGACTAAAGGAACCAGAAGTAAAAACAGAAAGCCGGTCAAGCGGCACAAGGTATCTAAAGGGGAGGAAGCTGTCTTGATTTTCATGTATATATTTTAACTTTTCCGGGCCATCAATGCACCGTAAAGCTTTTCAATTTCTGCCAGCATTGGCTTCATCAGAAAGGTTCCCTTGATGGACTTTTGCCCCGCTTTCCCCATTTTTCGGGCTAAGGACTTATTCGAAAGAATTTTAATCAGAGCTTCTGTCATTTCATCCGTTGAGTGAGGGCGAGTTAAGTAACCCGTTACGCCTTGTTTCACCGCTTCGGGTGTGCCATTCACAGCCGTAGCCACCACCGGTTTCCCCGCTGCCATAGTTTGAAGAACAACACGAGGCAACCCTTCGTGTACGGACGTCAAGAACATCACGTCACCGGCGGCTAAAAGTTCAGCCACATCCTTCCACCACCCCAAAAGGCGAAAATGTTTGGACAATCCCGCCCGATCGATCGTTTCTTTTACTTTCGGCAGCAAAGGCCCATCGCCGGCCCAGATGAATAAAACCGAGGGCACTTTGGCTACAAGCTTCTTGGCTGTTTCAACCACGTCCATAGGCGATTTTTGTTTTTTAAAATTGGACAGGATCAGAACACAAGGCCGGTTTTGGGGATTGAGCGCCTGGCGGGCTTTCCTGGCTTTCGAAAGGGGCAAAACATACTTGGAAGGAATGATTCCACTGTGGATAACTGAGTATTGTTCCTTTTTCCCGATGTGATGGAACAAACCTTCCTTTTGATTATCTCGGCTAACCACAATGATCTTGTCTGTAATAGGAGCGGTCCACCGCTCTAAAAGTTGATACAAAGAACGCGTTAAAAAAAATTGTTCTTTAAAAAAACTCCAGCCATGAACCGTATGCACGATTACAGGAACGCCCGCCAAACGGGCGGCCCAACGGCCCAAAAATCCGGCTTTGGAACTATGCGTATGAATAATTTGAACTTGTTCTCGTTTTAAGATTGAGGCCATTTTAAATAAGGCGGCGAAGTCCCAAAAAAAATGGATCGAGTGTTTTAACTGAGGGAGAAAATAGGTTTTATAGTTTTTGTTTTTCGCTTCGGCGTCTAAATAACCGCCCACGCCCGAAATAAGAATGACATCGAATTTTTTACGGTCGTGATTGGCGCAGCAATAAAGCGTGTTCTGCTGGGCGCCGCCCAGTTCCAGACGAGTAATAACGTGAGCGACTTTAACGCGCTTAGCCATTCGATTCGTGGGGTTCGGGTGGGGCTGCCGAAAGTTCGGCTTGGGCCGGATCTTTTTTAGCCGCGTTTGATTTAGCTTTTCGAGCGGCTTTTTTCTCCGCTTTCTCGTCAGCCTTTACTTGAGCGATGGCTTCCTGGTCCACACCAATAATCGGTTGAACATTAGCCTTGATGGCCATTTCATCATCTTCGCTTTGAACAAAACTTTTCATCCATTCCCACTCGTGGGCCAAACCTTCTCTTAGAGTAACTTTGGGTTTAAACCCAAAAAGCTTTTCCAACTTGGTTGTGTCCGCCCGGGTCGAAATAACATCGCCTTTCTGCCGATCCAAAAAGGTTTTGGCGCAGGTTGTGCCGCTGATTTCTTCCAAAATGCCGATAGCTTCCAACAAGGTGCAAGGCGAACCTCCACCCACATTCACCACTTGCCCCACCACATCGGCCGTAATAGCCGCGTTGATAACATCCACGACATCATCCACATAAGTAAAATCTCTCACCTGTCTGCCGTCACCGTAAATACTCAGGGCGGCTTCACGAAGAATACTTTGGCAAAAGCGGTGAAAAGCCATGTCCGGTCTTTGACCGGGGCCGTAAACCGAAAAGAATCTTAAAGCCACCGTGGGCATTTTGTATTCGACGTTATACAACTGGCAAAGATGCTCGGCCGCCAATTTGGTGACGCCATAAGGGCTCTTAGGCTGAACTTTCATTTCTTCGTTTAAAAGCTGAACACCTTCAGCATTGGGAACTACCACGTCCCCATAAACCGAGGAAGAAGAAGCGTAAATAAATCTTTTCAGCTTATTACCCTTCGATTCTTCCAATAGCCTTTGAGTCGCTTGAATGTTATTGATGACATAGCGGTTAAAAGAAGCGCCCCAGGACCCGCGCACTCCCGGCTGGCCCGCTAAATGAATGACCACTTCGGTGCCCTTAAGAACTTTCACAAAGGACATGGTGGCTAAGTTATCTTCTTCTAGTTTAAATTTAGGATGAAGCAAAACCGACATCAGGTTTTTTTCTTTTTGGCTTCGGGAATAGAAAATATCAAAATTATCGACGCCGACGACTTCATGGCCTTCTTTCAAAAGTCTCGCGGTCAAATGGGACCCAATAAAGCCGGCGCAACCAGTAACTAGAATTTTCATGAAAAACTACTCCAAAAATGAAGTTTTTAATTAAAAAGAAGCTTCGGTTAAAATCACCGCTCTTAAGTACTCAGTTTCAGGAATTGAAAGAACCATCGGATGGTCAACCGGCTGAGTCAAACGCTCCACCAGCTTAAAGTTTCTAACTGAATTTTCAGTCGCTTCCCGGCAGAGACCTTCCAACAGATTCCATGAAAAATGATGCGAACAGCTGGCCACTAGCATCGACCCGCCAGGGTTCAGCATATCCAAAGCGTTACCCATTAATCGTTTCATCGCGATACGACCCGCGGGTAATTCATGAACACTCTTCGCCAGGGGCGGCGGATCTAAAAGAATGACGTCAAAACTTTTGTTATCTTTCTTCAGGTCGCGAATCGCTTTAAAACTGTCTTTTTTCTCAAACTGGATTTTTTTTTCAACTTCATTTAGTTTGGCGTTAGCCGCGGCTTCATCGAGCGCGACCTGGGATGAATCGAGCGCCAAGATGCTGGCCGCGCCGCCTAGAGCCGCTTGAATGGAAGCTCCTCCCGTATAAGAGAAAAGATCCAAAACATTTTTGCCTTTGCTCAACTCCTGAAATTTTTCCCGGGCGTAACGAAAATCTAAATAGAAGCCTGTCTTTTGCCCCGTCTGGGGATTCGCGTGAAACTTGGCTTTACCCTCCGTAAAGGTCAAGGGCATCGAGCCTTCTTTAGTCAGCCACCCCTGAAACTCCGGCATACCTTCTTTTTGGCAAATTTCACCCACGCTTTTTTCATAAACAAACTTAAATCCATTTTCCTGAAAGGTCTTGGACATGGTGGGGATAAAAGGTTTGAGCCCCGCGCTAAAACAAGAAATGACAATCGTATGGCCGAAAGCGTCCGCGATAATACCCGGCAGTCCATCCGCCTCACCAAAAAGCATGCGGATACCGTCAGTAGAAAGTTTTTTCTTATAACCTTCACGATTTTTAATCGCCGTTTGAACTCGGCCGGCGATAAAAGCCTCATCTATATGTTCATTGAACCCGCGAGTCAAAAGCCGGACTAAAATTTTCGAGGAAGGGCTGGCAACGCCTCTTCCCACGGGCAAGCCTTTCGACGTGATGACTTCGACTAAGGATCCAGGTGTCAGCGGCTTATGCCCGGTCTCCACCTCATTGGCAAACACCCAGGGATGTCCCGCGAGTAGGCGATCTTCCTCTTTGGGTTTCAATTTAACACGCGTATAAAGAAGCACAGAAAACTCCGTTCAAAAATAGATTGTGGGTAATCTCGAGGGTTAAAACTTGAGAGAAAAAGCTGTTACCGTCGGCTGAAACGCCTTCTGAACCTGCAAATGGATGGGTTCTTCCGCTAAGGCCTGGCGTTGTTTGAAATACTCATTACGAACATAAGGATCCACATCATAATCTTTCGGCATAATTAAAACTCCAACCACCACACCCGCGCACAAGCCCAAAGCGCCATCAATGATGAACTGCGATGTTAAATCCGTATTGAGAGGGCCAAATTCATAAGCCGCTAAAATACCCACACCGGCCCCAATGGTTCCAGACAAAATCAGAATACCCACCCTGGCGCTGCCATTAACACCCGGGCCCTTATCATGATTATCGATCTTGCGATAGTCTCGTTTTCGAGCGTCTGTTTCAGCGTCGCCCACCCAATCAAAGAGCGAAAAGTGATTAGGGCGCGTCTTAATCTCATTCGGATCATTATCGGGCGAGTCGTCTTCCCAAAACAAAGCGTTCGCTTTGGGAACAAGAGGATAAATCAACATGCCCGAAAGGTATGCCAAGCAGGTGAACAAAACGGTTGTTTTTAAAAAAGAAGCTTTTAAAGTCATGGCGAAAATTATACCTGCAAACAAAATGAAGGAAAGAACAAAAACCCATTCTTACAAGAGAAATCTCAGGGTGTAACGGCGTAAATCGCATTATTATCGTAATCCGTTACATAAAGTTTAGTCCCGTTGTAGGCCACCCCCGTCGGACCAAAAACGGGAGTAGGCGTAGGAGGAGGAAAAGTCGGTGCCCATTGGGCATTGAGAGTTCCAGGTGAAGTCGTCGAATTAAAATCCTGAACAAATCCGTTATTGTAGTCCGCTGCGAAGACGTCACCCGTTGTGCTTTTCACCGCGATACCCAAAACACCCGGATCGAAAGATTCCGGCAGCGTCGAAAACTGTGTAATAAACGCGCCTGTCACCGGATTAAACTCTTGAATCAATTCATCTTCCATATCCGCCACAAAAACAGTAACCGCAGAAGAGCTTCCATCCGTGGCAATACCTGTTGGGTAATTTAATCCCCCATTTCCGCCGCCGCCCGTATAACCCATTAGTTGTGATACCGCGTTGGTCGGCGCGGGTCCAAATTCATCTATCACATTATTCCCTGTATCCACAACGTAGAGATTATTGTTACTGTCTACCGCGATCCCTTGGGGCGAAATAAAAGTCACGCCGTTATAATTATTTAACGTTGTTATCGCGGTCACCGGGCCACCGGGACCACTCGTCGAGCCAAACTCATATACCGTTCCCGGAGAAGTAAGAGATCCACCCGAATCCAACACATACAGATTGCCACTGGAGTCAATCGCGACCCCCGACAAAGATGTAAAACTGGCGCCCGTAGTGCTGAATTGATTAATCATCGTAATGGCTGATCCACCGGTTATGGAATAGATCGATAAATTCCCATCTCCACCGGCAACATAAATAGTCGTTCCAGCGCTATTAACCGCCAAACCATTGGGCACATTAGGTGTACATATGATCGTGGGTCCCGTCATGGCTGGGACAATAGTAGCCGTATTGGTAATAGTCCCGGTGGGTTGCATAGTAAAAGTTGGCGTTGAGGTAAAACCAAAAGCGTTCGTAGCCGTCGCTGAAACGACCACCGGTGTGGAGGGCGAAGTAGGAAGAAAATGACTACTCGTATTGGTGCAAGCCATAGGAATAACAACACCCGCCAGGGCTGCCACTACCCAAAACAAAAACAAAAAAGAAGACTTAGAAATTTTCACGAAGTTAGTTTACCAACCTTATAGGGGCTAAGCCAGCCGGGGACTACCGAACGGACGGCCTTTAACGGGGTTTTTGAATAATTCCGCCGCCTATGACGCCATCCCCTTCGTAAAAAACCGCTGACTGGCCGGGCGTGACTGCCCGGGCGGGGTCTTTTAAAACCACGCGAACTTGCTTGGGTCCATCGGGATATAGAACCGCTAATTGTTCTGTGGAACGGTAGCGTATCTTGGCCATCACTTCTCTCGGTTCCGTAATCGGTTC
>Ga0206815_1098_pt1 | contig 24526 bp, 21 predicted proteins | sample Alteio_BWOrgCont_91_FD_152864 | JGI IMG/M metagenome (GOLD analysis project Ga0206815, IMG submission 152864) | Enriched cells from forest soil in Barre Woods Harvard Forest LTER site, Petersham, Massachusetts, United States -... | ecosystem: Environmental > Terrestrial > Soil > Temperate forest >...
CCCATCGAATTCGGAAGCACGAAAAGCGGAGCCGCCAAGGTGTTCTTTTGCCGTGACGCTTTCGGGAAGCAAATCGATGTCCATCAGTTCCCGCGAAGAAAGCACCACGGCGCGCTCGACTACGTTCTCCAGTTCGCGCACGTTTCCCGGCCAATAGTAATCCACCAGCAGTTTGAGCGCTTCCGGCGTGAATCGAGTGAGTGCCCGGCCATTTTCCTCCGAAAACTTGCGAAGGAAGTGATTGAGGAGCATGGGAACGTCTTCCCGGCGATCGCGCAGCGGCGGAAGCGAAATGGCGATCACGTTGAGGCGGTGATAGAGGTCTTCACGGAAGCGGCCTTCGCGCACAAGATTGAGCAATTGGACATTGGATGCGGCAATAATGCGCACGTCCACTTTGATCGTTTCGGTGCTGCCCAACCGCATGAATTCGCGTTCCTGAATGACACGGAGAAGCTTGGCCTGCGTTTCCGGGCCAATAGTGGCGATTTCATCAAAGAAAATCGTGCCCTGATCGGCAACTTCGAACAGCCCTTTCTTAGAAGCCACGGCACTGGTGAAAGCCCCCCCGGACGTGGCCGAATAATTGCGACTCCAGCAGGTCCACGGGAATCGAACCCGTATTGATGGGCACGAAGGCTTTATCCGCGCGCGTGGACGCGGAATGAATAGCCTTGGCGATAACTTCTTTTCCCGTTCCGCTTTCCCCGTGGAGCAGGACGGTCGAGCGTGAAGGTGCCACCTGGCTGACCAGGTCAAGGACAGCCAGCATTTTCTCGCTCTTACCAATAATGTTGGGGAAGTTATAACGCTGCTTCAGCGCGCGCTTGAGCTGGACGTTTTCTTCACGCAGGCGACGTCCTTCCACAGCCTGCGCCACCTGGATCAATAACTCATCATTGGACCATGGCTTGGTGATGTAATCCTGTGCGCCGTTCTTGAAGGCGGCACGGGCCATATCGATTGAACCGTAGGCGGTGATCAGCACGACGGCGAGTTGAGGATCGCGCCTATGGATTTCACGCAGCACGTCCAGTCCGTTGCGGTCGGGGAGACTAACGTCCAGGAGGAGCAAGTCGAAAGGGTGCTGTTCGAGCAGGGCCAATCCCGACTCGGCGGTCTCCGCGCTGGAGACGGAGTATCCCTCGGTCGTAAGCAGCAGCTCCAGGCCTTCTCGAATTTCGGATTCGTCGTCTACAACTAGAATCGTGCCCTTAGACATGAACGGCTTTCCGCGCCGTGGGGAACTCAAGCCGGAAGGAAGTGCCTTTGCCCGGGGTCGACCGCACGTCGATCTTTCCCGCGTGCTCCTTGATAATTCCGTAGCTGACCGAGAGCCCGAGGCCCGTGCCCCTCCCGGAGGACTTTGTGGTGAAGAACGGGTCGAAGATGCGGCTCAAATCTTCACCGGGAATTCCCGAGCCTGTATCGCTGACTTCGATTTCAACCGAGCCGTTGTACGATGCCGTGCGCACTTCGACCATTCCTCCCGAAGGCATCGCGTCGCGCGCATTCATGAGCAGATTCAGGAAGACCTGCTGCAACCGGTTATTCGAACCCAACACCGCCGGCAATTGCTGCTGCAAATTGCGCGCCACCTGCACGTGCGCGGTCTTGAATGGGTGGGCCACCAGGGAAAGCGTTTCCTCGAGCACGGCATTCAAATCCACTTCAATGAATTCCGCCGCGCCGGTGCGGGAGAAATTCAGCAGATTATTTACAATCTCACTGGCGCGAAAAGTCTGCTTGACGATCTTCTCGATCAGTTGCTGGCGCGGGTCGCCGGTCGGCAATTGCTTGGCCAGCATTTGAATATAATTTGAAATGACGGCCAGCGGCGTATTCACTTCGTGCGCCACGCCGGCGGCCAGCAGGCCGAGCGAAGTGAGCTTTTCAGTTTGCACCAGTTGCTCTTCCAGATGAATGCGCTGCGTAATATCATCCACCAGGATCAAGCGTCCGATGCGCTCGCCGGACTTGCCGACCAGAGGTGCAATCGAGACGTTAACCACCAGATCGCGCCCCGGCTGGTTTCGAATGCGAACCTTGTACAGGCTGGACACGCGGTCATCGTCCGCCCGAGCCGCAATTTCAGCGACCAGGTCCGGGGGAAGAACATTTTCGAGTTTTTGGCCCACGGCATCTTGCCGTGCCACGCCGATCAATCGTTCCAATTGCGTGTTCCACGATTCAACCGCGCCATTCAGATCGACCGCCAGCACGCCCACATTCAGCGACTCGACGATATTTTCGGAAAAATCCTTGAGCCGCTCGATCTGCACGGCTTTTTGCTCGAGCGAATTGTAAAGCTGGGCATTATCGAGCGCGATCGCCAGATACCCGGCGATCGTGAACAACAGTTCGACGTCCTCGCTCGACAGGAAATCGCCGTCCACGGTTTTTCCCATGCCCAGGACGGCGACAACACGGTCGCGAATCTGACAGGGGATAAAATAGTTCAGGTCCAGTTGCTCAAGCGTCTGGCGCACCGAGGGGGTTGATTCGCGCGCGGCGCGAGCCGACTCGTAGAACAGCACGCGGTTCGCAAACGGGTTTTTCTCGGCGTCAAAAAAACTCAAGTCCAAAGGTCCCGCGTAACGTACACCCACGGAACGCGCCAGGCGGTAGGCGCCGGGATGGGTCTCGTCCTCGACGAAGATCGCCAGGCGGTCCACCAATAACGCTTGCGAGATGCGATCCATCACAGACGCCAGCATCGGGTCAAGCCGCACTTCAGAGGTGAGCGTGCGGCCAAACTCGATCAGGGTTCGGCGGTAATCAAGCCGGTCCCGATAAAAAAAACGATCGAGGCGCACCTGAATCCAGTCGCGGAACGGCTGAAACAAAAACGCCGCAACCACGATGGCGATGACTTCTCCAACGATGCCGGAAGGCCATGCCGTGTGGAACAGCGCGCCCACCAGGGCAACAAATGCGACGTACACGGCAACCACGCCACCGGTCGCAGCCGTGTAAGCCAGGCCCCGTTTGAATATGATGTCCACGTCCATCAGCCGGTAGCGAATGATGGCATAGCCGAAACAAAGCGGAATCAAGACCAATGAAACAGCCGAGAAATTCATCCACGGCCGTGGCACGATTCCAAGAAAATACGGGACCACATAGAAAAACAGGAAGGGAAGAATGCCCGCGAGGGCTCCTCCGGTGACCCATTTGAGCTGTTGTCTCAGAATTCCCGAAGATGCACGGCGGTAACTGTTCACAAAGACCACGGCGGCAAGCAGGAAATAAATGCCCAGGAAGGCAAGATCGAGCTGGTCGAGCAGTATCCGCGCTTCAATTGATGGCATAAAGCCCAGTTGCTGCAATCCCACGAGTACGCGCGCTGCCAGTAGGATTCCCGGCACACCGTAAATTGCCGCGAGCTTCGCAGTACCCCACCGCGAGGCTGGCCGACGCTCCGGAAACACCAAGGCGAAATGAAGCAGCAATGCAGGCTGCAATAGCCTGGCTATTACACCGCACCAGTAAATCTCCCAATCAAAAGCACTCAGCTTGCCCGTGTATTGAAATGAATAGAGTACGAAGGAAACCAGGCAGAAAATGTAGAAATGCACGGCGCGCGTGGCATTCCAGCGCCGCGCAAAAATAAAAAGTCCGATAAAAAGGTAAAGAAGCCCGACGATGCGCAGGTAATTCTCAATCGAAGAGGGTTTTACAGCGGGGGCGGTCACCAGTTGGGATTCAAACTGCCGGCCACCGCGTTCAATGCCGTAGTGAGCTTGTGACCAAAGCCCGATTCGCCATAAACGCTTGGTTACGTCGACCGCACCATGTATCTGCACACCATTAATCGAAAGCAGGTGGTCACCGAGTCGAATACCGGCATTGGCTGCCGGGGAGTCCGGTGCGATATGCCAGGCTTCCACGCCGCTAGCAGTGTCGAGCCAGGAGACCCCATCGTCGGGAACGCTAAACTTGACTCGCTGTTGGAAATTTATAATGCTAAAAACGATCGCTGCCAGCGTGGTGAGGGCGAGGACAGCTGCGCCTAAACGGATTCGCAGGCTATCGTTAATCGGCGCGTTCAATGGCTCCCTCGGCTAGCTAAGAAACCTATTCGAAATATGGTGCAAGTTCAATTCCAAAAGGCATACATCATTTATCATTGTAACTCTATGAAAAATATAGGTATCTGAAGAAACCGGGAAGGTGAGGATATACGGTATCCCATTTTTGGAACCACCCTCCGGATTTCGGTAGGGCTTGCGATACTAAAACTGGAAACTTACCCCGCCCCGAAACGATCGCGGCACCGGCGCGAGAATGACCCGTGACTCCTGGCCGTTTACGGGCACATATCCCTGTGCCAGCAGATTACTGAAATCCGCTAAGGCTTCCCAGCGTCCGCCCATGCCGAATCCCGGAAGAGGCTGGTGGATCGAAAAATGCAGGTTTGGCTCGAGCTGGTAGGCCGCTTCACCGAATTGATCCTGACGTGTGAGGGACACGCCGGAGGTCCACTTGTAGCTTGCCGCCAATTGTGTGCCCGTTCGCGGAAGCTTTCCAGAAACACGCCCCGCAATGCTGTGGTGATATTGGGTGGTGAGACTATCCCGAAGATCGCTAGCCGTTGAGTTCAGATCCCCAACGGGAGAAAGGGTTGCTGCCCAGGAATAGACGGTGGCAAATTCCAGATCATCTGAAATTTTCTGGCGATATCCAACACGTGTTCCCCAGGAATTGGACGCGCCGCCGTCATAACGGAAGCCGTTTGAAAATGCATCCTGAAAGAAATCCGATCCTATCGCAGCGCCTGAGCCGGAAATGCTTTGGTGATTTGCGGAATCGTGAAACGCTGCGGCTGCAAAGCTCGCGTGATCCGTCACCTTATGCTTCAGCGAAAACTCCTGATGCCAGTCGCTCTCAAGGACAGGAAGTCCGGTCCGAAACAGCACGGCGGGAAGGCTATCAAGTTCGGCAATAGCAGACTGAAGAGCCGAGGTCTCGCCTGATTCAACTTCCAAGGGGCTTTCCGCGACCATTAGCGTGGCGATCCAGTTGGGGGAAAAACTTGCGTCAAGCTGGGCATGAGGGTGTAGCTCCGAGGCCGAAGATACAACGGCAACGCGCACAAATTCGGCGCCTGCTCGCAACATGAGCCGGTCACCCAGCGCCAGCTTTTCTGACTGATCAAGGCGCACGCCCTGCAGCATCAAGCCGTCCAATCCGATCTTGGATCGCCGTAACGCGAGCGTGGTTTCGGGGCCTTGCCCGGCCCCCCCCCGCGGGCAACCAAACACTCGCGAACGCGCCCGAGGCACCGCCGTCATAACTCATTTGGCCGGCAAGCAGGAGGCGGCCCATCGCGCCGAGCGACTGGTCATAAGAGAATGCAGTAGCCGGCGAATGCGACAGATTCGATAGTGAGTCGGGCCGCAACGAACCACTGGTCATTTCCAAACGGACACGTGGCCGTTGGATTTGCGGAGTATCAAGGTCGGAATTGGCGGCGATCACGGCGGAAGTGCCGTCGCGCCATTGCAAAATGGTCCGCGTGGCAGCCGAAGAACGCAACACCCATCGCCAGTCTCCGGCTTCCGCTGTCGTGTCCGCATTGCCTCGCAGGCGGTCCAGGGAAGCAAAAACAGTATTGATCTGCAGGCGGAGCATCGTCGTAATATCGGCGACCACGGCTACATGTTGTTCAAGGCTCGGGAAAAATCCCGCCAGCGAAACGCGCACCGAATATTTGCCGGGTCGCAGGCGTTCGCTGGAAAATGAGCCATGCTGGTTCGTTAATAATTGCGAGATGGCTCGGCCGCCCAGATCTTCAGAGACCAGCCAGACAGTAGCGCCCATCTGTGGGGTGCCCGAGGAATCGAGCACCACGCCCGAAAGCGTGCCAGTATTCGATTTCGCCGCTGCCGAGCCAGCCAGTCCCAGGATAAGAATAATTACCCAGGCCAGAGCCGTATTCTTGGATCTCATAGGGATTTTTACCTCCCTGTAGCGCTTTTGGCCGCCGTATCGTTCACGGCTGGCGGCGTAACCGTAAAATCCGCCGTGCGGGACACCGTCTCTTTAGTCAGAAGGTCTGTCGCTTGGATTTCCAGCTTGTATTTGCCTGGTGGAAAAGAGTTCGGAGACAGTAACTGCTGAAATGTAACCTGATCGCCCGTTTGCTTGAGGTCGACGCCGGTTTTCACATCGTGAGCGATTGTCTTTTCGCCCTGGCTGACCTTGACGTCCACGGACATATCATTCTTGTGAGTCTGCTCGTTGGTCTTCAGATTATAGACTTGCAAATAGATGCCCATCGGTTGATTGCTCTGGAACTCGGCATTGAGCTTGGGCCGGACTTTCGTCGAGCCGATTACGAACTGGCCGATCCCGACATCCCTCGAAGCGACCGGTTCCAGCTGATCGGCCAGAATCAAGGAACTGGTTTCCAGCTTGTCGTCAGGGATTTCTGAAACATGTAACGCCGTATTCAGGACGCCCACGTTGCCGCTGTTCACGTCTTTAATCACCATATCCAACTTGTAGAGACCCGGACGCAAAGGCACAGCCTTCTGGTAAATCGAGAAGGCCTTGAGGGAAGGCTCGAGCAGTGAATCGGGGAAATCGCGTTGCACCACATCCTCGAACGTTTGAACGACGCGGCCCGATAACGTGCTGATTCGCATAAAGACGTTCACTGTCGCGGAATGTATTCCCTCATGAGCATGAAACGTCATTTGCTTGTTTTGAATCTGGATGGTGATGGGGACCAGGATAGTGTCGCTGGTCACACGCAGGAAGTCATAGTGGTAATCAAATGCAATCTGATTGCGGAGGATGCGCGAACTGACTACTTCTTCCAGGTCTTTAAATTTTACCGGCGGGGCTTGTTGAATCTTCATGTATTGTTCAAGCCGGTTGAATTCATTGTCCGAGGAAAGCGTATTATTTACGTCGCTTCCAGTATTCAGAAGGGACCTTGGCGCGGTGGAACCGTCGGTACGGTTGAAACGTTCGGTCTTGTCGGACAGACCCATTTGTTCAATTAAGCTTAAGCCTGCGCCCGGAGTCTTTGCCAGCGCGTCCTTCTCGCCTGGGTCGGTCGTAATGTGATATTCCCCACTGCCGGACGGATCCACGAACTCGATGATGATGTTATTTCCAATCCCTTCCATGTAGCGATAGCGCCAGTCCGCGTAAGCGTAGGTGGATGTTTGGCCGCCGCCTTCGCTCATGGGGCGATTGTAAAGGCCACCTGTCGGATGGTCTTCGATTTCGTCCGGGGCACCCCAGATGATGTAAATGCGTCCTCGGTCCGTCCGCCATCCGGGAACTCCGGATGCAAAGCGCTCGTTCGCGTAAGCGATGCGGCGATAGTGCTCTTCCTTAAACTCGTTTTCCACCGTGTCCGGCGTGGGGTCGCGGCGCTGCCAGAACGCTTCAATGAATTGCTCGCGTTCTTCGTTGGTCTGCAATTGCAGGAACGCGGAGCGTTCTTCATCGGAAATGATGTAGGGAACTTCTTCTTGAAGCCACTTTTTGTAGGGTGTGTCGAGTTCTTTCTGAAGCTTGCCCAGATTTTTCTTTTTTATGGAATCCTGCTTCTTGTCGCTGGCCGGTTTCTTGTCGTTATCCTGTGCGCGCAATCCAAAGGGCAGGAGCAGTGCTCCCCCCAGAAGGATCGGTAAAAACATGCGGCCCATACGGTTCATAGACATATCTCGCCCCTGATTCGGAAGTCTGATTCTATCCCCCGGGTAGGCACCCGTCAATCAATGAATGCCGGTCAAAACGCTTAACCGTGTGCCAGAGAACGTTAGGTAAAACCAGTCCCTGTGCATACTAAGAACAGTCCCGCCACGGTGGGGTTGCCCGCGAAAGTAGAACTTTTTCGTGGTGAGAAATCAATGGCGGGACCTGTGTTAACTGCGGCCCTCGAATCGGCAGACCCACCCTTGCTGAAACTGCGCAGATGCGGCGCCCGGCAGCGCAAGACGCGTCAAAGGCTGGCGCGCCCGGCGTGCTTAATACAGATTATGCCGGAGAGGTGCCAATCGAAGCATGATCCACGATAAAGTGCGACGGCTACGAGGACATTGGGGTACCATTGCCTTACGACTGTTTGAACTTTTTTCCAACCGGAGGGACTTACAAATGCGAACCGTGCTAAGAGGACTCTGCTTTTCGATGCTCTTGACTATGGCTTTTTCTGGACCTTCGTTCGCTCAGGATACCCCCAAGACCGAATTGAAGAAGGCCGGGGAAGACACAAAAGACGCCGGTAAGGCAACTGGAAGCGCGGCCAAACACACGGGGAAAGCGGTTGCAAAGGGAACGAAGAAGGGGGTTAACAAGACGGCAGCGGCGACTGAAAAAGGTGCGGACAAGGTGAAGGATAAAACAGATCCGAAGTGAATGGCCGCACGCAGAGAACGGGCTCGGTGGCAGGGTCTTCCGCTTTTTCTCTGTTAACAACGGACCACGATTGGACGATACCTCTCCAGTGAGCCTCGCTCATGGATAGCTCGATTGTTTCCTGGCTGGATGCTTCGTGCAAATCGCTTTGCCCCACCCAGGAATAACGGTAAAATTGCTCAAGCGCTACGTCGCGCGGACCGGACAGACCCTCGGATCAAAGGAGAAACACCCGTGCCCTGAGCATGTCTTGTTGACACGCTCGCTCACTGTTCCGTTGGTTAAGTACCCGGAATGCGATGCGCCGTCGGGGAAACATTTGGGCTTACTTCAACGTATTAACCTTGTGGCGGGTTGCCTGGCACAAGTTGCACGAGAAGGATAGGTTTTTGGACATATGAATACCTGGAAAAAAATCGGAATCGGCGTCGCTGGCGCTGCCGTCCTGGCCGGCGCGATAGCGCTGACGATCCATCAGATCAACAAGGATGTGGTTACCGTCCAAAGTGCCGTGGTTGTGCGGCAGGATCTGAACTCAGTGGTTACGGCTTCGGGTGAAGTAAAGCCACTTACCTATACCAATGTACTGGGTGAGGGCATAGGGAAAATCACGGGAATCCCGGTAAAAGAAGGCGACCACGTCAAGAAGGGCGACGTGCTCCTGCGAATCGAGAGTGTGCAACCCGCTGCGGATGTGGAAGCTCAACGCGCTACTCTGGAATCCGCGGAGGCTGGAATAGCGTCGTCCGAGGCCAACAACGAATCCGCGCAAGCCGACGTGAATGCGCGCGCGTCGGATCTGGAGCACGCCAAACTCGAGTGGGACCGGGGCCAGGGTCTGTACAAGGAAGGTTTGATTGCGAAGCAGGATTATGACACTCGAAAGGCGGCTTACGATAGCGCGGTGGCGGCGCTGGCTTCCGCCAAGGCTCGTGCCGCGCAAGCCAAGGCTCAGATCGGCCAGGCACACTCCAGCCATTCGCAGAGCGCGGCCATGCTGAATCGTTTTCGCGACGTGCTGCGGAAAACAACGTACACCGCTCCCATCGACGGCGTGGTGACATACATTGCCGTGCGTGTCGGCGAGAATGTTGTCCCGGGAATCCAGAACGCCACCGGTAGTTACTTGATGACCATCTCGGATATGTCCGTGGTGACCTCAGAGGTGATGGTGGATGAAACCGATATCGTGAACGTAAAGATGGGAGAAGTTGCCGACGTGACGATTGATGCGATTCCCGCCAAGATTTTTAAGGGCACGGTGACCGAAGTGGGCACTCAAGCCGTGCTGCGTAGTTCAGGCCTGGCATCGACGCAGTCTACCACTGGAAATCAAGAGGCTAAAGATTTCAAAGTCGTCGTCACTCTGGAAAATCCACCCGGCGGACTCCGCCCCGGCCTTTCCTCCACCGCCAAGATCGTTACAGCGCGAAGAAAAGGGATCAACGTGATTCCCATTCAGGCGCTGGTGGTGCGCACACAAAAGGATCTGGAAGCGGCCGCCAAGAAATCTGGAAGCACCGAGTCTGTGACCCTGGCGGCAAACCGTCCAGCGCCGGACCCCACCGCAGCGGATGCCACTTCCACGAAAAATCCCGAGATCCAGGGCCTGTTTGTGGTTCGCGATGGCCGGGCGGAGTTTAAGCCCGTGACCACGGGTATCATGGGTGTTACTGATATCGAACTAGTGGATGGCGTCAACGAAGGCGACCAGATTATCACCGGCAGTTATAAGGCTTTACGCACGCTCAAGCCTGGCGCCCGCGTAAAAGTAGATAACTCCGAACCGAAAGTTTCAGATGCCACTCCTTAAGGCGCATTCGAGTTTGGGGAGCTAACCGGGATGCCTGTGGAAGCTGTGCCGAGTTCGTTTCGCCAGGACCTGGTGGACCAGGGCTTGGCCATCAAAACCGAGGCCCTCTCGAAAACCTATGAGATGGGCGCGGAAAAAGTGCAGGCGCTTCGCGGCGTCGACCTGATTATTCGGCGAGGCGAATACGTCGCCATCATGGGACCTTCGGGATCTGGAAAATCCACCCTGATGAATCTGATCGGATGTCTGGATACGCCCACCTCGGGAAAATACTGGCTGGCGGGGCGTTCGGTCAGTGACCTGGACGACGACGAGCTTGCCTATATCCGGAATAAGGAAATTGGATTCGTTTTTCAGACATTCAATCTGCTGCCTCGGGCCACCGCGCTGCACAATGTTGAATTGCCGCTGATTTATAACGGGACGCCGGCGGACGAACGCATTATCAAGGCGAAACGCGCCCTTGCGGCCGTGGATCTCACCGACAGGATGAATCACAAGCCGAACGAACTTTCCGGGGGACAGCGGCAGCGCGTTGCCGTGGCCCGCGCGCTGGTGAATTCCCCGTCCATCGTGCTGGCCGACGAGCCCACCGGAAACCTGGACAGCAAGACCGGCGATGAAATTATGGCGCTCTTCGCACGCCTGCATACGCAAGGCAACACCATCATTCTGGTCACACACGAGAGTGACATCGCGCAACACGCCGACCGCATCATCCATATTCGCGACGGCAAGGTTGAATCCGACCAGCCGGTTAAACACCGGGAAGAGAGTACACAGTTTGTCCCACCGCTTTGATCTACATCTAGTTTGAAAAATCCCATTGGGACGAGATCCTTCGAGGAACCCTGCGCGTGCGACGCCGACTTTTGATCTTCATAAGTATCGTCCAATCCATTCTGATTGCGGGCCATCTCTTTCTCTACGAAACGTGGGAAATATTCTGGGGCGCGGGGCGCGCCCAATCACACTGGAAGGTGCAACTGGCCCTTGGATTATTGTCCATTAGTTTTGTCTCAGCCTCCTTGCTGTCCCACAGGTATTCAAATGCCCTGGTCCGAATGTATTACACGGGTGCCGCAGCCTGGCTCGCATTCGTAAATTTTGCTGTCTTGGCCGCGTGTGGATGCTGGATTGTTTATGGCGGAATCAGAATCGCGGGTTTGTACCCGGACCGGAGCGCACTCGCGGGTATATTCTTAACCCTTGCGGTGCTGGCAACGCTCTACGGGATCATAAATGCCTGGCGAATCCGTGTTAAGAAAATCACCGTCATGCTTCCGAATCTTCCCGAATCCTGGCGCGGACGAGCGGCGGTGTTGGTGAGCGATGTCCATCTGGGACATGTCAGAAATCTGGGAACCATTCGGCGTGTCATTGCGATGCTCACGCGACTCCGGCCGGACGTTATATTCATCACCGGCGATTTGTTTGACGGCGTGCAGGTGAATCTCGACCGGCTCGCAAGGCCCTGGGCGGACATCACACCGCCTCTAGGCACTTATTTCGTTACCGGAAATCACGAGGAATTTACCGACCGCACAAAGTACCTGGACGCCTTGGAGCGCTTCGGTGTCCGCATTCTGAATAATGAAAAAGTCATGGTGGACGGATTACAGATTGTTGGCGTGCACTATGGAAATGCCGTGAATGGCCCGCGCTTCGAGTCACATCTCAAACAGGTTGCGTTGGACCGTGAACGGGCCAGCATTCTGCTAGTCCATGAGCCGCGCCACCTCGCCATTGCCGAGGCGGAGGGATTTTCGCTCCAGCTTTCCGGTCACACGCATCGCGGACAATTTTTTCCTTTCACACGGATCGTGGCGCGGATCTACAAGCAGTATGCCTACGGCTTGCAGCAATGGGGCAATCTGGCCGTGTATACCACCAGCGGCGCAGGAACCTGGGGACCGCCGATACGAGTCGGGACGAATCCGGAAATCGTACTGATCCAATTCGAATGATCGCGCCGAAGGCGTTTTTTCCCGTGAACGCAATGACAATCCTGTCTTGATGGGAAGCGGTCAGAATGGCCGATCGTCGGGACTGGACTCGACGTGGTATAACTCGATTGTTTCTCCGCCACACAAACTTATGTTTGCAGCGCGCACAAATTGGCTTCTCCATCCCAACCGCTTCACGGAATCACTTGAAGAGCACCGGCGAAACAGCAAAGACTTAATCGATCTGACGATTTCGAATCCTACCGACTGCGGCCTTGTGTATCTGCAGCAGGAAATTATTTCGGCGCTGACTGATCCGCGCATACTGCAATACCGTCCCCAAAGCAAGGGGTTGCCAGAAGCGCGCGAAGCAGTTGCTAATTATTATAAAGACCGCCGTGGTTTCTCCGGCGCAGCAGGGCGCGTTGATCCGGAGCGCATTCTGCTCACCTCGGGCACCAGTGAAGGTTATAGCCACATTTTTCGCCTGCTCTGCGACCCGGGCGATGAGATACTGGTTCCCGCGCCCGGCTATCCCTTATTTGAATTCCTCACTGACCTGGCGGACATTCGCCTGGTGTCCTATCCCCTGCTCTACGATCATGGATGGCAAATCGATTTTGCGGAATTGCGCGCCGCACTGACGCCACGCTCACGCGCCATACTCGTTGTGCATCCCAACAACCCGGCTGGCTCTTTCGTTAAATCGGGCGAGGCGATGCAACTGGAAGCGATTTGTGTCGAACGCGAAATGGCGATCGTGTCCGACGAGGTTTTTCTGGATTATGCGGGAGGCCGCGAACCTGCGCACACATTCGCCCTTCAGGATGCCGCGCTCACGTTCACTCTGAGTGGCCTTTCGAAGGTTTGCCTGCTTCCGCAGATGAAGCTTGCATGGATGGTGGTAAGCGGCCCTTCGGCGCTGACCTGGACCGCTGTTGAACGGCTCGACATCATCGCCGACACATACCTCTCCCCGAGCCTTCCGGTTCAGTTCGCAGTATCGAAATTCCTCGATCTTCGCCATAACCTGCAGGCGCAGTTACATCACAGAATCGCGCAAAACATGAATTATCTCGACGCGGCGCTGTGCGAATCGAAGAGCGTGACGCGATTGCACAGGGAAGGCGGCTGGTATGTGGTGCTGCGCGTGCCTGTTACCGGCACGGACGAAGCGCTCGCCATTAGCCTGCTTGAACGCGGCTGCGTCCTGGTTCATCCAGGACACTTTTTTAATTTTTCACGGGAAGGGTTTCTGGTCCTAAGCTTGATTGCGCAGGAAGCGCAGTTTCGAGAAGGTGTATCCCGCCTGCTGAGCTTCTTTGATCTTTGATCTGGAGCAAGGCGCGTGAGACAGCGATTAACCTAGTTTGGCGGATTCTCTTTTGCGATGAAAATCCGATCCATATTTCGGCTGCGTTACCGGCCCCGTGATTTTTATTGGCAACACGGTTCCTTTTCCGTCCTTGGAGAAAAAGGGATCCGCGGCTTTCAGAAAAAAGGATTTCATTCCGGTAGTGGCGTGCGAAAGTTTGGCCTCCATTTCAAGGTTTCCGTGCAGATCCAGGGTTTGCGCACTCAAATCGTATATGCCGTCCAGATTGACCGTAGCGCCCTCGACTGCAAATCCGAGCCCCGAAAGCCTTAAAATATCGTTGCCAAGCTGGAAATTGCCTTTCATCGAGCTCGCGACATCGTCCGTTGAGTCCACCGCCTGAGGATCCTTCGCGACTTCTTTGGCATCTCCGCGTCCCCGCTTGCTCAGGTTGTCAAGTTTCTGCTGTACTCTCCCGCTGGTGAAGTGAGCGGAGGGAAGATCAAACGAGCCGTTCAAACTTAGACGGTCAAGAATCTCTTGTTGGCCGGGGACCAAAACGAATTTTGTCGTCAACTGGATCGGACCTGTCATGGTCGGTGGGCCCTTGATTGCGAACAGCAGAAGATCCTCGATTCGCGCCTTATTTCCGATAACATCCAGTGTAATCTTCTTCCCCGGTATGCCCTTTGTGCCTTCCACAGTCCCTCGCGCAATCAGAGTTGTTTTCATATAATGCACTTCGACAGGGTCGAGAAAAGTGTCGCCGTCAGTCCCGTCGACCACCGCGTGAAACGTGGTTTTCAGATCCACGGGATGCTCGGCGCGCGTGATCTGAAAGTCCGGAGTGTCGGTGGTTCCGTTGGCCTCAATCCGTTCAAGGACGCCTTTATATTCGCCTCGCGACGACAGAGTGCCCCCGATGCCTCTAAAAACTCCCAGATTGGCGTTGTCGAGCGTGTATGTGCCGGAAACGGGCGTAAGGCGAGGAGCATCCGCGTTCCAGGGGCCGAATTTGCCGGTTGAAAGAATGTCTCCCGGGGGCGTGGGATTGGTGAGTGTGGCACGAAACGCCAGTTCACCATCCGAGGCTGTGGAATGAAGGATCAAATGTGCGATATCGAATTCCAAGGGGTCCTTGCCGGGTTTCGAGGTAAGAATCTTCAGGACGGCATTTTCAGAAACAATCTGGTCGAAGTGGGTGGTGCCGAAACTTTTCGGCGCCTTGTGGAAATTGAAGCGTCCCCCCGTATCGCCAGATCGAGCAGGAGGAATGTTGATTTCGAGGCCGTTGAGATCTACTCGCTGAACATGCCGATCAAGAAGAAGTTCCAGTAGCCGCGCGTGAACTGTAAAACTTTTGATCGCGATCAGGGGCGGCAGATCGTTGCGCCCTTGAAAATGAAGTATCAGGTCTTCTCCCTGGGCCCGAACACTTGGATAAACCGAAAGATTAAAACTTGAAAGCTCAACGTCGCTCTTAAAGTACTGCGTGAGACCTTCCTGCACCCAGTCGCGTGCGTGGAGCGATATCTGCCGCGCGGCAATCACTACTGTCACCACCATTGCGATCAGCGCGACGCCCACTGTCGAAAGAGCGATTTTCCATCGCGAAGTCATGGAAGCCTCCAGATCGCATCTTAGTACGGGGGTATTTTTTCGGGAGGACTAATTGGGCAAAAAAAATCCTATTCTCAAATACGGGTTTTACTTTATTGCAAAATAGTAAAAATCGAGAGGTGGGTAAATATTTTGGGCTGTCGAAAGCGAACCTTCATTTCAAAAAGCGCAACCTCTATGCCAGGAGTTTTGGCGCCCTCCATCTTTATTGAGCGGAGGCAGTTGCGGCACCCGCGCAACTGCCACGCTAAGCGCCAAAACGAATCATATGTTGTCAGTTTCGCGGTGCCGGCTGGCCTTGTTCTCCAGTCTGGCCTGGCCGTCCCGTTCGCCCCGTGTCGCCCTGCTGCCCGTTCTGTCCCTTGTCGCCGCGGTCCCCGTCCTGCCCTTTGTCGCCACGATCGCCGTTCTGTCCCGCATCGCCCGTTGCTCCGGTTCGTCCGTCGTCGCCGGTCACCCCAGTGCGTCCAGTTTGCCCTTGATTCCCTTGTTCCCCGGCCTGGCCTTGCGGACCAGGTGGGCCTTGGGCTGGCGTGCCTACGTTGCAACCGCCGACAAACAGCAATAGCGCAATACCTACAAACGTTAAAGGTGTTTTCATTCGATCCTCCAGGAAACATGCTAAAGCGCGGGTAGGGCAGGGGTCTGCTCAATTGTGAACAACGGCATGGAAGGCGTAAAACCGGCTGGCATTTAGCAGTCTTGACGTGACAAGGATGATACATGCTAATCTATCCTACGTCGGATGGAGGGGACTCATGCCAAGTGGATCAGCAACGCAATTAGCAAAAACGTTGGTGGGCAAGCGAATACTCGAAAACAGGCCGGAAAATACAGAAGTGCCGGAGCTACACAACAGAATTGCGATACGCGCCTACGAGCTGTATGAGGACAGCGGCCGGGTGCATGGCCGCGACCTGGAAAATTGGCTCCAAGCCGAACAAGAGATCTTGGGCGATCGCATGAACACGGATCTGGGATAGTGGCTGCCGCGGTTAAATAATTCCGGATCGGGAGAATAACGATGGCGGGAGAAGCTAAGAAGCCCTTCCCAACTTCTTTTGGGGTGTTCAGTCCAACCGGGCACGTCGTGATGGTTTTCGACACGGAAGCCGATGCCGAACGCGCGCGTCAATCGCTCGTCAAAAACGGATTTAACGAAGACGACGTTGTACATTACACAAACCGCGAAGTGACCGCGGAATTCGAGAAGAGCGAAGAGCATTCTGTCGATCCGCTGCAAATTGGCCAGGAAGTGGCCAAGGTGGATCAATATTTGGCGTTCGCGAAGGAGGGATGCGGATTTCTCGTCCTGCACGCCCCCGACGATGATGCAGCCAAGCGTGCCGTTCAGATTGTGCGCTCGCTGGGATTGAAGTTTGCTGAAAAATATAACCGCCTGACAATAGAAGAACTGGCCTAGTTCGCTCGTGTATATCTCGCGTAAAAGTTGAAGTGTAATCTCCCGCCTGGAACGTCCCAATGTCCTAATCTTGCTCCTCGTCCGGAAGTTGAATGATTTCAGATGAGCAGTATTGAACAGACGGCACGGGAGTGCGAATGCATACTACTGTTAAGCCGAGAATCCATGATGTCGGACTAATGGAATTCCGGGTTGAGGGAGACAAATGCAGAACAAAAAACTATTACTTGCTTCATTGTTCCTAGGCGCGGCTCTTATCGCTCCGATGGCAATTAGGACCAATGCCGCACCGCAAATCAGTGTTCGGTTCTATGATCGCGACCACAAGGACTACCATAATTGGGATGACCGTGAAGTTCGTTCCTATGGGGTATATCGAAATGACCACCCCAAGTACAATGTCCAGTTCTCGAAGACGAGTCGCAGCCAGCAGCGAGATTACTGGCGGTGGCGTCATGAACATCCCGATCACGACTAGTTCCAGCTGCAATCGCTCACTCGGATTTCAGTGCTATCTCTAAACGTTAATTAGACGTGGGTCAGCCAAGCATTTCCTCCATCTGGTCGCAAAATGCTTGGCGGCCTCCACACTTTCGAAGATTTGTCATTCTGGTCCCGCCCGCCGGAGAGAAGGTTCCTCCTTCCACTTCACGCCGCAATCGAAAAGAGATCTTCTCCCGCAGGGTGGGTCAACGCCAGCATCTCTTGGCTCTTGTAGCGTCGACCTTCAGGCTGGCATTACGAATTCGACACGCCCCCGGATTCACTCCTCGGCTTCTAGAACCAGCACGGGCTGGTAGGTTCGCGGAACTACAGCCTGAGCAATGGCAATCAATTTTTCTTGTTGGTTGAAGACACGCAAGCGTGCAGGTTTCCAGTCACACGAATCAAGCTCCGAGGTTGCGCCCTGTGCCGCAGTCGTGCGACCGGGACGGATCTGACTGATCTCAACGTTGAATTTTGCACCATGACGGACACGCTGTTCCAGCGCAGGCGGGACCGTGACGCTGGGCAACTCGGGCAACAATTGTTCGAGGGGAATAATGTAACGCGGTAAATCGCTTTCGGCGGCGGCGCGTTCGAGGTCTTCGAGCTTTACGGCCCGATCGAGCGTGAATTCGCCGACCGCAGTGCGCGCGATTTCAGCCAGGTGCGCGCCGCATCCCAGCTCCGCGCCCATATCGTGCGCGAGTGAACGAATGTAACCTCCGGCCGCGCATTCGATCGTAAATTTCGCCAGCGCACCCGCAACTTCGTTCACACGAAATTCGTACACTTCGATTTCCACGGCCTTTAGTTCCACAGGTTCCTGATTGCGCGCGAATTCATAGGCCCGGCGGCCTTGAACTTTCTTTGCCGAATAGGGCGGCGGTGTTTGCGGGAAGCGCCCGACGCGCGAGGCAGCGAGCCGTTCAATCGCGGAAGGATCAAGGATAGGCGCGGAGTCCGGAGAGCGCGGCGTACCATCGGCGTCATATGTATCGGTGGCAAAGCCAAAACGAAAAGTCGAAGAGTAGCGTTTGCGCCTGCCGGCGTAAAACTGTGCCAGTCGTGTGGCGCGTCCAAGCAGCAATACCAGCACACCTGTGGCGAGGGGATCGAGCGTGCCGAGATGGCCCACCTGCCTGAAACCCAGAATGCGTCGCGCGGCATCCACGACATCGTGAGACGTCCTGCCTCTTGGCTTGTCGATAATCAGGGCGCCATTAAAAGTTGCCGGCTGCGATTTCTTCGGCATGGGGTCAGCGGTGTGTGAAATACGCCGGGATCAGGAGGCGGGCTTCTTCGTCTGACGCAGAAGCTCTTCGATTCGTTGAGCGTATTCCTCGGAGTGATCGAGGGTGAAATGAATGTCCGGCGCACGGCGAAGCTGGATGCGATCCGCGAGTTCATGGCGAATGTAGCCGACGGCGGCCGCCAGGCCCCGGATCGTTTTTTTCTGTTCTTCCTCGGTTCCGATCACGCTGACGAACACTCGGGCGTGCTTAAGGTCGGGAGTGACGCGGACCTCGGTAACCGTTACCAGCCCCTCAATACGCGGATCCTTTAATTCGCCGGCGACCATGATGCCCAATTCGTGGCGAATTTCCTCGGCCACTCGTTCATGCCGAAATCCCGGCACCGTCATTTTCGTTTCTCTCTGTTCGTGGGAATTTGAATAAATTTGATTTTCCTGACTGACTACAGCACTTCCAAATCGTGCCCGATCAGATCTCGTCCCAGCAGTAGTTCGGAGTCCTCAAGTATGATGCGCAGCGACTGTTCGAGGTGCCCGGCATTGTTGGACAGGCTGACGATTCCGACCACGGCGCGCTGCCAGGAATCCTGTCCTTCGAGTTCCGCGACCGCCACATTGAATCTTTTTCGCAGCCGGTGTTTCAGGCTGCGCACCACCTGGCGCTTGTCTTTGAGCGACTGCGATTCGGGGATATAAATCTCCAGGGTGAGCACTCCGATGGGCATCGTCACCCTCCGTAACGGGAGTCGCTTTTAGAGACGCGCCTGGGTCAGGCGTTGCCCCGCCGCGATCCGGATGTGACCGGCTCCGCGGGTGGCAGCACAGCCTGCTTCTGCATGGAGAAGCACTCCAGAATGTCCGCGATCTTAATGTCGTTAAAATTGGAAACGCCGGCGCCGCATTCGAATCCGGTGCGAACTTCGCTGGCATCATCCTTGAAGCGCTTCAGGGAATTCAAACGCCCGGTGTAGATCACGGCGCCGTCACGCACCACGCGAACCTCGGCGTCGCGTTTCAGAATGCCGTCGATGACATAGCAACCCGCAATCGTACCGACGCCCTTGACGCGGAATGTATTGCGCACTTCGGCGCGCCCCAGATGTATTTCCTTGAACACCGGATCAAGCAGGCCGGTCATGGCCTTGCGGATTTCGTCGGCTACTTCGTAGATGATCGAATAGGAGCGAACCTCCACGCCTTCGCGCTGCGCCAGATCGGAGGCCTTGCGGTCCGGGCGCACATTGAACGCCACGACGATCGCCCCGGAAGCCGAGGCCAGCAGGATATCGTTTTCGGTGACTGCGCCGATTCCCGAACCGATAATCTTGAGTTTCACGCGATCGTCAGAAAGCTTCGGCAACATTTCGCTCAGTACTTCCACCGAGCCTTGCACATCGGCCTTGATCACCAGCAACAGTTCCTTGACGTCCCCGGCCTTAAGCTGTTCGTGCAATTGGTCAAGCGTAATACGCGCGCCGGCAGAACGCGCCAGCGTAGCTTCGCGAAGTTTGGCCTGACGAAAATCGACGATGTGACGCGCGCGCGCTTCGTCCGTCACCTGGAATTGATCGCCCGCTTCAGGAGCGCCTTGCAGTCCCAGGACTTCGACGGGAGTGGAGGGTCCGGCTGTCTTCACCGGGCGGCCATGATCGTCGAACATGGCGCGAACCTTACCGTAAACGGAACCGCAGATGAAAACGTCCCCCGTGTTGAGTGTTCCCGTTTGCACCAGGATCGTGGCCACCGCCCCGCGGCCCCTATCCACACGGGATTCGAGCACCGTGCCGGCTGCCGGAGATTTTGGGTTGGACTTCAGCTCGCGTAAATCCGCGACCAGCAAAAGCATTTCGAGAAGCTTCGGCAGATTGGTCTTCTGTTTTGCCGAAACTTCCACCATAACGGTGTCGCCGCCCCACTCCTCCGGCATCAAGCCCAGCTCGGAGAGTTGCCGCTTGACACGTTCGGGCTGCGCGTCCGGTTTATCAATCTTGTTAATGGCCACAACGATGGGCACGTTTGCGGCCCTGGCGTGGTCAATCGCTTCCTGAGTCTGCGGCATCACGCCATCGTCGGCTCCCACGACCAGCACGACAATGTCGGTAACTTTCGCGCCACGCGCGCGCATGCGAGTGAATGCTTCATGACCCGGCGTATCGATGAAAACAACTTTTCGGCCATGGACGGAAACAACCGACGCGCCGATATGTTGCGTAATGCCGCCGGCTTCTCCGGCAGCGACCTCGGTTTCGCGAATCGCGTCGAGCAGGCTGGTTTTGCCGTGGTCCACATGTCCCATGACGGTGACCACCGGCGGGCGCGGCTCCAAATTTTCAGGTTTTTCGACGCGCGCAACTTCCTCTACCACGTCTTGTTCAAACGTTAGCACCTTGACGATGCCGTTGAACGCCTCGGCCAGACTGGTAGCCGTTGCCGTGTCCAGTGCCTGGTTGATGCTGGCAAAGATGCCGCGGTCCAACAATATTTTCAGAACTTCTTTGGCGCGTACGTCGAGTTTTTCCGCCAGATCGCGGACTGTGACGCCTTCGGTGATTGTAATTTCACGCGGTTCGCGCGGTGGAGGAGCAGGGGCGCGCTCAATTTGCGCCGCTCGCCGCTCGCCAGGTCCCACACGCGCACGTACGGGATGCAACTTGCGCTCGCCCTCTTCGAAGCGCTTTTCCATCGTGGGGCGGGCGCGTGCGGCTGGCTTGCGCTCATAAATCGGTTTGCCGGGCTCCGCCTTGGGAGGAATTTTATCCGGCGGCAGCATTGTTCCAGCGCGTCCGCCGGGACGCGGAGCGCCCGGTCTGCCGGAAATTGGTTGCCCAGGACGCGATGGAATTGGCTGTCCCGGACGGCTGGGAGTGCCGGGGCGAGCAGGAAATCGAGATTGCGGAGCCCCGGCCCCAGCAGGTCTTACGGCGACAGGGCGCGGGGGCGCGGGAGGATTCACGCGCGCGCCCGGGGGCAACGGGTTCCAGTTTGGCCTTACGGATGGCTTACCCGGGGGCCCCGGGCGTGCCTGGGTGCCGGGCTTTGCGGTAACGGTCGCTGCAGGGTTGGCAGTCCGCGCCTTCGATGCTTGTTGGGTATGTGGTGCAGTTGCAGGCTTCGCGGCGGCCACCGGGGTAACGCTAAGACGCGGCGGAGCCTGCACGGGACCCGCAGGTCTTGCGGCTGGTTTGGCGGTCGGCACCGGCTTTGCGGCAACCGGCGGCATCGGCAAATCTGGTTTTGTTGGAATCGCCGCAGGCGACTCAGGTTTTACGATGACCGGAGGCGGAGCTGGCTCCGCCGGAGGAGGCGGTTCGACTGCCGCAACTTGCGCCACGGGAGCAGGCGAAGGAGCAGTGACGACCGGCGGCGGAAGGGGTGCAACCGCAACGGCAGGTTTCATTCGAGCCGCTTTGGCCGCCGCGTCCTTAGCAGCCTTTTCGGCAACGACGCGCTCTTCGGCAGCTGCATCCGCGTCCGCAAGATCGCGGAAATGTTTCCGCACTCTTACTGCGGCTTCTACATCAATCGAACTCGAGTGGGTTTTTTTTTCGGTGACGCCGGCTTCGGGCAAATAATCAATGATGAACTTGGCCTTGACCTCGAGTTCGCGTGCCAGCTCGTTAATGCGGATTTGATTCGACTCGCTCATTGCCCTCCGGGATTAATCCTTACCCTTGTGTTCCGGCGTCTCCGCAGGTACCTCGGAATCGTCGGAACCTTCGTTCCCGGTAACATTTTCGGCCTCAGATTCGGCCACGATTTCTTCAGCTTCGGTGGGAGCGTCATTCTCCTCGGCTGCAACGTCCGCTGCTTCGGCCGATTCATCGGAAGCTTCCGCACCTTCCTCGAGGGTCTCGGCGTTCTCAGATTCCGCAAGCGTCTCGAGGGACTCCGCTTCAGCCGGTGGATTTTCAAGCGACTGGAAGTACGCCGCCACGGACATCTGTATTTTTTCAACCATTTTCTCGCCGATGCCCGGTACTTCCATCAACTGTTCGGGAGTCATGTCGGCAAGTTTTTCGATCGTAGTGACGCCATGGACTTCGATGCGCTCGATGGTCTTGGGGCCGATGCCCACAAGTTCTGAAAGAGGCGTGCCCGGCGCCGTCAAGGCGGCCATTTGCGCTTCGATTTCCTGGCGTTTTTCTTCTTCGCTCTTGATGTCCACGTTCCAGCCAATCAGTTTGCTGGCCAGACGGACATTCTGCCCCTTCTTGCCGATCGCCAGGGAGAGTTGGGTATCTTCCACGATAATTTCCAGGTGGCGCGTTTCAGGATCAATAATCTGGACACGTGTAACTTTTGCCGGCGAAAGGGCCTTCTGCGCGAAAGTGACGGTATCTTCGGAATAGGGAATGATGTCAATCTTCTCGCCCCGCAATTCGCGGATGATGGATTGCACGCGCATTCCTTTCATTCCCACGCATGCCCCTACAGGGTCCACATCCTTGTCGCGGCTCTGCACGGCGATTTTGGTTCGTTCGCCAGCCTCACGGGCCGCGGCGCGAATCTGCACTGTTCCATCGTAAATTTCCGGAACTTCCATTTCGAAAAGCCGCTGGACCAGCACCGGATCGGCGCGGGAAACAATCACCTGCGGTCCCTTGGCGGACCGATCCACGGCGCGAATGACCACGCGCAAACGGTCGCTGACATTGTAGGTTTCCAGGCGCGATTGTTCGCGCTTGGGCATGCGCGCTTCAGCGCGCCCAAGATCCACAATTACGTCAGGGCCTTCGGTGCGCTTGACGACGCAATTCACCAGTTCGCCAACGCGGCCGTTGTATTCGTTATAAATGGTGTCGCGCTCAGCCTCGCGCACCTTCTGCATGATCACTTGTTTGGCGGTTTGCGCCGCGATGCGGCCCAGTACATCGGTCGGTTTCCGAATTACGATCTCGCCGCCCACTTCCACGTTGGGGTCGAACTTCTTCGCCTCGGCCAGCGAATATTCTTTTTTAGGGTCGGCAACTTCTTCCACCACCGGGCGCACGGCGAACACGTCAACCTGGCCGGTATCCGGATTGAACTTCGCGCGGACATCTTCTTCGGTCTTGTAATACTTGCGCGCAGCCACGACCATCGCGTCTTCAATAGCCGCGACGATCACCTCCGGTTCAATGTGCTTCTCCCGGCTGATCTGCTCGATAGTCTGGTAAAGCAGACTTGCCATTATCCCTCACCTTAGAATTCCACAACCAGATTCGCCTTGCGAATACCTTCCATCGGCACGGCGATCACCCGCCCCTTTACTTCGATCCGCACTTTGCCATCTGCTAAACCCGCCAGACGGCCTTCAAAAAACTTCTGGTTATCCACAGGATTATTGCTCCAGATTCGAGCAAGGCGTCCCGCGAATCGTTCGAACTCGGCCGGTTTGGTCAGCTTGCGGTCGAGTCCCGGCGAACTGATTTCGAGAATATAGTGCGGACCCGGTACCAGATCTTCGGCGTCGAGTAAAACGCTCAACTGATTGCTGACCGCTTCGCAATCCTTGTGGCTGATACCCTCGGGCTTGTCGATGTAGACCCGCAGGAAGCGTTCCTTGCCGACCTTCCACTCGATCTCGACTACTTCCATGCCCAGCGAGTGCGAGACGCGCTCGGCAGCTTCGCGGATGCGCTCCAGATCCATTTGTGCCTTCCAACTGCGGCCCGGAAAATCCGCCAGCATCAATCCAGTTTTGGCGAAGCTTCCGCCCTGGCGCTCCGGTCCGCGCCCAACAAAAAAGTGGGCTCTCGCCCACTGAGGATTCCGTCCGGCTTAGGCTTTTCCAGTATAGTCAGCCGCTGTTTCAAAAGCAAGCAGCAGAAGTTTCGTCAGCTGAGGAGCCGTCACTTGTTGCTCGTTGGAAAGAAACGAATCACCGTACGCGTGGTATAAAAACGAAACAGTAAGAGCCGCGCGAACGAGGCTTTTACCGCAACGAGCAATTACGATCGTCTTAGGGCGTCGGTTTCTTCGGAGCCGCCGGAGCGGGAGCAGCCGCAGCGGCTGGCCTCGGTGTCGATGCCGCCGGGGCAGCCGGTCTCGGAGCAGGAGCCGATGCCGCCGGAGTAGCGCCCTTTACAGGATAGGCCTGGTCATAAAGGCGCACGATATCTTGTGTTACATCCACCTGCGATGACCCGTAAACCACCGGGGTTCCTTGCGCGGAAGTGTCAAGAACGACGGAATAGCCATTCTCGCGAGAGTAGCGATCCAGCACGTCGAGCATCTTGCGGCCGATGCCGTCGACGATTTCGCCTTGCGCAGCAGTCAATTCTTCATTCAGATCGTCGTTGCCGCGTTGTAA
>Ga0206815_1099_pt1 | contig 24341 bp, 22 predicted proteins | sample Alteio_BWOrgCont_91_FD_152864 | JGI IMG/M metagenome (GOLD analysis project Ga0206815, IMG submission 152864) | Enriched cells from forest soil in Barre Woods Harvard Forest LTER site, Petersham, Massachusetts, United States -... | ecosystem: Environmental > Terrestrial > Soil > Temperate forest >...
TTGAAGGAAGGTCTTGTCCGGCATTGCCGTCCGCAACCGGTGCAGCATGCCCATTTCTGTACAGATGATGAAGGTCTTGGCTTCCGAGGCCTGGCAATGACGCAGCATTTGCGAAGTGGAAAGAATAGCATCCGCCATATTACAGATACTCTCGTTGCTTTCCGGGTGCACAATCACTTGCGCGTCCGGATATTGCTGTTTCAAATCAATAATATCTTTGGCCTTCATGCGTTGATGAGTCGGGCAGCATCCCGCCCACAAAATAATTTTCTTTGAAGTCTGGGTCTGAACCCAGCGGCCTAAATGCTGATCGGGAACAAACAGGATTTCATCTTGCGTCATCGCGTCCACCACTTGCACCGCGTTGGCCGAGGTACAGCAGACATCCGCCATGGATTTAATCTCGGCGGAACAATTCACATAGGCCACCACCGCCGCGTTGGGGTGGTTCGCTTTGGCGATCGCCAATTGCTCAGGCGTAATCATATCGGCTAAGGGGCAGCCCGCTTCGGCCGCCGGCAGAAGAACCAGTTTTTGAGGGGATAAAATTTTGGCGGTTTCCGCCATGAAATGAACCGAGCAAAACACAATGACATCCGCGTCGGTCTTGGCCGCTAAACGGGATAGTTCCAGCGAGTCGCCCACGTAATCGGCGATATCCTGAACTTCCGGGCGTTCGTAGCTGTGCGCCAAAATCACCGCGTTGCGTTCTTTTTTGAGTTCCTGAATACGAGAGATCAGTTCTTGATCATCCAAAAAGATATCGAGTGACATGATCAGCCTCCCTTTTTAACTTTCGTGATTTTGTTCTTAGCGTTCACGTGAACCACCGTGGGAGCGTAACCCTTGGGCGGTAAATGGATAAAGCTTTCATAGGTCAGCACAATCACCTGGTCGCCCGGCTGGGCGTGACGGGCGGCGGCGCCATTGAGACAAACCACCCCCGAACCGGCTTTACCCGTAATAGCGTAAGTTTCCAGGCGGTTGCCATTGTTCAGGTTCAAAACATGCACTTGTTCATAGGGTTCAATGTCAGCGGCCTGCATCAGCTTCGGGTCCAACGTAATGCTGCCTTCGTAGCGCAAATCCGTCTGGGTAACGGTCGCTTGATGAATTTTAGACTTAATAAAAACCCGAGCCATAAGATGCTTCTCCTTCAAATTGCCGAAAAGGCGTGGTTAAGTAGGTGAATTAGTGTAGCGGAACGAACCTTTGAAAAAAAGGGTATTTAACCCGGTTTTAACAACATTCGCCGTCTTTAAAGAACAATATTATCAATCAACCGAACCTCATCCACAAAAGCCGCCACGGCCAGCATGCTTCCCTTTTCAATTCGAGTGACCGGTTGAAGCGTTTTAGAATTCACAGCGTCCAAATATTGTAATTGAACCGACTTCTCTTCTTGAATAATCTTCTTAACCTCGGATAAAAGCTTGGAAGTTTCAACCTCACCCAAATCAAATAAACTTTTCCCCACTTTGAGCGCTTTATACAAAACCGGGGCCGCCCGTCGTCCAGCATTGGTCAATCTTTTGTTGCGCGAACTCATCGCCAGCCCGTCATATTCACGGACAATGGGGCAAATAACCGTTTCAGTTGGTAAATTAAGATCAATCAAAACCTGCCGTAACAGGGCCGCCTGCTGGCCATCCTTCTGACCCAGATAAAGCCGGGTCGGTCCAACCGCGCCGAGCAACTTCACCACCACGGTGGCCACACCGTCAAAATGCCCAGGGCGAAAAGGGGCGCACAATCCTTTTACCAAGGGCCCGCTCACTTTAACCGCGGTTGAAAAACCCTCGGGGTACATTTCTTTATCCGAGGGCGTAAAGACCATCGCCACTTTCTCTTTTTCCAACATTTTTAAATCAGCTACTAAAGTCCGCGGGTATTTGGTGAAATCTTCTTGGGGGCCAAACTGAAGCGGGTTAACGTAAATGGAAGCGACCACATGATCGTTTTCTTTTCTGGCCTGGCGCACTAATTCCAAATGGCCTTCGTGCAGGGCTCCCATAGTAGGCACAAAACCAATGGTCTTTTTGGCTTGTAGCCACTTGAGGGATTGCTTTTGAACTAAAGAGGGTTCAGCGATGACTTTCATGGTTATTGCTTCGGTGGAAACTTACCGGCGGAAACTTCAGCGATATATTGTTTCACCGCGTCGCGGATCGATTCGTGAAGTTTGAGATAAGCTTTCGCGTGTTTCGGGTGAAAGTCTGGCATCAAGCCCAGCAGATCGTGCAACACTTGCACCTGTCCATCGCAATCCGGCCCGGCCCCAATGCCAATGGTAGGAATGCTGACGCTCGCCGTAATTTTTTTCGCCAGATCGGGCGGAATCAATTCCAAAACAATTCCAAAAGCCCCCGCCGCCTCCAGCTTTTTCGCTTCCTTCAACAACAAAGCCGCCGAGGTTTTATCTTTTCCCTGCTGGTGGTAACCACCAAAACGGTTAATTTGCTGGGGCGTAAAACCCAAATGCCCCATTACGGGTATTCCGTTTTCGACTAAAAACTGGGTAATCTCGGCGGCCCTCGGGCACCATTCCAGCTTTACCGCCTGAGCACCGGCTTCGGTTAAAAAAGCACCCGCGTTTTCCAAGGCCTGTTCGGGCCCTAATTGGTAAGTCAGAAACGGCATATCGCCGATCACCATGGCGTTCTTGGTCCCCTTGGCTACCGCCGCCGTATGGTGCAGCATTTCATCCAGCGTGGCCGACAGGGTATTTTCACGGCCCAACATGGTCATGTTCAGGCTGTCGCCCACCAAAATAGCGTCCACTCCCGCCGCGTCAATCGCCATGGCCATGGCATAGTCGTAACCGGTGACAATACTAATCTTTTCATCCTTATCGCACTTAGCTTGAAAATCGAGAACGGTGGTTCTTTTTGGCATGGGGTTCCTTCGAGGGTTAGCGTTTGATGCTAACAGGCTGGTAATAAGTCGTGCCGCTGGTGACTTTTTCCATATGCTTCAAAAGGTCATCCAAATCAGCGTCGCGGTGCACAAAATCAATCTCGCTGGTGTTGACCACCATCAAAGGCGTGTCCGCATAATGGAAGAAGTAATAGTTATAAGCCTGGTTCAACTCGGCCAAATAGTCGCCGGTGATCTGGTTTTCAAACTTGCGGCCCCGCATGGAAATGCGCTTCAAAAGCACATCGGTGGAAGCCTGTAAATAAATCACAAAATCCGGTTTCAACACATTGCCGGTCAAAATGCCGTGAATCTGCTCGTAAAGTTTCAGTTCGTTGTCATCCAAAGTCAGGTTGGCAAAGATGCGGTCTTTAGCGAATACGTAATCGCTCACAATGCCCTGTTGAAAAAGATCGTTTTGAACTAATTCCTGCTGCTGTTTATAGCGGGACAAAAGAAAAAACATCTGGGTTTGAAAAGCGTACTTGCTCATGTCTTTGTAAAAATCATGAATGAAGGGATTATCGATCACACCTTCCAAGACCAACCGTGAATTCAGTTTCTTGGCCAAAATGTCGGCCAGGCTGGTTTTACCCACGCCGATGGGGCCTTCAATGGCGATATATTTACGATGAAGCATATGGTTTTACCTGTGACCTATCTTTTACTTGTTCCAGCGCTTTACGAATCGTCAAATTACTCAACGGTAGTTTCAAGTCCGGCGACAGTTCCACCAGGGGAACCAAAACATGCCGCCGGTTCAACAGTTCAGGGTGCGGCAGCGTCAATTTTTCTGAAGTCATGATTTGGTGGTCGTAGAGAAGGATGTCGATATCAATCGTTCGAGGCCCCTTCGAAATGTTTCTTTGCCGTCCCAGACGGCCTTCCAAAGAGTGAGCCCATTCTAACAAACTTTCCGGCGTCAAGTCGGTTTGAATTTCAACGACTTGGTTTAAAAACCAGGGCTGGTCTAAAAAGTCCACTGGCTCGGTTTCGTAAATGCCAGAAAACCTTGACAAGGAAAAGCTTTGTTGGATGGCCTTCCGGGCCTCCACCAGAAACTTCTCCCGGTCGCCCATATTGCCGCCCAAAGACAGATAAACGATAGCCATCCGACTCCCGACTTTTGTCTCTGTTTATTTCAGTTTCGCCAAACGAGCTAAAGCCTCTTCCAAACGGGCTTTATCGACCGTCAAAGTCATTCGAAAGTAGCCTTCCCCATCAGGGCCAAAACCGTTACCTGGGGTGGCCACAATGCCCGCCTCATCCAAAAGCTTACCGCACCAATCGGCGGAGCTCATACCGTTCGGAACCTTGATCCACAAATAAAAGGCCGCTTCAGGAACTTGAAAGTGCCAGCCGAGTTTCTTGAGACCGGCGCAAAAAATATCCCGGCGTTCCTGGTAAATTTTGCGCAGAGCGTCGGTGACCGATTCAGGCGCTTCTAAGGCCGCGATACCGGCATATTGAATGGGGTTAAACACGCCTGAGTCGAGGTTACCTTTCACCTCGGCCAAAGCCTTGATGACGCTCTTGTTGCCGACAGCAAAACCCACCCGCCAGCCTGTCATGTTGAAAGTCTTAGACAGGGAGTGAAACTCGATGCCCACTTCTTTCGCGCCGGGCAGTTCCAAAAAGCTGACTGGTTTTTTGCCGTCGTAATACATTTCGGTATAGGCCGCGTCGTTCGCCACGATGAGGTTGTGCTTCTTGGCAAATTCGATGACCTTGGCGTAAAACTCTTTACCCGCCAAAGCGGAAGTAGGATTGTTAGGCGAATTAGTCCAAATGAGTTTCGCGCGTTTTAAAATATCCGCCGGAATCGCGTCGAGATCAGGCAAGAAGTTATTCTTTTCTAACAGCGGCATGAAATAGGATTCCCCGCCCGCGAACAAAGTGCCCGCGTGATAAACCGGGTAGCCGGGCGACGGCACCAACACCACATCGCCGGGATTAATGACACCGATGGGTAAATGACCAATACCCTCTTTGGAGCCGATCAAAGCCACCACTTCATCCTTCGGGTCGATATCGACGTTAAAACGGCGTTTGTACCAGTCCGCGATGGCCTTGCGGAATTGGGGCAGACCGCTGCCTAGAGGATATTGATGGTTGGCTTTGTCTTTAGCCGCTTTGTAGAGAGCCTCAATAACAAAATCCGGCGTCGGCAAATCGGGGTCGCCGATGCCCAGGCTGATAATGTCCACGCCCTTTTCAATGGCGGCTTTTTTCTTTTTGTCAATTTCGATAAAAAGATAAGGCGGCAACTTGGCTAATCGATCAGCTTGTTTAAAATCCATTCAACACTTCCTTATTTATTGAGTAACTTCATTCTTAAGAATTCCAATACCTTCTACCTCAACCTCAACAATGTCCCCCGGCTTCACAGGCCCTACACCCGAAGGCGTACCGGTCGTGAGAATATCCAGGGGGTCTAAAGTCATCACATGCGAAACAAACGAAAGAAGCTGGGCGGTATTCCAAATCCTCAAACCAATCGTCGAGGATTGCTTTTCCTCGCCGTTCACCCGGCATTTGATCTTCTGATCTTTCTCCACAAAATCCGTGACCAGATAGGGGCCAATGGGACAGAAAGTATCAAAACCTTTGGCCCTGGTCCATTGACCATCGATCTTTTGCAAATCGCGGGCGGTCACATCGTTACAGCAGGTATGACCCCAAACGGCCTTCATGGCCTCTTCAGGTGTCGCATTTTTCAAGCGGGACTTTAATACGACCGCCAGTTCAGCTTCATAATCCACCCGGGTCGAAGCGGCGGGATGAACAATCTTTTGGTTGGGGCCCAGCAAAGAGGAATTGGCTTTTAAAAACAGGACCGGTTCTTTGGTGCTTTCGTGCGCCATTTCTTTAATGTGTTCTTTGTAGTTCAAACCCACCGCCACAATTTTTGTTGGGATGGCAGGAGCTAAAAGCAATTCAGGTTTTAAGGCGAAGGACTTCGAGTCTAAAGTTTGGTCATTCCAGGGCTCGTCAGACTCAAAACAACGGTAAGTATTAACCGATTCCATCAGCATGACCCAACAAGGTTTATGATTATGAAGCAGTCTGGCGATTCTCATTTTTTTACTTCGTGGAGGAACGGAGACCCAAGACATCATGCATGTCAAAGAATCCGGAATTTTTATCGGCTAAAAACAAAGCGGCTTTGAGCGCCCCTTGGGCGAAAGATTCACGGCTATGGGCGATATGAGTTAGTTCCAACCGCTCGCCGGGACCAGCGTATAAAACCTTGTGGTCGCCCACAATATCCCCACCGCGAACCGCGTGAAAACCAATGGTGCCGGCTTTTCGCTCACCCACGATGCCTTCACGGCCATGGGTGGCGACATCCTTTAAATTCACCTTCCAGGCACGGGCTACTGACTCGCCCAAACTGAGGGCCGAACCCGATGGTGCGTCCTTTTTAAAGTGGTGATGGGCTTCGATAATCTCAACATCGTAGGTTTGACCTAATTTAGCGGCGGCCTCTTCGACCAAGGCGAAAAGCAGGTTCATGCCGATGCTCATATTGGTGGACATGACGATGGGTATTTTTTTACCCGCTTCACGAATTTCCGTCTTTTGAACATCCGAAAGGCCGGTGGTGCCCACCACCATGCCGATACCCAAAGTGAGGGCTTCTTTTAAATAAGCCATAGTCGCGGCAGGCTGGGTGAAGTCGATTAAAACTTGCGGTTTGGTCACGACTTTGGAAAGGGCCTGAGTGATGGAAACCTTCACTTGAGCGCTGATACCCGGAACCACTTCAGACAAGGTTTTTCCCTGCAGGTCGCTGGTGGCGTTTTCTAACGCGCCCACAATCTCAAAATTTTTATCGTGATCGGCCAAACCCAAAATGGTATGACCCATCCGGCCTGTGGCGCCGGAAACCGCTAAACGAAGACTCATCGGGAACTTCCCGCGGCGGTTTTAACCTTGAGCAGATCATATTTTTCTAATTGTTTGCGGATCGCTTCCTTGACATCAGCCGTCACCGGCACGAGCGGCAGGCGGTACTCTTCAGCGATTTGACCGCGCAAAGCTAAGGCGGTTTTAATTCCGGTTGGATTCACATCCGCGCCCATGATGGCTTTAACCAAATCAAAGTATTTATAAAATATTTCGCGGGACTCTTCGGGCTTGCCATCGAGATAGCGGTGAACCAGGCTGGACGTTTCGCCCGGCAACAGATGCGACGTCACGGAGATAACCCCTACCCCGCCAACCGAAAGAACCGGAAGCGTAATGGTGTCATCGCCCGAAATAAGATCAAAGTCGGGGGAACAAAGCGCTTTAATTTTAATCATCTGTTCCAAACTGCCGCTGGCTTCTTTAACACCCACAATGTTGCGGTGACGCGAAAGTTCCGCGATGGTTTCGGGATTAATGTTGATGACCGAACGGCCCGGGATGTTATAGAGAATCTGAGGAATTTCAACCGCGTCCGCGATGGCGGAAAAATGCGCGATCAATCCCCTTTGATTGGGTTTGTTGTAATAAGGCGCCACCAGCAAAGCGGCGTCCGCGCCGGATTCTTTAGCGTGGCGGGTACGGTCAATGGCCTCGGCGGTCGAGTTGGAACCCGTGCCCGCGATGACCCACACTCTTTTGTTTACGATCTTCACCACGAAGGCGATCACATCATCATGTTCTTTATCCGTGAGGGTCGGCGACTCGCCCGTGGTACCGCAAGGCACCAGACCATCAATGCCGCCGGCAATTTGATTTTCGACCAGCGCGTCCAAAGCGGGATAATCCACTTTGCCGTTTTTGAACGGGGTAATTAGAGCTGTATAAGCACCACGAAACATACGGCCTCCTGTAAAACTTTGACAGCAATGGGCGTTGATACAACAAAACCCCCTACGCGGAGGTTTTCTTGTGGAAAGTTATATTAAAGTTTTTTGACTAGGGTCGCAAGTGGTGTTTCGATTTCGTCTTAGGAGAAAATTTTCTCGAGGCGAACCAGGTCTTCCCAGGTTTGCCTTTGACGGGCCACCGAGAACTTGGTTCCGCGCACGACCACTTCGGGCGGCAAGGGCCGGGCGTTATAGGTACTTCCCATGACGCTGCCATAGGCACCGGCGGAGAAAATAACAGCCAAATCGCCCCGTTTCATAACGGGCAGTTTGCGGCCCTTGGCGAAGAAGTCGCCGGACTCGCAAATGGGACCTACCACATCAACGGTTAGAACCGGCTTTTGGGGGCCGACCACGGGCGCGATACGGTGATAAGCCTCGTAAAGCGAGGGACGGATGAGTTCACCCATGCCCGAATCCAAAATGTAAAAGGTCTTAGAGCCGCTTTGCTTGACGTAAGTCACTCGGGACAAAAGCACACCCGAGTTACCGGAGATGAACCGGCCCGGTTCCAAAACCAGGGTGGCGTTGAGGCGCTTAATGACTGGCAAAACCAGGGACGCGTATTGGGAAGGCTTAGGAGCTTTTTCGTTGTGATATTCAATACCGTAACCGCCGCCCAAATTAACGGTGTGAATCGGGAAACCTTCTTTGCGCAAACGAATCACCAATTGCTCGACGACTTTCGCCGCGCGACCCACGGGGGCGGTTTGAGTCATCTGGCTTCCGATATGGGCGTGAACACCCGTCCACTGAACGGACTTGGATTGACGGACGGCCTTGATGACTTTAGCGACATCGCCTAAGAAGACCCCAAACTTGGTTTCTTTTTTGCCCGTCGTAATGTAATGGTGGGTATGCGGATCCACATCCGGGTTAAACCGAATGGCGATAGGCGCTATTTTATGCAACTTGGCCGCCACCGCGTTAATGGCCAAAATCTCAGGAATGGATTCCACGTTGAAATAACGAATGCCTTCTTTTAAGGCATAAGCGATTTCATCATCGGTTTTGCCCACGCCAGCGAAAATAATTTTGTTCGCGGCCACACCGGCTTTGCGTGCCTTGAATAATTCTCCACCCGAAACCACATCGGCGCCCGAACCCAATTTTGCCAAAGCGCTGACGACTGAAAGGTTGCCGTTGGCCTTCAGTGAATAAGCCACCAAATGCGGAACGGATTTATAAGCCCGGTCGATTTCTTTATAACGTTCCTCAAAAGCCGACAGACTATAAACGTAAGCGGGAGTCCCCACCTTTTCGGCGATTTTGGAAAGCGCCACACCATCGGCGTACCATTGTTTGTTTTTAAATTGGAATCCGGACATTACTTGCCTCGCAATTGAGATAAATGCTTTTTAATCAACACGACTTGTTTTTTCAACAACTCCGCTTGAGCGGCGACATTTTTGGGCGATGTGCCGCCAATAGCCGCTTTCCGTTCCACCGATTGGTGCCCGGATAAGTGGCTGGCCGTATCTTTAGGAAACACTTTGGAAAAGCTCTGAAACTCATACTCGCTTAAATCCTGAAGGCGTTTGCCATGCTCAATGCAATGACGAACCACTTGGCCCACCACCTCGTGCGCCTGACGGAAGGGCAAACCTTCCAAAACCAAAATATCAGCCAGGTCGGTGGCCAGCAGGGTTAAGTCTTGATCAGCGGCAGCTTCCATCTTTTCCCGTTTGAACTTCAAGGTGGAGATGAAACCCGTCATGGTTTTGAGAGAGCCGACCACCGTATCAACGGTATCAAAGACAAAATGTTTATCTTCTTGCAGATCACGGTTATATGAAAGCGGCAGACCCTTTAATACGGTCAAAAGGCCGATGAGATTGGCGAACACCCTGCCCGTTTTGCCCCGTACCAGCTCGGCCACATCCGGATTCTTTTTCTGCGGCATCAAGCTGGAGCCGGTCGCAAAAGCGTCATCCATTTCGATATAGCCAAACTCCTGGGTAGCCCAAAGAATGAGATCTTCCGAAAGACGGGATAAATGCATTTGGGTAGTCGCGGCGGCGGCTAAAAAGTCCACAAAGCCATCCCTGTCCGATACCGCGTCGAGACTGTTCATGGCCACGGAACTGAACTTTAATTGTTTGGCGGTAAATTCACGGTCAAAAGGATGGTTGGTACCGGCCAAGGCGCCAGACCCCAGAGGCAAAGCATCCGCCCTATCCCATGCCGTTAAAAAGCGGTCAATATCGCGGATGAGCATGAACGCATAGGCCGCTAGGTGATGACCCAAAGTGACCGGCATGGCTCTTTGTAAATGGGTATAGCCGGGCATCAAAGTATCTTTTTCCTCGGAGGCCAGTTTGGACAAAACATCCACCAAACCGGTGGCCGCCTCTACCGCCTCAATAACAGCGTGGCGTAAATATAAACGCATATCGGTCGCTACTTGATCGTTACGGGAACGGCCCGTGTGCAGCTTGCCGCCCAAAGGACCTACTAAGCGAGTCAAAGCTTTTTCAACCGCAGTATGAATGTCTTCGAGGCTCGAATCTAACGGTAACTTGCCTGCGGCCAAAAGCTTTTTCACTTTTTGAAGACCTGCCACCAGTTTCTTGCCTTCGACTGCTGTTAAAAGCTTAGCCTTCACCAGGGTTTTGACGTGAGCGATGCTGCCCTCAATGTCAAAAGGGCCTAACCGATGATCAAACGAGATCGATTCGGTAAAGGCCTCCACTTGAGGATCAGTCGCTTTTTGAAACCGCCCACCCCAGGTTTTTTTCATTTAGTTTTCCTTTTAACGGCGCCCACAACTTTCAGGGGTAAACCAAACAAGCGGATGAAACCCTCTGCGTCTTTTTGGTTATAAACTTCGTCTTCACCAAAAGTAGCCAAGTCTTCTTGGTACAAAGAATAAGGAGAACGAATGCCGGTTGCGGTCACGCGGCCCGGATTCAATTCCACCCTTACATCACCAGTGACATTCTTCTGCGCTTCGGCAAAAAAAGCCTCGATGCTTTCCCGAAGCGGCGCGAACCATTGGCCGTTGTAAATCATTTCAGCGTATTTGATCGACATGAGCTGGCTATAGTGAAGCGCATCCCGCTCAACCGTTAGAGTTTGCAAAGCCCGATGGGCTTCATAAAGGATGGTCGCCCCCGGCGCTTCATAAACGCCGCGGCTCTTCATGCCCACCAAACGATTTTCCACAATATCAATGCGGCCTACGCCGTAATTGGCGCCCAGCTTGTTAAGCTTCTCCACCAAAGCGACGGCGCCCAGTTTTTTACCATTGAGGCCAATCGGAATACCTTTTTTAAAATTCACCACAATATTAAAAGGCTTCTTGGGAGCTTTCGCCGGATCTTTGGTGGTCAAAAATACATGTTCCGAAGGCGCGTTCCAGGGATCTTCTAATTCCCCACCTTCATGACTCAAATGCCAAAGATTACCGTCCATTGAATAAGGGCGCTTTTTGGTAACAGGAATTTCAATGCCGTGTCTTTCAGCGTAATCAATCGCCTCATCGCGGGACTTAATATCCCACTCTCTCCAGGGAGCGATAATTTTCAAATGCGGGGCCAGGGCCATAACAGTTAACTCAAAACGAACCTGGTCGTTGCCCTTACCCGTAGCGCCATGGCAAATCGCGTCCGCGCCTTCTTTTAAAGCCACATCTACCAAACCCTTGGCGATCGCGGGCCGTGCCAAAGAAGTGCCTAAAAGATAAATGTTCTCGTACTTGGCTTGAGCGCGCAGGGCGAGGAAACAATAGTCTTCTAAAAAATATTTTCTTTGATCGGCCACATAGGCCTTGATGGCGCCGGTCTTGAGCGCTTTCTTGCGGGCCGGTTCTACTTCTTTACCCTGTCCCACATCGGAAATAAAAGCGATAACCTCGCAGCCATAATTTTCCTTGAGCCAAGGAATAATGATGGAAGTATCCAAGCCCCCCGAATAAGCCAAAACCACTTTGTTAACTTGTGCCATGAGCTTCTCCTAAGCCATTAAATGAATGAGCAGCGCCTTTTGAGCGTGCAGCCGATTTTCCGCCTGATCAAATACCACCGAACATTCTCCGTCCATCACGCCGGCGGACACTTCTTCCCCGCGGTGGGCGGGTAAGCAGTGCAAAAAGATCGCCTTGGGTGATTCGGCCATTAATTTTTCGTTTACTTGAAAACCTTTAAAGTCGTTCAAGCGTTTTGTCTTTTCAGCTTCTTGGCCCATGCTGGTCCAAACATCGGTGTAAACCGCGTCCGCGCCTTTGACGGAGCCCGAAACCGTGTGAGTCACTTCAATGCGGCTGCCTGTTTTCACTGCTTCGTTTTGCGCGCGTTTCAAAATCGACGCGTCCGGTTCATAACCTTTGGGGCAAACCAATTTAAAATGAGCGCCCGTCTTGGCGGCGCCAATCATCAAACTGTGAGCTACATTATTGCCGTCACCCACGAAAACAATTTGGAGGCCTTTGAGTTTGCCGTAATGCTCTTGGAGCGTCTGTAAATCCGCCAAGGTCTGGCAGGGATGATGGGCGTCGGTTAAGCCGTTGATGACGGGGATGGTCGCATTTTGCGCCAGCTCTTCCACGATTTTATGCGCGAAAGTCCGGATCATGATCCCATCCACAAACCGGGACAAAACCTTCGCCGTATCCGCGATAGTTTCTCCCCGGCCGATTTGAATATCATTCGCGGACAAAAAGAGTGCGTGGCCGCCCAATTGGAACATACCCACTTCAAAAGACACGCGGGTCCGGGTTGAGCTTTTTTCAAAGATCATTCCCAGCGATTGTCCCTTAAGCGCTTTCTTATATTTAGCCGGTTTCTTTTTGATCTGAGCGGCCAAATCTAAAAGCTTTGCCAATTCTTTGTTGGAAAGTTCTTCGAGAGTTAATAAATGTCGAATGGTTTTGGACATGAGATTAACCCTGCAATTCAGCGGCAATGGCCTTACGCAGTTTTTCCATGGCCAAATCAATATCCTCGTTGGAAATGATCAAAGGCGGCAGGAATCTTAAGACGGTTTCATGCGCTGACCCGATCAAAAGACCTTCTCTGGCGCATTTCAAAACCAAGGGCCCAGCTTCCCTTGTCATTTGTAGTCCCTGGACTAACCCCATGCCTCTGACTTCGGTAAAAAGCTCTGGAAAGTCTTTAACTAACTGATCAAGACATAGTTTCAAGTACTCGCCTTGTTTCGCGGCATTCGCCACCACATCTTTCAGAATGATGGTTTCAATATTTGCCACCGCCGCGGCACTCACAATGGGATTTCCGCCAAAAGTCGAGGCATGATCCCCCGGTTTAAATCCTTGAGCCACTTGATTAGTGACCAGCATGGCCCCCATGGGCAATCCAGCCCCCAAGGCTTTGGCGGAGGTCATGATATCCGGCTCAATTTCATAATGTTCATAAGCCCACATCTTGCCCGTACGGCCCAATCCGGTTTGAACTTCGTCCACAATCAAGAGAACGCCGTTCTCCCGGGTAATATCCCTGAGCTCTTTTAAAAACTTGGGATCGGCCGGATGGATGCCGCCTTCGCATTGAATGGTTTCAATTAAAACCGCCGCGGTTTTATCATTCATCAACTTTTTAACGCTCTCAATATCGTTATAGGTCGCGAACTTAATTCCAGACAGCAGAGGACCAAAACCTTCCTGATATTTGGGCTGGCCGGTCACCGATAAAGCGCCGTAGGTTCTTCCGTGAAAGGAATTATTGAAACTAATGATTTCGGAACGGTCTTGGCCCAGACGGAAGAAATACTTACGGGCCAATTTTAAAGAAGCCTCAATTGCCTCAGCTCCCGAATTACAAAAGAAAACTTTTTGCGCGAAGGATATTTCGCACAAAAGCTTGGCTAAGCGTACATTGGGTTCGTTGTAATAATAGTTGGAGACGTGGCCCAGTTTACGGGCGGTTTCCGCGATGGCGTTCACGACCTCCGGAAAGGCTTGGCCCAACCCGTTAACGGCGATACCTGAAAAGAAGTCCAGATAAACCATTCGTTCGGAGTCATAAATGTAGGAGCCGTCACCGCGCATCAGGACAATCTTTTGACGGTTATAAACCGGCAGAAGATAATCGTCCCCGTTTTGAATAATCCGGAAGGTTTGCATGGTCGGCCTCTCGATTGTCCTCAAAATGAAAAAAGTCCCCGTGAAGATTCACGAGGACTTGAGTAAAAGCATCTTAATGTCAAAGAAAGTGCCTGTCAACCGGGCCACTTTTAGCCCTTTATACCCTCAGCGAAGGTTCGGTGAGCTTCTCGAATTCCTCTATGGCAAAGCGATCCGTCATGCCCGCGATGTAATCGCAGATCACCCGGCGGGCGGGTTCCACCTTGTTTTTAATTTTTTCGCGCGGTGTGTGCGGAAGGATGTCCGGATTGGATTCGTACAGTTGAAAAAGCTCCTGAAGCACTTTCGCCACCTTCCCTTCCATGCGGGTGACTCGTGTGTTTCGGTACATGTTCTCGAAAAGATATTTTTTCATTGTTAAAAAATCTTGTCGGCAAGAATCAGAAAAAGAAGCCAGCTCTTCAGGGCAGCGCCGGACATCCTCAACCGTTTTAATATTGAATTTTTTAATACGTTCACTGGTATGTTCTAAAAGATCGGTCACCAATTCATCGATAATTTGACGAACGGTTTGATATTTTATTTTTTCCCGGGTTATATGAGGATAAAGGCTCTTTACCTTATCAAAGTTACGTTTCCAAAGCGGAACTTCGGCCAAGCCCTCAAAATTCAAAAGACCCGAAGTGAGCCCGTCATCAATGTCGTGGGACGTATAGGCGGTTTCATCGGCCAGATCCACGATTTGGGCCTCAAGCGTATATTGCTCCCCGTCGCCACCCGGACGGTCATAACGGGTGCGGTGTTTATCCACGCCTTCTAAAACTTCATAAGAAAGATTGAGCCCCTGAAACAAGGGATAGCGGTCTTCTAAATAGGTCACGATACGGTAGCTTTGTGCGTTGTGCTCGAACCCCCCGTCGTTTTTCATCAATTCGTTTAAAACTTTTTCACCGCTATGGCCAAAAGGGGTATGGCCCAAGTCATGAGCTAAAGCGACCGCCTCAGTTAAATCCTGATTCAACCTCAGAGCTCTGGCAATGGAACCGGCGATTTGAGCCACCTCCAACGTGTGCGTAATGCGGGTACGGTAATAATCCCCTTCGTGATTGACGAAAACCTGCGTTTTATATTGAAGCCGCCTAAAAGCAGTGGAATGAATGACACGGTCCCGGTCTCTTTGGAAGCTGGTTCGATAAGGATGATCCGGCTCTGGGTTTTGCCGGCCTTTGCTGGCTTTGGATGTCTGGGCGTAGGACGCCAAAAATTGCGCCTCAATATTTTCTAGTTCTTCCCGTGTTCTCATGGTTTTCCATTCATTCTTAATGGCGCAATTGTAGGGACTTTAATTGTGATAACAGTTTTCGATAATCATCCGAATAAGGCGCTAAAGCCACTGCAGTTTCGGCTTCTTGAACCGCTTTATCGATGTGATGTTCATTATAGTAAGCAACCGACAAATTTCTAGCGACGTCATCCTTTTCCGGACTCAGCAACTGGGCTTTTTCTAAAAGAGGAACCGCCGCCCGGGAACGGCCTTTAATTAAAAGCACATCTGCCTGGAGCGCCAGCCAGCTGGCCTCATCTCCATTTCGGGCGAATCCAGCCCTGCCTTTTTCCAAAACCTCGTGAGCGTCCGGGTGATCTTTCGCCAAATCAGCCAAAGCGGACTGAAAACAAGGGTAGCCGAACTCCGAATAGTTCATGGCGATCGCGTTATAAGCTTTAGCGTAAATCTCCGGTGGCACTGACCGGCCCACAATATCAGAAGCTTTTTTATAGCCCATCAATTGGACCATATCATCCAGGTAATATTTTTCTGTCCCCGGAAGGAATTCTGGAAAGGTTGAGAATTCCTTGCCCCGCGGAAGAATCCGATAAAGCGAGTATCCGTTTCCGATAGGCAGCGGAACCTTTCGGGTGTATTTCAAAAAGAACAGTTCATAATTTTTAAGCTGCGCCGGCGTCCAAAAATATCTTTCACTCCCCAACTCCTCGGTTCGAACCACCGAACCCATCATGGCATTAGAGTTATATAAAAGATAATCAAAATCATTTTTGAGGAACCATCGATAAAGCTCTTCAGGATTGTTGGATTTATCCACCCACTCCTTTAACAGAGGATGAGTGTAGTCAAAATCAAAAACACTTTCACGCTGAAGGTAATATCCATTTTGCTGGCCCAAAATGAGCACCTTGGTCTTTACCGGTAAGGTCTGATTCAAATAATGATTCAAATCCACATAACCAACGGGTCTCATAATTTGATTTAAAAACTGGTCTCTTGTTTGGAACCCCAGAAAATGCGCGAAGGGATTGGGTTGCTCTAATAATCCCTGAAACAGATAAAAGGCGGCCAACCAAACCAAAATCAATGGCGTAAGGGCAATCCATTTCGCCTGCCGGTTCCATGTTCTAAGCGCTTGTTCAAAACCCAAGCTTGCGGCCAGAGACGAAAAAGCGATCACTGGTATCATTAAACGCAGCTGATGACTGGTCACCAACCAAAAAGAAAATGGAATTCCGATGGCCAGCCATAAAACCACAGTGGAAATCTTTCTGGTGCGCTTCATTAAAAGCAGCGGACTGAAAACCAAAGTAGCTAAACCCACTTCCTCGTTTGGCGCGCCGCTATAGCGCTCAAAAAAAATGCCCCACAAAACTTGAGGCAATCGAACTATTCCCCTCAAACCCTCTATGGGGAATTTAATAATAGAAACTCGCTGGTCAAACTCGTTCCAATTAAATGAGTGAAACCAATTAGTCAAATAGGGATAAACCGGGTTATGAACATATTCCCAACTCTTCAACACCCACGGGCCAAAGAAAAATGCCGGAAATAAAAACAGAGAGGCCAAAAAGAAAAAACCTTCTTTTTTCTTACTGAGTTTCCATAACAAAACAACGAGAGCGACCAGCCAATACATGATGGCGTTGTATTTAATACCCCAAACCACACCTAACGCCAAACACACTAAGAGAAAAAGTCCTTTTTTCGCGGCGTCACTTTCCTGATTAAAGCTTTCTGAATCCAACAAAATCAAAAGCCCTAATCCTAAAACAACATAAAAGCCCGCAAACAAATCAACATAACCCCGGGTTGAATAAATATTGAGATATGGGAAAAACACATAAAAAGCCGCGGCGTACCAACCCGTTCTTTCGGAGCCCAATCGCGCGCCCAAAGTCATCAGCGTCAAGGACGTAGCCAAATGAGCCCAAAAACAAAAGAAACGCGCAACGGAATCATCTCCCCAAGCGAGTCCCCACGAAAAGAACATCTCACCTAACGAAGGATATTGCGCTGGCACAATGCCCGGCACCGAGTAAAAGCTATGATGAAGCAGGTAATAACGCGGCAGGACCAACTGGTAAGTAATGGCGTCCCAGCTCATCTCGGGCGCCAGCAAATTAGAAAGGGTGAGTATTAGAAAAACACCTAAAACCATTTTCCAAGGCCATGAAACCCCGCTGATTTTTTCAAATGGCCAGCATCGGCGTAAAGCCCGAAAACGATCTTTTACCAAAAACAAAAGTAACGATGCCGCGCTAAAAATGCGCAACAAATTGGGATAGAAAATATCCGTTAACGCCAAGCTTTCCGCAAACAATCCCCAAAAGGCTAAACCCAGAGCGAGAGACCATACCCATCGTTCGATTGTGGTAAAACGAGAAACAAAAATCACTTTCAGGATCGCCTCTCCGGACGCCAGAAAAAGTATCAAATAAGCCAAACTGATAAAAACAACTAAAAGATGGGAACCAAGAATTTTGAAAATTTGATTCCAATTCCAGGAACTGTTTTGAAAAGGAGCGGCGAGATTTTGAAAGTCCGTAAAAACATTGAGAGGGATTTTGAAAAGATAAAGAACGACGCAAAGCAGAAACCAAAAATAAAAAAGCCAAAAACCTTTAGAGGTATAGGACTGAGTTGGTTGCATGTGGCGGCCTCGTTAGCCTAAACAAAAAAGCCCGCCGAAGGGGCGGGCATCCAAAAGCTCAATCGTTGGTTAAAAAATGGTGGAGACGATGGGGATCGAACCCACGACCCCTTCCATGCCATGGAAGTGCTCTCCCAGCTGAGCTACGTCCCCATTTTTCACCAACTGACTTAACGTGAACCAGAGCAGGCAATTTTATACAAAATCATCAAAAAAACAAGCTGAACCTCAACAACTAATGGTGGGCGAAACAGGATTTGAACCTGTGACCCCCTGCGTGTAAAGCAGGTGCTCTAACCAGCTGAGCTATTCGCCCAGAAACTCCATAAAAAAAGAAACCCCAGTTCGCGAATGGAACTGAGGTTCATATTTCAAACTTAAAACTAAGCGTTCTTTTCGACAAAGAGGAAAAATTTAATCGCGCTTTTCTTCTCGCCATCAATGGTTAAATGAATGAACTCGGGTTTAAAATTCGCGTCCAACCCGTCGCCTTTTAAAAATCCCCTGGCGATCGCGATGGCCTTGACCGTGTTGTTGATGCTTTCCGGACCCATCGCCACAATCTCAACACTCTTTCCGTCACGCACATTATTCGCAATGGCTCCCGCCACAGTGGAGGGATTACTTTTAGCGGCAACTTTGAGGGTCATTATCCCAACCACAGGCTGCTCCTTCTGGCTCCACTGCAAAAAAACATCCGCTCAATTTTTATAACATGGGCACTAGGGGCTGTCAACCAAAGGGCATTTGCCGTGGTTTTAAGTGTTCGAAGTGTGGTTAAAGCGTGGCGAAGTGTCGGCATTGAAACCAAAAATTCCTTTCAACAAGTATACCATTTCTCTCAGGGGGCAGAATTCTACCAGCTTTCCGTCCAATAAAAACACTAAATTTTATGTCGGCTCATAACCCTGTTAAAAACATCGACATATTGGTGCGCCGCTTTGTTCCACACCATAGGATGAAGTCCGACCCATGTTAAATTCCGGGCATATTAAAAGTGTTTAAAGACGAAGCGAAAACTAGCCAAATTAAATGAATTGCACTGGCTATCACAGAAGGGATGGTTTTACGGCGCTTGAGGAAAAAGAGAAAAAAATGGTGGGTGATGCAGGGCTCGAACCTGCGACCCGCTGATTAAGAGTCAGCTGCTCTACCAACTGAGCTAATCACCCACATCATCAAAACAACTTTCAAACAATTACACGCCATTATCTTTTAAAGATAAATGGTGCGCCTGAGAGGGGTCGAACCTCTGACCTACAGATTCGGAATCTGTCGCTCTATCCAACTGAGCTACAGGCGCATCCTCTCAACGCTCTTCATAAAAAACTCACCCTAAAAATGGGGTGAGAGACGGGAATCGAACCCGCAACCCCCAGATCCACAATCTGGTGCTCTAACCGATTGAGCTACTCCCACCATTTGCCTGCTCACGCTAGGTTTCCAGGGGCTTTACTTTCCAAAAGCCGCGAAAAAATAACTCAATCGCGAAACCTGGGGAAAAGTCCTAAGAGTGTAAAAGTCCACCCTTGAAATGTAAAGATTTTATTTGAAACTTTAAGTATTGCCGTCTTACAACCACAAATAAATGGTGCGCCTGTCCAGATTCGAACTGGAGACCCACTGCTTAGAAGGCAGTTGCTCTATCCACCTGAGCTACAGGCGCCTATTGTGCTTATGGTCGGGGCGGTGAGATTCGAACTCACGGCCCCTTGGTCCCAAACCAAGTACGCTACCGCTGCGCCACGCCCCGTCCACAAACACAATCTATTAAATTCATAAATCGATCACATCAGTAAATGCAGGGCGGCATTCTACCCGATGATGGGACAAATAAAAATAAAGACTTTTAAAGAGTTAATAATTGCCGGGCTTTCTGAAGCGCCCTTCCCCGGTGGCTTATCTGATTCTTTTCATCTAGTGTCATTTCGGAAAAGGTCTTCGAAAAGCCTTCGGGCATAAAAATGGGATCATATCCAAAACCACCCGCTCCGTGAATAGTTTCCGTAATCAATCCTTCTACTTGACCGAATACTTGTTTTGCGCCTTTTTCCGGGTCATAAAAGGTGATGATCGTGCGAAAAACGGCTTTTCGAGAAGCGACCATTACTCCAGTCATTAAACTCAAAACTTTTCGAACATTATCCTCGTAAGTACATTTTTCTCCGGCAAAACGAGCCGCGTAAATACCAGGCTGACCATTCAAGGCCTCAATGAACAAACCCGTGTCATCCGAAAGCGTTGGAAATCCTGTAAAAACGGAAAGCTCTTTTGCTTTTTTAAGCGAGTTTTCTTCGAGTGTTTGACCATCTTCAATTACGTCAGGAACCCCTGGAAAATCAAAAGCGGCCACAACTTCCCAATCTAAACCTTCCAACGCTTTCCGCATTTCTTTAAATTTATCCCGGTTATGTGTGGCAAGAACCAGCTTCTTCATGAACGCAAAGCCTTCTGTTGGGCTTTTATCACTTGCCCTATTCCCTTCTCCGCCAATTTCAACAATTCATCCAATTGTTTTCTGGAAAAAGGTTCTTTTTCAGCCGTCCCTTGAATTTCTACAAACTTACCGGAAGCTGTCATGACCGCATTGAAATCAACATCCGCTTGAGAGTCTTCTTCATAACACAAATCTAAAACAGGCTTTCCTTTAACAATTCCTACGCTTACCGCCCCAATTGCTTCTCGAATAGGATTATGGTCAATTGAGCCTTTTTTCTTTAGTCCGGTTAAAGCATCAACTAAAGCTAAGTAAGCACCGTTGATAGACGCGGTTCTGGTGCCGCCATCCGCTTGAAGAACATCGCAATCGAGGACAATTTGTCTTTCACCCAAAGCTCCCAAATCCACCACCGACCTCAAAGCTCTGCCAATCAATCTTTGAATTTCATGGGTTCTTCCATCAATCTTTCCCTTAACTGAAGCCCGCGAAGTTCTCTCGGCTGTACTCCGCGGCAACATGGAATATTCAGCCGTCACCCAACCTTTTCCTTTTCCTCTTAAAAAAGACGGGACATCTTCCGAAACTGATGCATTGCAAAGAACTTGAGTATTCCCCATTGTCACTAAAACTGATCCTTCGGCATACCGAGTATAAAATCGTTGAAAACGAATTGATCGAATTTGAGTCAACATGGATTGCTCCCGAATTATTTGAGGTATTAAAAACAGAAGTGATAATTTAAAGCAGGTAGTTGCTCAATCTTCTTAAAATTTTAGGATCATCTTTACCATAGCCATTCTTCTGGCTGGTCTCGTCCGCCCACTTCTTCAAACGAATCCTGATCTTACTTGCGGTCTCTTCGCCCAACCCCTTTTCAATTGCTTGGAGACGAAGACTCAATAAAAAAGACAATGCCGTATCCAAAATGATGTCGGCTTGTTTTGGGTCTAAACCGTTCTTATTATCCAACATTTTCTGAACATTTAACGAACCATCTTCTAACAAGTTTCCACTAGCGTCCCAGTTTGCGTTTCGGAAAACTTCCGAATGTTTTTCTCTGGCCGCCTCAAATGTTTTAACCAGCATCACTCCGGTTTTCCGAGGACCGGCCGAATCTTTCAACTCTTCCATAAAAATCTGTCTAAACTGGTCAAAAGCAATAAAAAAATCCTGCGGTTCTGAAATTCTACCGGTTGTGCCTGGTTTCACAATAATTGAAGGAGTACTCATACCGGGTCTGACAACAACTGAAGGATCGTCATTTTCAACTTGATTATTCTTAGTCGTTTCAATTTGATTTTGTTTTATATCAGCTTCATTGGATAAATCAGCGTTTTCCGTTGAAAACGAATTATCTTTTTTTGACCTAACGGTCATAACTATGGGTTCTACGGCAGGTGTATTTGAAAAATCATTGAACTTAATATCGGATTCAGGAGTATTTTCTTCGGATGCAATTTGAGAAACCAAGAAATCGTCAGCCGGCATTTCGCCTGCCGACTTAGGCGCTTCGTTCCAATCATCACCAAAGATTTCATTAACATTGAGTTTCAGCTCATCATCCGGCTGCCGCATAAAACCGCCTTTTTAGGTTAAGCCCACTCTTTATATTAACAGAATTTAAAAGTTTCTCCGTAATTGCGCCGAAATAACGTCTTTAATGTAATAAGAGTTTGGTTGATCCGATTCAGTTCTCACTCGGCTAACTCCCAAGCTTCCCACCCAATCCGATCCGATATCCCAATTAGCCTTTGTCGCTAATAAGTCCTGACTATCCTCGTCAATATAACCCAACTCTAAATCAGCGTTAGTTAATGGAGCCACATCATAGGTTTTTATATAAAGTCGGAAAATGAGTTCAAGATAAAAACCTGAAACTGGTCTGATAACTCCAGCCCACGAAGCACTCTGAACCGAGTTAGAGAAACCATAGCTGTTGGAATTAGTTCTTTCTTCTTCGACATTAATGTCCTGAAGTACTGAAGCAAAATAAAAATGCGCGTTGAATAAAACTTTCCAAGTATTGTCATTTTGTAAAACCGACAACGAAGACAAGTTACTTCCGTTTTGTTCTACCGCGTAACGGTTAAACTGGCGATTCGTATAACTTCCCAACAATTTAATCGTAAGCCGATCATCAACTTCTCTTTGAACACTCAACGATTCTGATTGATCAACGAAATTCCTGGACCAAACCGCGGGATCCGTATCGTAATACTGTCTCGCTAAATTTTTGTATTGCGCCTCATAGCTCCAATGACCGTTGGGCGTCCAACTCGCCCCGATAACACTATTCACGTCAAAATAATTGAAATCGAAATATTGGCTGTTGCGAATAAAATAATCAAATTTGTAATAAAAACTCCATTCGGTCGGTTCAACCGCCAAAAGCAGATTAATATCATTCTTTAAGTTATTCAGATTGGTATAGTTCAAATATTGGTCTTCACCAATGTGGTAATCCAAGTAAGCTTTGAAAAGATCATAATCAACTCTTGCCAATCCACCCCAATCTGCCGCAACGATTCCATCAGCTAATCGGCCCGAATCAGTGACAGATCGATAAACGTTGTCATCAAAACGGAAACTGACTGTCGCCGGATCCAGTGATAATTTCGATACAATTGAAGGCGCGCTACCCGGCAAATCTTGACCCATTCCCTCAAGAGGCGTCAGTGCGGCGAACGCGATTAATAGAACCAATAATTTTCTCATCGCTTTTCACCTCCATTCAAAGAATCCAACCGGGTTTGAACTTTGATTAACAACTCATCAATTTGAGCCAGCACTTTTTGCCCTAGCAGAATCTTTTGCTCTACTTCATTTAGACGGGAAGCGAGCTTTTTCTTCTGACTTACGCCTGATAAAAACTCCACATCTTCCTGTTTAAGATTGCCCTGTGGAAAGTTTGCGTCCGCGTTCATGCTTTGAATATCTTTAAGAAAATCCTTCATTTCCCCATGCAATTTCAGCTCATTCCTGATACCGTCTAGTTCCAAATTCCATTTTTCGAGTTCTTCTTGAAGACTTTTTTGTCTATCCTTAAAGAGATCAACGGTCAACTGCAGTGTTTCTTTATCATCCGTTTTGAGCGTCGAAAGAGTTCCAACCGCCGTTAATTTTACAGAATCTTCTTTTTTGCGGTATTGTTTCAAAATGACTTGAATTCGATTTCGTTTCCTCGCCAAAACACTCAACTGATTCACCTTGGCGTCTAACTGGGCGGGAGCCGCGTTCACTTCACCCGATTCCAATTCAATCTCAATCCTGCTGTTATAAAGATCGATTAAGGAAAGACATTTCTGCTCAAAATCTTTTTGTTTGAGATTAGCGTCACGATCATCTGTAGAATTTTCTTGCAACTTGTCTTTGAGATCGTTCAAAAGTTCTTTTAAGCGGATTTCTTTGAAAAGATTGGACTGCCCTCTTGTCTCTGACATCAATTGTGACGTTTTATTTTGCAGATCTGAAATTTCAAGCGCCAAAGTCTTTTTTCGGTTTTCGTACTTTTCTAACCAAACAATAAGTGCAGCGATATCATTCTCAAAACGGCTTTGGACGGCCAACCACTGAACAGTCGAAAGAGTCAGGCCTTCCGAGGGACTGGATTCAGCCGCTGATCTACTCAGGGGCCCAAAACAAACCCCAAGAGTTATCAAAATAAAAGTAAAAACAAAACGTTTCCTTCTCATTCCTCGATCGGATTCTCCACTTCCGACTCCAACAACAGTCCATATTTTTTCAACTTATAAATTAACGCGGTTCGATTGACGTTGAGCAGCTTGGCCGCCTTTGTTTGCACATGGTTCGCTTTCTCCATTGCCTTCACGATTAATTCTTTTTCATAATTTTCGACTTTTTCCGTTAATCCAGCGTCATCCCGCAGATAATTTAAAGAATCATCTTTATGAAAGGTTTGTATATCCAGTGGTAAGTTAGACGGGTAAATACTGTCGCCATCAGCTAAAACAACCGCTCGTTGAATTGCGTTTTCCAATTCCCTTACGTTTCCAGGCCAATGATAACGACTCATCAAGTCCACAGCCTTTTTATCAACCTTCGATATTTTTTTATTGGCTTCCGCGCTATAGCGGGTAAGGAAGTGAAACGCTAATCGTTCTACGTCTTCCCGCCGCTCTCGAAGAGGC
>Ga0206815_1101_pt1 | contig 24077 bp, 17 predicted proteins | sample Alteio_BWOrgCont_91_FD_152864 | JGI IMG/M metagenome (GOLD analysis project Ga0206815, IMG submission 152864) | Enriched cells from forest soil in Barre Woods Harvard Forest LTER site, Petersham, Massachusetts, United States -... | ecosystem: Environmental > Terrestrial > Soil > Temperate forest >...
GCTGGGAAAGGCCCTGGCGGAAATCCATTCCAACACCTATCCAACTCCCGGGTTTGTCGGCGCGGATCTTCAAATTGAAGAACCCATGGAAAATTTTGTGACCGATATGTGGGACTATCTTTGTTCCTTTATGGATGTGCCGCCCAAGCCGGCTTTACCGACGGCGTTATTGGATGAAGTGATTCCGTTTTTTGACTCTAAAATAGACGGCCTTCAGGCGGTGGCCGGTTCGTCCGTGTTGTTGCATGGCGACTTTAAGGTTTCGAACCTGCATTGGAGCGAGCAGGGCAAACCCTTGGTTTTGGACTGGGAATTCGCTTATGTTGGCTCACCCCTGATGGATTTAGGCCAACTTTTCCGCTGGCCAACGTCTCAAGCTTTTGAAGATGGTTTTACGCAAGCCTATAAGGCTTCGGGTGGCCATTTAGCAGATCGATGGAAATATTGGGCCGGAATTTTGGATTTGATCAACCTGGTGGGGCTTTTGTATAAATCCACACCCGATACGCAAAGAGCCAAAGATTTGACGGCTAAGATAAAGTTGATTCTTCATGAGGCATAAAGATAAGCAAAGTCATTTAGCCACAGATGCACACAGATGAACACTGATAATTCTTTGTTTTAAAATCACATCTGTGTTTATCTGTGTGCATCTGTGGCTAAAGAGTCTTTAGTTTTTTTGTTTTGGTAGTCATTTTTAAGAAATGGGTAATCATGAACAACCGATTTAATCAAATTCTCTTAACGCTCTTATTTATCTGGGTGCCTTTAGCCTTTTTTGTCAGGGCGGTGGATGGGTTTACCCTGGCTAAAGAACTCGTGGGTCTTTTGGTCGTTCTTTATTTTGCGCTGTTAACTTTAATGAAAGGCATGACGGTTTATCGCCAACCTTTGGTGGTCGCTACTCTTCTCTTCGCGTTTTGGATGCTCGGAGATTCTTATGGTATCAGCTTAGTGAAAGCCGAAGTGGGGCCTGGCTCTTTTCATCTCTGGCTTATTTTGGGAACCCTGGTCGCGGTTGTCTTTGCCTGCTCCAAGAGCGTTTCTTATGAACGGCTGTTGCGGTGGACGCTGGTGACCGCCGCTTTCATGTCTCTTTATGGTTTCTTTCAGGTATTGGGTATGGACAAGTACGATTGGAATACCCGTTTTGACGCTCGGGCTTTTGCCACCCTGGGTAACCCTGATTATCTCGGCGGATACCTGGTCGCCCTGTTGCCGCTGGCGTTTGTTTTAACGCTTCGCACTTATGGGCAATTGCCGTTTGCGACCAAAAAATTGGTACCGGCTAATCCCAATCAAAGAGCCTGGTTTTGGTTGAGAGCCATGACGCTTCTTATCTTTGTGGGTCTTTTGTTGTCGAAGGTAAAAGGTTCTTTTATCGCTTTGGCTGTATCGGCGGTTTTTATGGGAGTCGCGTTTTTGTTTCCAGTGGGCCGGGAACTGTTTAATAAAAACAAACGGTATGTTTTGATTTGTTTGGCGGTCTTGGTCGTTGGCGCTGGCGCTTATGTCTATCGCCATGGTGGAATAGCGGCTTTAAGTTCCAAACAAATATCCGTTGAGCAACGGATAGCCAATTACCAGGTAGCCTGGGCCATCATTCAGGATCATCTTTGGACAGGTGTGGGGTTAGGTCAAATTGGTGTTCAGTATCCCAAATATCAGGCGCTGCCTTATACGCCAGCCCAATATGTCGAGCACCCCTTTACCTATTCGGAACATGTTCATAACGACTTTCTTCAATTTTGGGTTGAAGGGGGATTGGTGGGTTTGGTTTTATTTTTAGTCGTTTTGGGAATTTATAGTCTGAATGTGATTCAGTTTTTTAAAAATCCTGGCATTCCAAAAGAAAATAAAGAACTTTTATTCGCTGTCTTAGCCTCAATGGTGGCTTTATTGGCGCAATCGTTAAGCAATTTCCCCTTACAAGTCGCGCCGACGGCGATTTTGTTTGGTTTGTTTTTGGCGGCGCCTTTAGCTTTGCGCACGCCCAGTTCGACTTCATCGGCTTTTAAACTTTCCATGGTTCAACAAACGGTTTTGGCGCTGGCGATTTTGGTATTTTTGGTTTTTGGTGCCCGGGCCATCGCGACCTCTATCGCGACCCGTGATACCAGAGGTGAAACCAACGCGGGCAAAGCGGATATCGCGGTTCATTACGGCAATCGGTTGACGGTTTTGTCACCTCAAGATCCCAAAGCCTGGAATGCCCAGGGGGCAGCATTGGCTTTGGCAGGCAAACTGGATGACGCTTACGCGGCTTATCAAAAGTCGTTGGATTTAAATCCGAATTATGTGGAAGACTTGGCCATCATGGCCAATCTTCGGGTATCCCAGGGTCGTCCCGCCGACGGGTTGGATTTATGCGACAAAGCTTTGGCGATTACCCCCAACTACGCGGGCCCCTATTGGACAAGAGGTGTATGCTTGTTTCAGTTAAAACGGTATGAAGAGTCGGCCAAGGCTTTTGAGAACTTTTTGGTCTACATGCCCAATGACCCCCAGACCTACTTGAACCTGGGAGTTTGTTATATCCAACTACACCGCAAGGTAGACGCCATCGCGGCTTGGAAAAAGTCTTATGAGCTTGATCCCAATAATGCCCAAGCCTTGGTTTATTTAAAGAGTCAGGGTATTGAGGCGAAGCAAAAGCCCTAAGTTTTTGACAGGAGATGAGTTTCATGAAAAATTTTATTTTTTTATTTCTCATTTTAATTCTGTTTGTTTTTCAGAGTGGTTGTACATCGTTCATTAAAATTCCAAAAGACACCGTTTACGCTTCTTTTGGGGATTGTCTGGCGGAAGGGGCAGGGGCGCAAGTCCACCCGGTGAACAAAAGTTTCGCTTCTTTGACCGCGTCCTATTTAAACAAGTTATATCCCAACACCCACTTGGCCCTTTGCGGCGTGGGCGGTTCGACCACGCAGTCGTATGTCACTTACCTTCCTCCTTTCCTCGAAAAGATCGCCCAATCAAATCAGGGCCCGCTGGCAAGAGCGACTTTGTTAATCGGAATAAACGATTTAACCACCATCTACGAGGGATGTCTTTCTTGCACCTATTCGGCCACTTACAATGAGGGTGTTACCGCGTCCTTCGCCTATAAATCGGAAGTTCAGACAATCATTACGAATATTTTAAAATTTAGTCCTTCGTGCAAAGTGGTTTTGTGCACGATTCCCGATCCCAACAATGATGGAAAGGGTACTCATGATCCCTTTAAACCTTTGGGGTTAATTAAAGAATTTAACAAAAGAATTTTCGAGCTGGGAGAGTCCAATAAACTGCCAGTCGCGGATATTTATACGGCCCTGATAGGACATCCGGAATGGTTTGTCCAAAACGATGTGCATCCTAATGAAGCTGGCCATGCGGTGATCGCCTTGGTCGTCGAGGCCGCGTTTGAAGGAAAGGCGCCCCCAACACCTCTACAGGCGGCCGCAATTGCCGCGAATGAGGTTACGGCCCCCCCAAACTCCCATCTCTCCTCAAACGAAATAATCAGAAGTCTCGGATTCAAACCCTATTGTGCCAACTTATTGTGCCAACCTGCTGCCGAAACAAGGGGGCGGCAGGCCGGCCGGTTTGGCACAATAAGGCGAAATGGCACAATAGGTCGAATATTCATACCCCCCAATACCGCCTATTTATTAAGGCTTATTATTCCCCAGTAATTCATGGATGGTTATTGTGCCACATTGTGCCAAACCGACCCCGGGCCGGTGTTGGCACAATGTGGCACAATACCGGGACTTGGCACAATAGCCCCGGTTTGGCACAATAGGCCGAGTTGGCACAATAAACCCGGCTATCGGATAGAGGAGAGGTTATGGCTTTCTTCAAAGACAAAAAGGATATTTCCCTCTACCTTTGGGTTTTTCTTTGGGTGGCTACCTTTCTTCATGCCGGTCAAACCCTCTGGGCGATGCTCTTAACCGCCCAACTACCCCCAGGCGACCAGGTTCCCCTGGGATGGGCGGATGTTCTCGGCCAGGGGCCCGACGCCTTTACTTACTGGGTTTATGTCATCGCCTTGGGCGTGAATATCTTTTGGGAATCCCGGTTCAAGGGAGCTAAGACCTATGCGCCATCCAGTTTTCCTTTTCCTGACATGCTTTACGGCGAGGTCGCGCTGTACTTGTGGCTGGCTTTGTGGATTTTTGCCCATTTGGGGAATTCCAACGGCTGGTTTGCGGTTCCGAACCGGGTAGGGTTGACCCTGGGGACCTGCTTTTTTCTTATGTTGGTTCAGGGCGCGGTGATTCATCGTATGAAAAATCCGGAAGGGTCAGAAGAAGCCGCGGAGGACGAGGACAAACCATCTAAGACTTCCTCTTCTGCGGTGTCTACCCCCCCAACCCGTGTCGGGACTTCATCGGCCAAGCTAACCCCGAAGCAGGCGGTTTCGGGCAATGCCGATTTGACCGGAAAGTTACTCGACTATGTCCGCCAGAACGGCCAAACTAAAACTGGCGCGCTGGTAACGGCCCTGGGCAGCCCCCGGCGGTCGGTGATCCGAAGCCTGAACAAGTTGATTGAGGATGGGCACTTGGTGCGGGAGGGGAGTGGCCCCGGCGCGGTTTATCGGGTTAGCGATAGTCCAAAAAGGAACAGCTGAATTTATTAGGCGAGTATTATTATGAAGCGTTTGAATGTTGGCCTGAACCCTTTGTTTCACTTTTTTTAATTTTATTCGATTGAGGATTTAATGAAGCATTTTCAGAATATCTTAAGATGGAAAATCGATATCAGCAGACTGATTTGTTTTTCATTTAATATTATTTTATGTATTGGCTCGATTTTTTTATTAAATATGTTCGTCGTTTCGGGGGTTTTGGCGCAAGCTTTATCGAGTAATCCAATATTTCAATTTAATGTTCTTTGGTCAAAACCAATCCAGCCTGAGAATGAAATTGATCAGGATGGGGTGCATATTCAAGTTGATTCTAATAACCATCCGAAATATCTATTAGTTACTGCGGACAATCATCAAAAGAGTTTTTTGATCAATCTGAAAAACGGTAATCAAGAAAACGAACATTTGATCCGAGAAGACGGATTTGTTTTTTATTCTCCCAACGGAGATCGTTGGGTCTTTGAATGGATTGCCCGGCCTCTTTCCGGAGAAAAGTCGAGCAGGATTTCAGGTGTGGCTAAATATATAAAAGGCAACATTGAAAAACAAAATGGTAAAAAAACAGAGTTAAATATTCCGGAAGATTTTGGCTTTTTTGATCATCTGTTTTTTTCGCCTAAAGGTACGCTGGTCGCCATGAGTGGCGAAGTTGGATTATTTGGGTTTGAAATAAGAAACGTGAAAGGTGAAGTGGTTTTAAGTGAATCGAAACCGGCCTTAAGTTCAATCGATTTTTCTTCTGATGACAACTTGATCGGTTGCGCTACTTCCGAAACTGTTGGTGTGAAATCCGGACGAGAAATATTTAAAGACTCTTTTAACCTTTTGAAGTCTGACGGAAAAACACTGTTTCAGTATCCGATTAAGGGTTTAATCTACCATTACTCATTTTCGCCTGACGACTCAAAAGTGGCCATTTCTGTCGGGGATCAATTGATTGTTTTTAATTTGTCAGGTGAAGTTTTACATCAAGAAACATGGCGTCTTGGTGGTAATGTTCAATTTGTTGACGATGAAAGGATTTTATTAACGGATCAAGGACGTGTTTGGCTGCTGAATTTGAAAACTGGAAAGAACGTTGATGTCCCTGAAAATGATTTACATTCGGATGGTTACAATCATGTGTTTGGAGATAAACTTTTAGTGATGGTTCGAGAAAAAAGAAATCAACCCATTAGTGGCGAAAAATTATTTTTACTGGATTTTTCTGGACAAAAATTATCTTCGATAGAAATACCATTCAATATTATTCGTTTGTTAATCATTGGAAAAAAGATAGTTGTTCTTGGTCGAAATCAGGTTGATTTATTAGAGGTGAATATCTAACGGAAACAAAGGGGCCAACCATGCAGCTAGGGCGTGGCGCTTAAACAATAAAACTCAATAAATCCATCAAATTTATTTGACCATATCCCTCTCTCGCTTGAATGATTGTCTCCCCCTTCCGATAGTGTTAAATTAGTGTCTAGAAAGAGTAGTCTTCGGCTATGGCCGGGGGCCGCTAACGGTAAAACCTATGAGTATCCAAGCGTTAATCGAAAAATCGGTTGCGGGCTCCAACGCGATCGTCCCCGAATCCAATTTAGACCGAAATCTGATTCAAAAAGCCTATGAGTTCGCCAAAAAAGCCCACGAGGGTCAAAAGCGTGTATCGGGTGACGCTTACTTAACCCATCTGGTGGGTGTGGCGGATATCCTTGATGAACTTCATATGGACTCGGTCACCATCGCGGCGGGGCTTCTGCATGACATCTTAGAAGACACTACGGTTACCTATGACGAGTTGAAAACTGAGTTCGGCGAGGAAATCGCAAACTTAGTTGAAGGTGTTACCAAGTTATCCAATCAACAATTTCAGGACGCCGCTTTGCGCCAGGCCGAAAGCACCCGCAAAATGATGGTGGCTATGGCCAAAGATGTCCGCGTCATTCTCATTAAGCTGGCCGACCGTACCCACAACATGCGTACTCTCGACTTTTTATCCCCCGAGCGCCGTCAAAAGATGGCTCAGGAAACTTTGGATATTTACGCCCCCTTAGCCCACCGGCTGGGCATCGCCAAAATTAAAAGCGAACTGGAAGACCTTTGCCTGCGTTATCTGCAGCCCGATGTTTATTACGAACTGGTTGAAAAAGTGGCGATGAAACGGGCCGAGCGGGACAAGATGCTGGCCGGTGTGGTTGAAACCATTCAAACCAATCTTAAAACCGCGGGCATTACGGCTAAGGTGGAAGGCCGCTCGAAGCACTTCACCAGCATTTTTAACAAGATGACCAAACAGCAAAAAAACTTTGAGGATATTTATGACCTGATGGCTATTCGTATTCTCACCAGTTCGGTGAAAGAGTGTTATGAGGTTTTGGGGATGATTCACACCCTTTGGAAACCCTTGCCGGGGCGTTTCAAAGATTACATCGCCATGCCGAAAAACAATATGTATCAAAGCTTGCATACCACTTTGATGGGGCCGGATGCCCAGCCTATTGAAATTCAGATTAGAACTTACGATATGCACCGCACGGCGGAAGAGGGTATCGCCGCGCATTGGATATATAAAGAAGGCCGGGCCGCTGAAAAGGAAGACCAAAAGTTCGCCTGGATGCGCCAGCTTTTAGATCTGCAGCAGGACATTAAAGACACGACCGAGTTCGCTGAAGCGATGAAGGTGGATATTTTTGAGGATGAAGTTTTTGTCTTTACGCCCAAGGGCGCGGTGAAAGAATTGCCAAAGGGCGCCACCGCTTTGGATTTCGCTTACGCGGTTCACACCGATGTGGGTACCCATTGCATGGGGGTAAAGGTCAACAGTCAGATGGTGCCTTTGCGCTATAACCTGAAAAACGGCGACATTGTGGAGGTTTTAACCCAGGCTTCCCGTACGCCTAGCCGGACTGGCTGAAGATTGTGGTGACCAGCCGCGCAAAAAATAAAATCCGCCACTGGTTTAGAACCCACTTGTCCGCGGATGAGGTGGACAAGGGCAAACATCTGTTTGAAAAAGAAGCCATCCGCATGGGATTGGACTTTAACCACATTATTAAAAATAACGAGCTCGACGAGTTTTTAGGTTTCTTTGGCTGCCATAACATTCAAGAGCTTTTGGCCAATACGGGTCATGGTGAAATCTCACCCCGGCAAGTGCTTAATAAATTAGCGGCGAAGACGGAGGAAGAAGAGGCCGTTAAAACTGAAAAGCAGGAAAAGGCCGAGGGGAAAGTACACGAACCAGTTGTTAAAGAAACCAAACATTCTGGTCCCGCCGGGGCGCTTTCGCCGATTAAAGGTATCTCCATCGGCGGGGAAAAAGATTTTCTGATTCGCTTTGCCCGCTGCTGTACGCCGGTGCCGGGCGACCCGATTGTGGGTTATGTGACCCGGGGACGGGGCGTGTCGGTTCACCGGACGGATTGTCCCAATACCTTGCTGCTTCCCGAAGCGGAAGGGCGCATGATGCCGGTTTCGTGGGAGGGCAGCGTGGAACAAATTTACGAAGTGGCGATTGAGGTTAAGGCGCATGACCGCGAAAAACTTTTGGCCGATATGTTGTTGGCCATTTCCGAAGAGGGTGTGGCCATCAGTGAGGCCAACGCCAAGGCCGCGGAGGGCGGATGGGCTCAGGGCTATTTCGTGATTGGTATTTCCCAGGCCAGCCAGTTGGAAAAGGTTTTAAGGAAACTGCAAAAAGTGAAGGGCGTGGTGAGCGCCAGACGGACAGAGGCAAGATAAAGGAAAGCAACAGCAATTTTAAATTTTGAATTCTTAATTTTAAATTAATGTAACTTCCGTGAAACGGAAGTTTTCCACAATTTAAAATTTAACATTTAGAATTTAAAATTAAGCTGATAATTGGATGGAGGCGAGAGTTGACCACTAAAACCGTAATTTTGACCGAGCAAGCCCCCAAGCCGATTGGCCCTTACTCACAGGCCATTGAGGCGGGTGGATTTATTTTCTGTTCGGGCCAGATACCACTCGATCCCCTGACGGGGCAGTTGGTAACAGGGGATATCAAAGTTCAAACCGAAAGAATTTTGGCTAATTTGGAAGCGGTTCTGACGGCGGCGGGTTCTTCTTTAGAACAAACCGTGAAGTTGACTGTTTACTTGACGAATTTGGGAGACTTTGAGACCTTAAATAAGGTTTTGGGGGAGCGTTTTAAAAAAGACCCGCCAGCTCGGGCGGTCGTTCAGGTTTCGGCATTGCCCAAAAACGCCTTAGTTGAAGTAGACTTGATCGCACTTAAAAAGTAAAAGAAAGACGGATCATGCCTCAAGTTTCTTGCACGAATCATCCTGACGTCGGCGCCATCGGGAAATGTTCCCGATGTGAGAAACCCTATTGCCTGGATTGTTTGGACATTGATTCGGGAAAACCTCTTTGCCAAAACTGTATCAGCGGTAAATCGACTCCGGCGGCTTCACCGGCGCCAGCGGCACCCGAACCCCCTCCCGTATTCACTCCTCCTATTCCTAAGGTTTCCGTACCGACCGGACCTTTGGTGATTAAACGCCAGGGTGACACTTTTATTTCCATGGACGATTTAGACCTGGGGAAAAAAGCGCCGGAAGAAGTCCAAGCCGTAGAAACACCAGAATCCATTCAGCCTGTGGCGGAAGAGACGGCGCCAGAGGTCGCGCCAATAATGGAACAGGTTGAGGAAACGCCTGAACCAGTTCAAGTTATTCCCGAAGAGACACCATCTATTGAGGCGCCTGTTTTCAGCGCGGTTGAGGAAACCCAACCGGCTCCAATGATTCCAGAAGAATTACCGCCCATGGCGGCTCCCGTTTTTAAACCAGTTGAGGAAAAACTTGAACCTGTCATGGTGAAACCCGATTTACCGCCAGCGGCTCCGGCGCCTGCGGTTAAGCCAGTTCATGACCCGCTGGGTTTATTTAAAGAGGGAACGGCCCCGCCTGCTTTTACCATACCTACTGTTCCGGCTTCTATGCCCGCGCCGGCTGCTTCGATACCCGCAGCGGCGAAACCGGCTGATCATGATCCGCTGGGTTTATTTAAAGCGGGATCCACACCGCCGGCCTTTACCATGCCCGAAATGCCAAAACCGGCCGCGTCAAAACCCCTTATGGATTTACCGCCGATACCCAAGCCGGAACCGAAACCATTTGAAAGTCCGGCGCCATTTTCGGATAAGTCCGCGAATGCGCCCAGCTTAAACCCGCCGGCAATGATGAACAAAACGGACACGGCACCGAAATCAGATTCCAAAGTTTCGATCAAAGACCTTCACGCGTCCCAAAATGAGTTTATGTACAAACTCCGTTCTTTCCTGGGGGCCTTGTGGTTGAAGTTTAATATTTTCGCGGTGAAACTTAAGATTCCAGGCTATTTATTGGCGGCTATTATTTTTGTTCTACTGGCAGGAGGCATCACTCTCTATTCCCAATTGAGCGGCGGCCCAGTGGTCGCGACCGTCGATTCGATACCTCCTATTCATATTATTAACCTGGATGTGTCCCAGGTGCCGGACATGGATATCACCGCCTACAGCGATTTGCAAAATCACCTGGGGCCTTTGGGTTTTACTCAAGCCATTCAAATGACCATACCGCAGATTCCAAACCCCAACTTTTTTGACGTCGGTTTTAAGGATGATGGAACTTACTGCGAAATTTTAAGGATACCCAATCAAATTGGTCCCCGGGTTTCTTTTGTGACGGTATTTACCAACGGTATTTGGTATTCCACTAATGGCTGGGTGGGGACAAATCAACAATCGGATTATCTGCTGAGCGAGTTTTTCCCCAATCAAACCCCCGAACAACTCTATGACCAGCACCAGCGGGGGGTTCAAAAATTACTAACTGATAACGACTGGCAGGTTCAGAAGCCAAGTTTAAACCGATACATGGCGGCTTTAAGTGACCGCATCCGCTGGTTTTTGACCAGCCAAAATGTTCTCCCCTACAAGGCGGATTTCGCTTCCTGGCACTAAAGCTCAAGTCGGTTTAACCACCAAGGGCACCAAGTTCACCAAGAACGGCAAAACAGAGATTTGGTTTTCAAGATTTTTAAACAGAAATGCTTTTGCTTTTCTTGGTGCCCTTGGTGTCTTGGTGGTTAATGAAATTTTTCCTTAAAATACGCCCATTTCACTCGGTGTAGCCGTTGACACTCCCCAGGCCAGCGCTTATATTAACGCCACTTTATCGGCTGCTGCCTTCGGCAAAACGGCAGCTCGATCCAAGTATTCCAGATGAAAAAGTAGTTTCCTGGTTTTGATTCAAAGTAGTGTTTGTAAACAGCGACACTGTCCCTTGACCTGGAGAAACCGCATGATCGATCCGAAGAAGCTGATACTGGCCCTGACTTATGATGACGTCATGCTGGTGCCGCAAAAATCGAGTGTCCTTCCCAATCAAACCGATGTGTCTACCCATATCAATCCGCAATTCAAACTGAATATTCCCATCATCAGCGCCGCCATGGACACCGTGACCGAGTCACGGCTAGCCATCGCCTTAGCCCAAGAGGGCGGGTTAGGCATCATTCACAAAAATTCCACCATTGAGCAGCAGGCCGCCGAGATTGATAAAGTGAAACGCTCTGAGGCGGGAATGATCAGCGACCCCATTACTTTGACGCCTGAAAAAACAGCGGCGGACGCTTTAGCCATCATGAAGCATTACCATATCTCTGGCATTCCCATTGTTCAAAAAGACGGCAAGCTGGTGGGTATTGTCACTAACCGCGATTTGCGTTTCGTTAAAAAGATCGATGTGCCTTTGACAGAAATTATGACCAAAGAAGATCTGGTCACCGTTCCGGTGGGAACCAGCCTGGAAAAAGCCGAAGAGACCCTGCATAAACACCGTATTGAAAAATTACTGGTGGTGGATAAAAAAGGAGACCTGAAAGGCCTCATTACCATTAAAGACGTGAACAAACGCATTAAATATCCCAACGCCTGTAAAGACGAAAGAGGGCGTTTAAGGGTCGGCGCCGCTATTAGCGTGACGAAAGACACCGAAGAACGGGCGGAGGCTTTAGTCGCGGCCGGCGTTGATGTACTGGTGGTCGACACGGCTCATGGTCACTCCGAAGGGGTTTTGAAAACCGTCAAATTGATCCGCAAAAAGTATCCCAAACTTTCCTTGATCGCCGGCAATGTGGTAACGCCTGATGCTGTTAAGGCTCTGGCGGACGCCGGCGCGGATACGGTGAAGGTAGGAGTGGGTCCGGGCTCCATTTGCACTACCCGTGTGGTGACGGGCGTGGGAGTTCCACAAATTTGGGCCATTTCGGAATGCGCCAAAGCCGCTCGAAAATTAAAGATTGGGATTATCGCCGACGGTGGGATTAAATATTCCGGCGACATTACCAAGGCTATCGCGGCTGGCGCGGATGCGGTCATGTTGGGTGGCCTTTTTGCCGGCACCGAAGAATCCCCGGGAGAAGTCATCAACTTGCAGGGCCGGATGTTCAAGGTTTATCACGGCATGGGCTCTTTGGCCGCGATGCAAAAAGGTAAAAGCGCTGACCGTTATTTTCAGGACGGCGTCACCGATTCTAAAAAACTGGTTCCGGAAGGCATTGAGGCCAGAGTTCCTTACCGCGGTCTTTTGTCTGAACTGGTTTATCAATTGATTGGCGGTTTAAGGGCGGGGATGGGTTATAGCGGAACACCCACTTTGAAAGATCTTCAAGATAAGGCTGAGTTTGTTCAAATTACATCCGCGGGCATGCAGGAAAGCCATCCTCACGATGTGGTCATTACGAAAGAAGCGCCAAACTATTACATGGATTAAAGAAGGATGAAAAAGTCTAATGATAGACTTTTTCATATTAACGTCGTGAATCAACCCTTTGAAAAACAAAGGGTTAACATTGTTTCACTCCTAACTCATGGCTTTAGACAGGGTCAAAGGCATATTTTGGACCCTGTTAGCAGTTCAATATAAGGAGGGGTGTCTATGATCGTTTCACTTTCGGTGGTTACGGTTCGTAAGGGCCATGAGAAACAAGTTGTGGATATTCTGAATGACTATGTTCAAAAAGAAAAAAAGGCAAAAGGCTGTATTAAGGTTTATTTGCGCAAAGCCATTAACAACATTGACACTTTTATGGTTTACACCGAATACGACACCAAAGCTAATTTTGAAGCGGCTAATAAAGCCGCTGCCAACAAGCCGAAGAATAAACAAAATGAATTTGCCTTGCTACCCCATGTTCGTAAGGTTTTTTATGGGAATTTCGAATAATTTCAAAATTTTTTACCACGGAGTTCACAGAGTTACACAGAGTAAATCTTTAAAATTGGTTTCAATCTAAGATTAAAGCCGTACTCCGTGTAACTCTGTGAACTCCGTGGTTAATTTATCCTTTTTTGGAGTGATTTTTGAAACACGATACGGTCATTGTTCTTGATTTTGGCGCTCAGTACAGCCAATTGATCGCCCGGCGGGTTCGGGAATCTAAGGTTTATTGCGAGATCCTTCCATATTCAGCCTCAGTCGCTCAAATCCTTGAGAAAAATCCTAAGGGAATCATTCTTTCGGGCGGTCCGGCCAGCGTTTACGCCAAGGGCGCTCCTCATGTTTCCCAAAAAGTGTTTGAGTTGGGCATACCTATCCTGGGTATTTGCTACGGTATGCAGCTGCTTTCCCATGCTTTGAAGGGTAAAGTTCAAAAGGCTTCCAAACGAGAATTTGGTTTGGCGCCAATGAAAATCAAGGACCACCATAATTTATTCGCGGGCCTGCCGAACACCCTTCAGGCCTGGATGAGCCATGGAGATCACGTCACCAAACTTCCATCGGGGTTTAAGATTTTGGCCTCGACTTTCAATTGCCATCTGGCCGCCGCAGGCAACGACCAAAAGAAAATCTATGGCATCCAGTTTCACCCTGAGGTCGTTCATACGCAAAAGGGAACCAAGATCATTGAGAACTTTGTGCGGAAAGTTTGCGGCTGCAAGGCCACCTGGAGCATGGACTCTTACGAAAAAATTGCCATTGAGCAGATTCGCCGGCAAGTTGGCAAAGGCCGGGTGATCTGCGGCGTCTCCGGCGGGGTGGACTCCACCGTGGCGGCGGCTTTGATTCACCGCGCCATCGGCAAACAGCTTTCCTGCGTGTTTGTGAACAATGGTGTGCTGCGTAAAGGGGAGGCTGAGCAGGTTGTCACGATGTTTAAAAAGCAATTACACATTCCACTTCATTATGTGAATTCCGAAAAGCTGTTTTTGGATTTACTGAGCGGTGTCAGCGAGCCGGAGAAGAAACGTAAAATTATCGGCGGTACTTTTATCAGGGTATTTGAGCAAAAGGCCAAAGAAATTCAAAAAAAAGACGGCGCTTTTGACTTTTTGGCCCAGGGAACGCTTTATCCCGATGTTATTGAAAGCGTGTCGGTGAAAGGGCCATCGGCGGTCATTAAAAGCCATCACAATGTAGGCGGTCTGCCCAAAGACATGAAGTTTAAGTTGGTTGAGCCTTTGCGGGAATTGTTTAAGGATGAGGTGAGGGAATTAGGCGCCCGCCTCCGTATTCCGCATGAGTTGCTTTGGCGTCAGCCCTTTCCGGGGCCGGGGTTAGCGGTCCGTCTTTTGGGGCCTATTACCAAGGTTCGTTTAGACATTCTGCGTGAAGCGGACGCGATCGTGCAGGAAGAAATCCAGAAAGCCGGGTTGTATTACTCTATCTGGCAGTCTTTCGCGGTTTTGACGCCGATCAAGTCTGTGGGTGTGATGGGCGATGAAAGAACTTATGAAAATGTCTGCGCTATCCGCGCGGTGCATTCCACCGATGCCATGACCGCCGACTGGGTCAAACTGCCTTACGAACTTTTGGGGAAAATCTCCAACCGCATTATCAACGAAGTCCGGGGCATTAATCGGGTCGTGTATGACATCACCAGTAAGCCGCCCGGCACGATTGAGTGGGAATAAAGCCAGCTTTATCATTTGCAAAATCGTAATTTTATTTTGATGTCCACTTCATAAGTAGATATGCATCTTCAGCATTCTGTATACCCCTAGATAACATCCGCCCTCTTTGATGAAAAAGTATTGTGAAATCCTGGAAGTGACTGGAAACCCTTTAAAACAAGGCGAAATATAGACCAGACTCGTTTGTTTTTGGTTGTTAGAATAAAGTAAATGTTAAAGAAAAAGGGGGTGGCTATGTTTTTAACTGTTTTGAATATTAAGAACCAGAAGGTGATGATCAACACAGACCAGATCAATCAAGTGGTTATTTTAGGTAATGGCAATGCCACAATTCATTTTTCCAAAACGGATGATATGAATCTGAGCGAGCAGCAGGTCATGAAAATAGCGGGGCATGTTAAATCGTTGGATATCACCCAGTAGTCCGGCCAAATGGACGAAACCACATTAAATAGCTCTCTTCCAGCATCCTGTTGGTTGTCGCTTCATATAAAATTTTGAAGAGGTATATATATAGAATTAGGTTTTTTCCCTGCAAATAATGGACAGGGATTTCGCGCGCCGCAGGGACTAGGCTAAACATCAATTAAGACTATAATTACCCGCATGAGTCACCCCTCGTTTGTTCACCTTCATCTTCATAGCCAGTTCAGTCTTTTAGAGAGCACGGTTCGGCTTGAGCCGCTGATGGCCCTTCTAAAAGAGCGCCAAATGCCCGCGGTGGCATTGACCGACAAGGCTAACCTATTTGGGGCAATCGCTTTTTACCAAAGCGCTTTGGCCCATGGGTTGAAACCGGTTATGGGGTGTGAAATATGGGTTTCCTCTAACGCGAAGGCGAAGAACTCTAACAGGGAAGCGGCCTATCCTCTAGTGCTTTTGGCGGAAAACGCCGTAGGGTTTCAAAATCTGATGAAGCTCTCGTCGGAAAGCTTTTTGGGCGAGTTTCAGCTGACGCCCAACGTGAATAAGGCCTTTTTGGCCAGCCACAGCCAGGGGTTGATCGCGCTATCGGGCGGAGAGCAAAGTGAAATTAACAGCCTCATTTTAAAAGATGAGATTCCGGCAGCTCTGCAGGTGGCGCAAGAATACCGCGAGTTGTTTGGTAAAGACAATTTTTTCCTCGAAATTCAAAATCATCACCAGGCCTTTGACTCCAAAGTACAAAAGGCGCTGGTGGAACTATCCGCCCAGACGGACATTTCTTTAGTGGCAACCAATGATGTGAAATATCTGAAAAAAGAAGAAGCGGCCTTTCATGAGGTTTTGCTTTGCCTGGGCAAGGGTGAGGTGATGAGCGACCCGAGACATACGAACATGGGGACCGACGACTATTACCTGAAGAGCGGCCATGAAATGATAGAAGAGTTTGCGGAATTTCCAGGCGCGGTGGAGCGGACGTTGCAAATCGCCGAGCGGTGCCATGTATCCATGGAATTTGGAAAGACTTTAATGCCGGTTTTTCCTGTGCCGGTGCCGGGCATGGATGAGAACCAGTATTTGGAATCCATTTGTCTGGATGGATTGGGCAAACGCTACGGGGCCCGGGCGCAGGACCGGGCGGTGCGGGACAGGTTGAGGGAAGAGTTGGCGGTCATTCAAAAGACCGGGTTCAGCGGCTACTTTTTAATTGTTTGGGATTTTATCGCTAAGGCGAAAGCGAAAAATATACCCGTGGGGCCGGGACGTGGATCGGCGGCAGGGAGTTTGGTTTCTTATGTGACGGGCATCACGGATGTGGATCCGATTCGCTATGACCTTCTGTTTGAGCGGTTCATTAACCCCGAGCGGGTGAGCGCGCCCGATATTGACGTGGATGTGTGCGACCGGCGCCGGGGCGAGGTGCTGCGCTACATGACGGAAACTTACGGCCAAGAGCGCGTGGCATCGATTGTGACTTTTGGCACCATGGCGGCCAAGGCGGCGTTGAGGGATGTGGGCCGGGTATTGGAAGTGCCTTTGCCCGAGGTGGACCGCATCGCGAAATTAATACCTGGCGAGCCCAAAATAACTTTGGAAGACGCGTTAGAACGGGTGCCCGAACTGCGGGCGATCGCGCATGAGCAGGGGCCTTACCGCAAACTATGGGATGTATCCCGGGCGTTAGAAGGCTTGGTCCGGCATGTTTCGACTCATGCGGCGGGGATCATTATTGGAAATGAACCATTGTTAGAGACAATTCCCGTTTGTAGGGGTAACGAAAACGAATTAATGAGCCAATACGACATGAACGCCCTGAAAGATGTGGGGCTTTTGAAGCTGGATATTTTAGGGCTTCGCACTTTGAGCGTGATTGACGATACCCTGCAAATAATTGAGCGTCACCGAAAGATCAAACTGAACCTGTCTGAAATCCCCTTAGACGACAAGGCTACCTACAAACTGCTACAAGAAGCGAAAACCATGGGGCTTTTTCAAGTCGAATCCCGTGGGATGAGGGATTACATCCGCAAGCTGGAGCCTTCAGAGTTTGAAGATTTGATAGCCCTCAACGCTCTTTACCGGCCTGGGCCTTTAGGGTCTGACATGGTGGATGATTTTATTCATCGTAAAAAGGGGATGGTGAAGGTGCAGTATCTTCACCCCAAACTGGAACCGATTTTAAAAACCACTTATGGCGTGATTGTTTACCAGGAACAAGTGATGCGAATCGCCAAAGACCTGGCGGGGTTTAGCCTGGGCCAGGCGGATTTGCTGCGCCGGGCCATGGGCAATAAAAATTCGGAGAAAATGGAGCAGATGCGCAGCCGGTTTTTATCGGGGGCCCATGAGGCCAAAATTAACGCCGAGACGGCGGACGCCATTTTCGACCACATGGCCAAATTCGCCGGATACGGTTTTAACAAGTCCCATAGCGCGGCTTACTCTTTGTTGGTTTATCAAACCGCTTATTTAAAGACGCATTTTACGCCGGAGTTTATGGCGTCGTTGTTAACCAGTGAGTCGGGTAATCAGGACAAAGTTTCCGTTTATATTTTTGAGTGCAAGAAGATGGGGATTAGGGTTTTGCCGCCTGACGTGAATGAAAGCTCGGATGTGTTTGGAGTAACAGACAATGGAGAAATACGCTTTTCGCTCAGCGCGATCAAAAACGTGGGGACCCCGGCGGTGGAGGCGGTGCTGATGGCCAGGGCTAAGGGGCCTTACCTGTCTTTGTTTGATTTCTGTCAAAGAGTGGATCTGCGGACATTTAATCCCAAAATGCTGGAATCGCTGATCGCTTCGGGCTGTTTTGATTTCACCAAAACTTCCCGGACGGCGCTGAAGGCGGCGGCGGAAAAAATATTCCGGCAGGCTCAGGTGGATCAGGCGGATTCGCAGGCGGGGCAGACCTCGATGTTTGAGTCCAAGGCGGAGGCGCCCAATTTAGCGCTGGAAGTGGTGGAGGAATCTCCGGCCCAGGCTTTGATGGCAGAAAAAGAGTTATTGGGTTTTTATCTCTCGGGCCATCCCTTGTCGGAACATGAATGGGAACTGGAACATTATGTGACACCCCTCAATGAGTTGGAGGAATTACCTAATGGATTTGAAATGAGAGCGGCGGGTCTGATTCGCGGTTTTTCCAAGAGCATGGCCAAAAAAAGCCAGGAGCTTTACGCCCGATTTACCATTGAAGACCTTCACTCCCATGTCGAAGTCATCGCCTGGCCCGAGACCTTTAAGAAATATGAAAAATTGTTGGGTAAGGACAAGTTAGTGGGCCTCAAAGGCCGGCTGGATAAATCAGGCGATCGTATCCAGATTATCGCTAACGAAATTATTGATATGAACGACATGGCAGTGAAATGGGCCAAGGGTGTGAGACTGAGACTGAACGTGGTGGGAATGGATGAAAGCCTATTGCCCAAGGTAAAGGCGATCTGCGAAAAGTACAAAGGGGACGCGAAAGTTTATTTTCAAATGCAAACCACCCATCACGGCCTGATGGTACTGGAGGCGGACGTAAAGGTGAAACCCTCGAAATCCTTCTTCAACGAAATCTACGCGATTTTGGGGGATGACAGTATTGAGGTGGAGTTGTAAATAAGGGGACAGGGTTCATCATGTTCATGTATCGCACGCGGTTCAAAAATGAAATAGTGGCGGAGTTTCTTCCGCCTGCCCGCAAGACCAAGAAAGATAGAGTTATTATTCTTTGCGACGGTATGCCCGGCATGCCTACGAAGCAAGGTCTAGCCCGATTCCTTTCGGGAAAGGGTTTTTGGGTGATTTATCCGCGTTACCGCGGCAGTTGGGAAAGTGGGGGACAGTTTCTCGAGAAATCGCCCCACTTGGATATTTTGAATGTCATTGACGAACTGCCCCAGGGGTTGAAAGAAGTAACGTTCGGCCGGAAATTTAAAATTTCTCCCTCAGAAATCTTCGTCATTGGAGGAAGCTTTGGCGGCGCGGCGGCGATCCTTTCTACGCTAAACCCCAGGGTGAAGAAAGCCATCGCGAATTGCCCTGTTGTGGATTGGTCTGTTCTGCGGCATTCTCAGAAAAAAGAAACCTCCAACAAAAGTTATACGGCTTATATTCGGGAGGCTTTTGGCAATGGCTATCGGTTGAATCCGGGGGATTGGGCCAAGCTTCACCGGGGTCGGTTTTATAACCCTGCTTTTCATATAAACGAGATTAATCCCGCCAAGCTCATGATCTTTCACGCTCAGGATGATTCCTATATTCCATGGCGGTCGGTGGCGGGTTTCGCCCATAAAACTAAGACGAAACTGAACTTGTTTAAGCGGGGCGGGCATCTTTCTACGGACAGGATCGTTCGAAAATATTGGGAAAAGATTGAAAGGTTTTTTGAGGAGAACTAGTTCTCGTTTATTTTCAGATTTTTTGCTGTCCGTAAGGTAAAGTTCTGTTTTTCAAGCGTATGATGAGCGTCACGGAAAAGTCATTAGCTGGCGCTGGCAAGAAGAGGATTAACATGAGGGAAACTAAAAAAACTGAAAAACGCCGTTCAATTCGGACGCCTTTGACGGTTCCGGTGAAATACCGGGTTAATGGAGATGATTCGACGCTGCAGAAAAGTTTTGTCACGGGCCATAGTAAGGATATATCGGTCAGCGGGGTAAAGTTGGCTGTGCAAGAACACAACCCGATTGGCACTGAATTGGAGCTGGAAATTGTCATGCCCCGTGCTTTGGACCTTCACACATCCGCCAGAGTAATAGGCAAAGTAGTGGGAGCAGAGGAGTGGAGAGTCGACGGCAGATTGAATCGGTTTGACCGAATTTCTTTTGTGGACGCCGATACGAACGCTCAAGTGCTTATCCTGCGACTGGTGTTTGAGATCAGGAAGCGTAAGGACTTGAGGAAGTAATTACCGGTTGAAAAACCAATTAAAAATACTTCCTGATGGTGGTTATTTTTGACTTTCCTGAATCAACTCATCCAAATGTTGAACCGAAGAGTTCTTGAAGGGGTCGGGGTGAAGGCTTTGCACGTATAAAAAATCGTTTAAGGCTTTTTTCTTATCTTTTTCCGACAGATAGATAATCCCACGGCAATAGTAGGCTTCCGCGCTAAGGGTGTTGCCCTGGGCGGCTAGGTTGACATAACGAAAAGCGTCCGCTTTATCACCCGCCTGATATTTTTCAAACGCCATCTGGGACAAAATTTTAGCGCTGAAAGTGGGGTCTGAATCGAAGGCCTTTTGTGTTTCTTTTCGCGCCTCCTCGGTTTTGCCGATCTTCTCCAGGCTTGTCATCCAATTCAAAATGAAATAAGGGCTGGCGGGAGAAAAATGGACGGATTGGCCGTAGGCTTGCTCGGCTTTTTCTTTGTATTGATCGCTATAAGCGCTCAAAGCGGAATAAACGCGGCCCTCGTCGTTGTAGTAATAAGCGTTAGCGGGACTCATTTGAACCGCTTTTTGATAGTAGAAAAGAGCGTTGAGAAACCAATCGGGTTTGGTTGAGTCGAGCCTGGCTCTTTGCTCATAGGCCTGGCCGGTATAGAGGTTGTATTTCACGTCCCAGGGGAAAAGTTGCAAAGCCCGATTGAGATAATGAATTTCAGTATCTGAATAGTAGGTAAGCGCTTCCTTGGTGGTTTGAGAGTCGGGGTTTTTAATCGCGCCGGAATAAACATCGCCTCGGCCGTAAGCGATGTCAGCCGCCAGGCGGCGAACGGGGAAGAAAATCACGAGCACCAACAGGAAACAGACCATTAATTTGTGAAAATAAAAGGATAGAAAAGCTAGTTTGGCAGGCGACTCAGCGTTTTGAGAGGTTTTATGGAAAGTGGCGACGGCGGCTAAAAGAAAAAACCAAACAAAGTTAATGGCGGCCACGCCAAAGCTGAACAGATTTTGAATTTGATAGGCAACGGAGCAAGACAGCAGGGCGATGAGAAACCAGCGACCATGGGCGCCGGCAGCTTGATAGGCTTTAAACCAAGTCAGAGCGAAAGCAGCTAGCAGCGCCAGATACGCCGCGAGACCCACGAGGCCGCTGGTAGCGGCAATTTGAAGCAGTTCGTTATGAGCCATGCGGGAGCTCATGAACAAGCCGTCAATTTGATTAAACTCAATGCCGCTGTAAAAGGGGAAAGCGATTTTAAAGGTATCCAGGCCGACACCGAAGAAGGGATTGGTTTTAACGATTTCTAGCGCGGGCCGCCAAATATGCAGACGAGAAGTGGCGAGACTTCGGGAGGCGTGAATCGCGGATTCGAACAAGCGCTGGATGAAAGACCAGCCGAAAACTAAAAGAAGTAAACCAAGAATGACTGAACTAGCCCCGAGTTGAACTTTTGAAACCAAAGCCCAGCGCTGATATAGGTTCTCTTTCCATTCCTGATCACGAAAAGCTAAAAGCAGCCAGACAGCGGCGCCAATGACCGCGCCTAAAAAGCCGCCGCGGCTGGCCGTGCTTAAGAGCCCCAAAATTAAGACGGTGATAGTGAAAATTCTAACGGGTAAAAGCTGAAGGCGGCTGGCGTGGATACAAAAAAGCGATAAGCAAAAGAGACCAATGGTTCGGGCGGCAAAGCTAAAGCCATTATTTGGGTCTAGATGCAATGAAAGCTGGCCTTTGGCTGTACCTAAAAAGAGAAAAGCGGCCGCCACAAGTAAAACCAAGATATATGACGGCGAAAAAATGGATTTGGTCTGAGTTTCCTCGGGCTGGTTTCGAAAAGATAAGGTTAAAAATAAAGGGATCGACATGGCGATATAGGCGGAAAGGAAATTGGGGTTGCCCATGGCGGCAAATTCCCGCGTGGCATTAACCGATTCGGGATTCCATTGAATGAAATCAAATTGATAATGCTGGGCAATGGCGTGAAGCGATGAGAAAAAAGCGGTTAACGAGATAAAGTAGAAAACCTTTTCGATTCTTTTGGGGTTTAAAACCCGCATGAAAAGAAAGTACCAAATCAAATAGGTTAAAAGCGTGAAAAGTCCCGCGAAATTCTCATAGTCTCCTCCGAGGCTGGTAATCCAACTTAAGCTGACGGCGGGGAGGCAGGCGATGGCCTGAGTGAGAAAGAAAATAAGCAAAAGCAAGGTTAAGGGGTGATTCTTTGGAATTTTTTTTTCACCTAGTTCTAAAACCAGCAAAGGAGCGGCTAATAAAACTAGAAAAATGATCTTGGGAAGCTCGAATTGATCATGGGTTTGGGTGAAAAAGAGAAGCGGTGTGAAAAAAAAACCAAAAATAAGCGAGAGGTCGATCAATTTGCCGGTGATTTTTTGATTCAGCAATTTTGTTTCCTCGAAAATTTTAATTTTTTAGAAATAAATTTTTTCTATCAGCGCGTTGGCGAAAAGTTTTTATTTTTCAACTGAAAAATCGATTTTGTTCTTGACACTATAGTCGATCGTTTTATACTTGAAAAATAATTCTCACAAAATTCTCGCGCCATGAAGCCAAGCGAGACGCCAACAACTCTCACGGGGCCGATTTTCTAACAGGTCCAGACCATTTCCAAATTAATTGAACGGAGACTAGTTTTCTATGGCCGATATTATTAGCCCGCATTGGCATATTGAGTTTTACGCCCCGGATGAAGCCCACATGAGGGGAATCACGAAAATCTACGCTTCTGAGCAGACACCTTTTCAAAAAGTCGAAGTGATCCAGTCCAGCCACTATGGCAAATGCCTGATTCTCGACGGCCATATGCAATCCGCCCAACTTGATGAGTTTATCTACCACGAAAATCTGGTTCATCCCGCGATGGTCACTTGCCCCAACCCTAAAAAAGTCGTCATTATCGGTGGCGGCGAGGGTGCTACTTTATATGAAGTGCTTCGTCATAAGACGGTCGAAAAATGCTGGATGATTGATATTGACCAAAGGGTGGTTGAGCTTTGCGACGAATATATGCCTGAATGGCACCGCGGTGCCTTTAAAGACAAACGAACAGTTCTTCTATATGAAGACGGCCGTAAGTTTTTAGAAAATAGCAAAGAGAAGTTTGATGTGATCATTATCGATATTCCCGAACCGGTAGAAGAAGGGCCAGCCTATATGCTTTATACCGAGGAATTTTACAAAATGGTCGCGACCAAACTGAACGATGGCGGTATGGTTTCGCTTCAATCCGGCTGTTCGGCCGAAAAAGAGCTTCGGTGTCTGGCGGCGGTTCATAACACCCTGAAAAAGGTATTTCCTTTGGTTTATTCCTGGCCAGCGAATGTGCCGTCTTTTGATATTCCTTGGAGCTTTACCATGGCCTCGATGAAAACGGATCCTAAGCCTCTCAAACGGGACCAAGTGGACAAGATCATTAAAGAAAGAAATATTGGACCCTTACGGTACTATGATGGTGAAACACACGAGGGTCTGTTTTTTGTGCCGAAATATATCCGGGATGGTTTTGTCAAATTAACCGAAATTATCCGGGATAACGCGCCTTTGACTTATCGGTTTATGGGAGAGGAGCAGAACGCTAAATAAATGTCTCTATTCGACGGACAAGACAAAACCCCACTGTATGACGCCGTTGTAAGCTACGCCAACGAGAATAAAATCTCATATCACACACCAGGCCACAAACACGGCAAAGGTATCGCCAAAAATTTCCGGCAATTTGTCGGGGAAAAAGTTTTTCGCCTCGATTTATCTGTCATGAGCGAAGTGGATTCGCTCCACGAACCCAGCACGGTTATTAAAGAAGCCCAGGTTCTCGCAGCACAGGCCTATGGGGCTGATTATTCCTTCTTCTTAGTCAACGGCACAACGGGCGGCAATCAGGCCATGATTCTTTCGGTCTGCAATCCCGGTGATAAAATTATTATTCCCCGTAACGCGCACAAGTCTGTCATTTCCGCTGTTATTTTGGCGGGCGCTGATCCCGTTTACATCATGCCGAAAATTGATTCCGCGACCGATTTGATTCTTAATTTAACCCCGGAACAAGTTGAGGAAGCCTGCCGACAGCATCCAGATGCCAAGGCGGTTTTGGTGACCAATCCAACTTATTTTGGCCTAACTACAGACATTGAAGCGATCGCGGATATTGTTCACCGATACGATAAAATTTTATTAGTGGATGAAGCCCATGGCGGGCATCTTCATTTTCACTCGG